>Ga0209692_10001016_pt1 | contig 44387 bp, 73 predicted proteins | sample tdDd472_FD_187129 | JGI IMG/M metagenome (GOLD analysis project Ga0209692, IMG submission 187129) | Marine sediment microbial communities from the Atlantic coast under amendment with organic carbon and nitrate - tdDd47.2 (SPAdes)... | ecosystem: Environmental > Aquatic > Marine > Coastal >...
ATTTAACTTAAAAAGGCAAGTGAATCATGAACACAACCGACCTAATAAACCGCGCACAGTCAGATTTAAATGAGTATGGCCATGTATCAGCTACCACAGCACAAGCGTTAATTGATGCGCTTATTGCTGCTACTGGTGATAAAGTTTTTGTTTGTAATGGTGAAAAGAAATAATGAATGGATTTATAGTAATAAGCAGTAATGGTGAATATGGGATTGAAGTTAAACCAACAGGGTTTGGTGGCAACGGTAGTACTAGATTGCGATTCACTAAAGATCTAAATCAGGCAAGTATATTTTATGAGTCTACATTCAAGCTATTGCAAACAGAGTTTGCAAATCAGGTTGTTGCTAAAATACCAGCCATGGAGAAAAGAGTAATAACACTTTGCGGCATGACAGAAAACACTAAATAGCCCCACCAATAACAACATGCTACAATAAAGCCATACTTTTAAACGTGTGGCTTTTTTATGTCCAGAAACTACTTAAACAAAACCTTTGCGGCAAATATGGACCGACCAAAAAGCCGCCAAAGAAACTTAAACCATTTATTTGGTAGCGCCCCTGTGCAATTTGGAGATACTAACCGCAATGACTCTGCGGCTTATGGCTATCCTGATTCGCTTGATTTTTATATCTTGTATAACGCTTATCGTCGTGGCGGTTTCTTTAATGCCATTATTGATATTATTCCAGAGCGATGCTTTTCTGATGATCCATTTATTGTTGATGGTGACGGCGACACACCGCAAGATACTGAGTTTGAAAAAGCAGTCAAAAAGCTAGTTAAAGACTTTGATTTATGGCGCGTATTTGAGACTGCGTTTAAATATGCTGACGTTGGCCAATATTCTACAATTGTGCCAGTGGTATCAGAGCCAGCACAAAACACGTTAGAGCAGCCGTTAACAGCAGGAAAACGAATCATTGCGATAAACCCTTGGTGGCAAGTGGAGTGTGAAGCTAACCAAGAGTATGACAACGACTACGCAAGCGAGAATTACAACAAGCCGTTATCTTATCGCTTGCAGCCATCTAGTTTAAGCGGCAGAAAAACAACTAACGCTACACAGCATACGCTGCACTACAGTCGTGTCAATGTCATTACAAACGCAGTAGGCGCGACCATTTACGGCGAATCAGTTTTAGAGCCAGCTTTTAATGCGCTGTTTGATGCTAACAAAGTGCGCGGCGCATCAAGCGAAGGTTATCGCAAGAATGCAATGCAAAAGTACGTGCTAAGCGCCACCAACGCAGAAGCAGCCAAAGCGTTTACACAAGCTGCGGGGAAAGAAGCTATAAACCAAGCTGTAGATGACTTTAACGACAACTTTAATTCAGCTTTACGCCTTGGTGGTGTTAGTGTTACAGCCCTACAAACGCAACTACAAGATCCAAAATCAGCATGGGAAATATGCGTTGTTGAAGCCTGTGCAAGTCGCGGCGTATCACTGACTGAATTAATCGGCTTCATGACAGGTGAGCGAGCTAGCACGCAAAATAGTAGCGCATTTACCAAGCGACTTAAAAAGTGGCAGAAGAAATACGGCAATGACATACAGAAGTTTTTGCAGTGGCTGATTGATTTGCAGTTATTGCCACAACCTAGCAACGGCGAATTTAAGGTATGTTGGCCTGATATTGGTGAGCCTAGTAAAACTGAAAAGCTAGACAACGCTGGCAAGATGACCGAGCAAAACGAGCGAGCATTCAAATCTGGTGAGGAAAAACCGTGGACACCGGAGGAAATTAGACAAGCTGGCGGTGCAGAGCCAGAAAAGCCGGAATCAGAGTACGATGATGTTGACTTAAAAGAAGATTTGACACTCGATGAAAATACGTCAGATTAAAGCTTACCCAGTAATTCCGAAAAACGCGGATGACCCAGCTAATCAAAAGGCTAATTTAAGACGCGCACAGATTGAGCTTAAGAAGCGATTCGGGCGCATTAATAAGGCGGTTAAGTTTTTGGTTAGTGAGCAGAAAGATATTCAATCAGTATCTGCTGCTAACCGTATTGCATTTTGGTGGCCTTTAAACGCAAATGGCGAGCGCACAAACGAAGTCATAGCAAACAAAACCTTTTACAGCTACGACATTTCAACTGAGCGTTATGAGTCTATTAACAGTTTTATAGAACGATTGCTTTATGGCGAATTACTCGAATCAATTAACGGTCAACGTCCGCAAAACTGGTTTTATCAGTCTTATTTGTCTAGCGCTTACAATGATGCAATTCGCGATACCATTCAATCAAGCAAAAACATGGCAGACCCTAAAGTGGTGGGCGATGAAATAGCAATGATGGTTAGACAGTTGGACGCAGACGCATTTAACCCGCAGCAAGTGCAATCGCTTGGCTTAGTATATAGTCGCGTATTCAATGAGATGAAAGGTTTAACAGACTCAATGAAAGTTGACCTATCAGAAACGTTAACGCGCGGAATGAGTAGCGGTTTAGGTATTCGAGAAATCACACAAGATATTGCCAAACGTGTTGGTGTTGGTTTTAGTCGAGCACAACGCATATCACGCACTGAAATACTAGGCGCATACCGTACAGCACAACGAGCAAAGACCAAGCAAATAAATGAGGATATTTACGCTGATTCGCCATTTGTGCAAAAGCAACTTTGGTTTAGTGCGTTGGCTGCAACAAGTCGCCCTAATCACGTGGCAAAACACTCTGAGATTTATACTTTGCAGGAAGTAGAAGCGTTTTATGCTCAGTCTGGCTTTGGGATTAACTGCCTCTGTTCCCAATCGCCAATTTTAGTGAATAGAAAAACTGGCGCGGTAGTCATGAAAGACTTGATAGAGAAAATGCGCCAGAAAAAAGAAGCGTGGAGAGCTGGTGTAGCAATGTCAGCATAGTATAAAGCCACTATTAAAGTTGCTTATTAAGCTTAACCATTAACAAACATTTTAAAATATCTACCTTTGTCTATTTTTATGTAGATAAAGCCGCTGTAACTATCGCCATCATAGCTACAACCTTTAACATCACTATAAACATGCCTTACTGGTGTGCTTTCACCACTGTAATAATCACCCCTTATCTTTTCGCCTTTACAATCATCTTTACCAACAATAGCAAAGTCACCATAAAACATATGATGTTCAAATTCATCAAGTATTGCGTTGTAATATTTTGCCGCTGTTGACTTTTTAAGGTTTCTAAGTATTTTATTGTCTTTCTTTGCTCTTTGCTCTTCCAATTTTTGAACCTCATCCCAGTCTGCATCGAAATAAGTATTATCATTCATTATTTAGGCCCCTCTGGTAATGGCATCCAGTGTGTTACATTGCATCCAATATCAAGGCAACCCTCAAGATACCAACCTACGCCACTAAGACGACCGCTTAAAACACCGAATCCGTCACGATCGAAAACTAACACCCTAACTTTCAATTCTGGCAACCTTTCATCAACACTTATCCACTTGCTCATAAAATCTCCAATCTAATTAAAAATAACAATTGCAAACTAACTATAATATGCTATGTTATTAAAAACAACATTAAACGCAAAATATTTTATGTGCCTCGAAGATTTATTGAAAGAAGTAAAGCAAGCAGAAGTTGACGACAATGCAGAAGATGCTTTTTGCTACCACATGCTTATAAGTGCGCATTATCGCCGCTGTGGTAATATTAAATTAGCTGAGTTGCACATAACAAAAGCACAAATTTATGACGATGAGGAATTACCGAAAATGACGTTTGTAATGAATTTATACCGAGTAGTTGCAAAAGATAAAAACGGGGTTACGCAACATTTTGACGTTGAAGCGCAATCACCTAAAGCGGCTCGGATTGAAGTTGAAGATGAAAACCCCGAGCTTAATGTTATTGATGTTAATTTGAAGGTGAGAAAATGAACCCAAAGCAACTTCATGACTACATCATAAAGCCTACACTAGAATATATGGGCGGCAACTACTACAGCAAAGAATCTGCTTTTTTACTTTTGGCAACAGCTGCAATTGAATCTAATTGCGGATATTACATCAAGCAGGTTAATGGGCCAGCGCTTGGTATCTGGCAAATGGAGCCTGCCACTCATGATGACCTATGGCAAAACTGTGATGCACTTATAGGTAAATTTGAGCAAAAGGTTTACGATATTTGCGGAAGATGCACAGATAACAGTTTAATTACAAGTCCAATGTACGCTTGTGCCATGGCTCGCCTTAAATACTCAATGGACCCGAATCCATTGCCAAAGCTAACAGGCGATAATAACACTGATTCACGCGCATTCTATGATTACTATAAGCGTGTTTACAATACCGAGTTAGGCGCTAGTACATTTGATAAATGGTGCAAAGCGCTTGCTGCAAATCACATTTGGCAGGTTAAGTTATGACAGCGCACATTGATGAAGTTATTGAAACAGAAAGTAATGAGTGCAATCCACACGATTGTCACGCACTACTAAAGCATAATAGAAAACTGCAATCTAGAATATTTTTCATGGGGCTGGCAATTGCTGTTTTATCGTTTTTGCTAGCCATTTTTGTAATTGGTAGATTTACAGGTGCGGGGTGTTTATGAGCTGGCTAGTCGGTGTAGCAAAATGGACGGCAAGTTTATTCGCAACTGAAAAAGCGGGTGATGTTGCATTAAAGATAGTTGAGCGCATAAGTGGCACTGAGTGGACTCCACAAGAGCAAGCACAATTCTTGATTGATTACCAGAAGGCTACTGCGCATCAATCTGTAATGCGCCGCGTGATTGTTTTTAGCATTGTATTTGGTATGGCGTTTTATGGGTTTGGATATTGGATAACAGGCACTATTGCTCAGTTTTACGTATTCTTAGCAAGTAATGGTGATACAGTTGCATCATTATCAGCTAGTCAAAACCTAGCAAAGATAACTGTGCAGCCACTTTTGACGCTTCAAAATGATATGTACGTTTATATGAAAGATGTACTAAATGAGCCATTTACTTATGCAGTGGGTTTTTATTTGGTGATTGGTGTTGGTGATAAGATTAAATTAAGGAAAGATAGTTGAAGTTATTTAAAAAGAGTGTAGTTGCTACTGCTGTAAACCATGCGTTGAAAACTAGATTAATGATAAAGGAAACCCGCTAAAGAAAAGCCGCTTAATCGCGGCTTCTTATTCTAAGTGTAAAAGCCGTTAAACCTCTATCTTTGAATTTAGGCCAACCCTCTTTTTCTATCTTATTAAGCCAAAACTTATCAAAATAGTTTGCAGGATATATCTTTAATCCGAATCTTATGTATAGGTATTTATCGCCAAATATCGGGATTAAATAAAACCAGCTGCGCTTAATCTTTCCATTATAGTCTGCTTTTACTTTGTACCATTTAAGCTCATATTTTTCTGGTTCAAATGACCATCTCTGCTCATGGTGGTATGTATTGCCTTCAAATTTAATGCTGCTAGGGCTTGTGATGTCAACTCCCACAAGAGGGTGATAGCGAAGGTTGAAGCATGGATTTCTCCACGCAGACCACTTGTAAGCAATCCATGCTCGTTTTAGCCAATGCTGAGACCTTATATCTAAACCTAAATACTGGCCGTAAAACTTTCCCTTGCCACCATCGAAACCATCTTCTGCATTGTCAAAGTAATAAGCCCATTTCCAAAGCTTTAACCTACCCTTATAGCAAGCTATTGGTAGGGCTATAATGGCAATAAAAATCCAAACTACTATATATAAAACCGCAAAATCATAATTTACACCTTAAACTAATAACCCGCTAATTAAAGCGGGTGAGGGTTGAAAATTAATTTACAAAGTCTGGCTTTCTAAATTTTAGTTTATGGTCTTTGTTATCTATTATATAAAGACCACGTTAGCGATGACTAAGTTTGAGTTCCGACAACTGTCCCGTCTGTTTCGTTCGTAGGCTCGCTGGTGTTTATGTAAAGCACACCCGCTCCAGTAGACCAAACAAAGGTTCTGCCAAACCTAGATAATTTAACTCCAGAACCAATGAAGTTATCAAGATTGTTATCGGTTGCAAGGATGTTTGATGATGACGTGGCAATGTTGTTTGAGTTATCATGAAGATTCAATCCGCTAACACTGCCAAGCCTTCCGGACGAGTTTACCCCGAAGTTTACGCAATAGCTTGCAGCAGTGTTGCCGCTCATCTCCAAGCCGTCCACGTTTAGGCTACTGTAGTTATTAATAAACGAATTGCTCGAACCGCCTTCTGAGTAAAGGTTCCTTACACTTACCTTGCTCACAAAATCTATATTAATCGGTCTATCAATAACACCAAAGCATTTATCATCTATAGATGTGAAGCTAGACTTGCTACCTGCGTATATAGCTTGTAAAGGTCTGTCACAGTCGTAATACCTATTGTTTTTCGAGGTTATGAATTTATTACCACCGTCTGTATCAGCTTTAATTCCTCGGTAACAGTTATAAATATCGTTATTTTCAACAACAATATTATGGTCTAACCCAAAAGTAACGTACACACCATCAAAATCAGAAGAGCTTAATGCGGAGTTTTTACCGTAAATTTTACAGCGCTTAACAGTTCCGTCAGACTTCCCGCTAAATCTAATTACGTGAGTCCCGTTGGTTGTGTCTGTGTTGTCTAACATAACATTTTCAACGTCTACATTAGAGCCTTGAAGCGCTACCGTATTTTCAGATGATATCAACACAGGCTCCCTAAATCGACTTTTTATTATAGATCCGCCTTTTATTGAGCCTGTTGACTCCCAGCAAATAATACCTTGCCTGTCTGTATTTTCTATTTTGGGTTTTTTTACGCTGAAATCAGTTGAGAAAAAGAAACCAATTGCAGGGTATACGCCATCTGAACCCGGCATATTTACGATCGTAGGTTCTTGCCATTCACACCGATCTGTATTTTGCGCCCTCAGCGCTGATGCGCCGTAAACACCACTAAAAGACACATTTGCATTATTCCCATCAATCACACCGCCAACTATTGTTGCTTTAGATATGATAGGGGTTGCTGCGTTGTAGTTTATATCGTCGTTTGTTTTGTAAATCCAGATGTGATCATTGTACACACCGTCTGCAAACTTTATTGTAGAATTACCCAGCCAAATTTTACTATCATCAGTTAAATAAAGCGGTGTTCCGTCATGTAAATAAGTTGAGTTTGGCTTGCCGTAAATGTACTTGTGATCACTTGCATGAGCCGCGGCCATCGCCTGAGATGACAAACCAATCCCGCTGCTATCAGCCCCGAAAGCATCATAAGACAACCACCCTTTCAACTCCATTACCGCAGTATTACCATTACCAGCATCAAGTGTGTAGTAACCGTTTGGCGTTCCACCGGAAACTATTTCAAAATTAGCATTGTCCCTATCTGCAACAGATAACTTTAACCCGACAGCAAATACACCCGATTCTATTTCTGATACAGTTGTTTTTCTTCTGTAAATATCATCATGCGCACCAACAGCATTGCGGTTACTTAATGCTGAGTGATCACTAAAAACTCTAATTTCCCAATCTGGCGAGCTTGGCACAGTACCAGCCGTTACAGTGTGAGGCAACGCGCCCTGCCACTGCCAATAATCGCCGCTACCGTCTTTTACAAGCTGGTTTCTTGCTGTTAACTCGCCGCCAGTAGTAAAATCAAAGCCTGCATCCGTCAGGTTGAAGTTTCTTGCTAGATTATCACGCTGAGCTTCAGCAGTCTCTTGTATTTCTCTAATCGCTTTAGGGAATGATTTTTTAGGCTGAACGCCATACCGAGTGTTAAAGTCGGTATCTTCATTCATACCTATAGCTAAATCAGCTGCGTCTCTCTTAGCGTCTTGGAATATTGCCATTGTTAATTCTCACTAAATGTAATTAATCACATTGTATCATATTCATAGATACGTTCATCATAGCCAATCATTGATAGCTGTACGTTGTAATCACTGCTTGTACGCTCAATAACACGGTAACGCCTTTTTACTGTGTCGTTAACCTCTGTTATATAGTATCGACTACCAAGTTGCGCACCTTCAAAGCCAGATAAATAAACCTCGCTTAAGTCGGAGCAAGTAAAACTATTGCTCGTTGATGCGGTTATTGCTTGTGGCCCTACAACATCACCAAACTCGTTCGTATAAAATACTTGGTAACTTGTTCCGCCGACTAATTCTAGGTTTTCGCGCACAGTTGCAGTATTGCCAACAACATTAACAATCTCACCACCCCACGCATCGCCACCTTCGTACACTTCATTATAAAGTACAACAGCGCCTTTCTCTAAAAAGCGGTGCGAATCAATGAATGTATCGCTTAGTGACCAGCGTTGATAAAGTATCTTGCGTATTTCAAGCTCTGCACGGTTTATTGCGTTATCTTCACTTTGACAGCCAGTTAATGTTTTTGATAACGGGTTTTGCCCAGGCACATTAACGATATTACCGCCACTATCAACTGAGCGATAAATATATGCTTTTTTATTGATGCTACGGTCAACGTATTCAATTTGTACGCTGTCATATTGACCCGTAACAAAACACGATCGAGTTAGCGAATATGTGCGCTCGCTTTCTGGTGCCATGTCAGTACGGCTTAATATTGCGCTATGGTTAGTCGCTTCATCACGCCAAAACCTAATTTGTTTACCGTCCCAATAGCGCTGCACACGCATCACATCAAGTATGATATCAACAACATCACCAACACCAGTACTTGCGTTATCAAATGTGTAATCAAAAGTTTTTAATGCTTCTGGTAATGAGTTGCTAATAGTGTAAAGCTCATCAAGGTTTAATAAGTCAGTATCAAGATTGTAAAAATCACGCCAAACAAATAGAAGCGCATCAGCTGCAACCCTGCTAGGCGCATCAGCTGTTATCATACCCGTGTTAACATCATAGCTAGGCATTTCAGTAGTGCCGCCAACGATGTTAATTTTATTATCAACAGTACCAGAGCCAGCCGTTTGCTCTGCGGTCATGATTGACTTAAGCATAGTGGCGTTTGCAAAATCATAGTCGCCTAGCTCTTGTATACAGTATGCTTTTTCAAGCTTGGCAATGTCTGGCTCTTGCGTGTCCTCGCTTGATTGGTTGGTGCGCTGTATCGTCCATTCATACCACGCGACACCGTTTGCAATGTTAATCTCAAATGTGCGCAATACTTCGGTCAATGTATCTTCTGTGTAAGTTACGTTAAACGTTTCGCTTGTTCCAGTGCGAGTGCCGCCTTTTGCATCAAGCTCATAAACAATGACTTGTAACGGTACATCACCCTTTAAACCTCGATCGAATCGAATGTTAAAAAACATCTTCTCACATTGCGCAGGGTTTACGAATGAGCCAAGCGTGTTATCAAGAAGCTCAGTAAAAATAAATGTACTGTAATAATTATTGTCGTTTGACTTTGGTCCATTAAAGTTTGATACAGTGATTTTATAAACTGTGTCAGATTGCTCTAATACAAAACCAGTAATAACACCGGTGCCGCTTGTCGATGTTGGTACGTCAAAACCTTCACCATCCGTTAGCGTTGCAGTGTATGCCACCTCAAAATCTACATTGCCAGCATCGTATGATGTTTTAAGACTATCTGTGTTAGCATCTTTCTCGACATAAATTGTAAACGTTGTACCTGCGTACGTTGTGCTTGTTGTGCCAAATTGTGACCCTGTATAGCTTGCGCCTTGACTACCTTCGTTTGTGCCTTTTAACGTTTGCCCTGCAGCCTCGCTTACTTCGTTACCAACACGATAATCAGGTATTGTTGTGATGCCACTAACAGGAAAATAACGAGTTGCAGACGCGCCATTAAAGCGGTTAATTAAAGTATCACCTGCTTGCACATTGCCGCCACTAAACACAGCATGAGCAACAAAGAAGTAGCTCTCAGAGTATTTAATGTTGTTGTCGTAATACTCGATCGATTCGCCAATTAAATCAGGATATACAACAGGGCTACCGCACACGACAGGCTTTTGACTGAACGCACGTATAATGTTTTTTTGCCCGCTAAACGAGTTGTTAGGGCTTGATTGTTGTGTATCAAATTCAGGGATATCAACAAGCGAGTTAAATGCATCACCAACAAGATCATCAGCAATCTTTAAAAGCGGATCGATAAAGTCGCCGAGTATTTTGCCTACTGTTCCCTTAACCTCATGCGTAACTGTGAGCGAGTCACCTTCTTTTAGTGGTGAATATAAAGCAACTTCATCAGTTGGTAATAAATGCTTATCGTTTAAATGTAGCTTTGCTGTTTGCGGATTAATACCTTTGAAGTGAGCCTTTAGCGCATCAATAGCAGTTACACCCGCTTTGATTGGTATAACTTTAGGTTGCTTGATTAATAGTTGATCTTGAATTATCAGCTTAGGCATTTTTTACAACTCCATGAAATGTTGCACTAACAAGGCCTAGTTCTAACCTTGGATCTAATAATGCGTCCAATTTGTGAATTGATACTTTACCCGGTTTATCGTCTGTGCCGGGTGAGTGCAACACTTGCTGATTGCCAACGCAAATGCCAACATGAGCAGGATTGCCTTTATTATCGTAGAAGGTCACAAGCGCACCAGATTGCCAACGCCCAACTTGTCGCCAACCTTTATTGATACCTTTACGCCAAAGGTTATCAAAACGAAAACCTTCTTTGTAACCTTCAATTACTGGCAACTGATAACCAACAACATGTTCAAAGTAAAGCTTTACTAGGCCATAGCAATCACACTCGTCAAAACTGTCAGCGCGGTTAACCCACGGCTTGCCAACCATCAAATCAATAAATTCTTGCTCTGTCATAATCATGTGTTTTGTAATCCCGGGAAAAATTGCGGATCAAATATTTCATTGTTCTTCGTGCTTTTGTTTAAGTTTTGCGTGGTCAGGTCAAAGCTAACTGTACGAATACCAAACTTAAATGTTTCAACTAATACAGAATAATCATTTTGCGGTGCCGTGACACCTTCAAGGTAGCGCAGCACTCTAACCTCAGTTGCGTCTAATGTTGGGTTATCATCAAGCTTTCTAACTTCTTTTAGCACTTCATAACCAACGCGGTCAAAACTTAATGTGCCTTTATCGATATCATCCGAGCTTAAAATTGATTCTTCTGGTACTTGCACAAACGCACCCATAAAAACCTGATCTAAACCATCAACATTAAATGTTTTGTTGCCAATCTGGTTTTTAACCAATCTAAAAGCACCAAAAGCAGGATTCGAAATAATAACAGCCGTGTAAACGGTTTTTTCACCGTCCTGTGTACTAAAAAATTGCTTTAATTCATCACTCATGTCGGCCAATTCTCATTTACTGTAATTGCTAATGGATTTGCGCCACCTTCTGCGATAAAGTCCCAGAAGTCATCAAGTTCTTCACCGGTCGCACCTTCCCAGCCTTGCAATAATTGCTCAGCATAAATAACACCTGAGTAGGTATAACCACCTTGACTTTCGCGTGGTGATAGTGGCATTTCAACCCAATTAGCTGTGTACTCGTTAAAGCCGTCCTCTGATTTTAATGTTATTTTGAATGGCTGGCCTTTGTTTTTTGTTTCAAGCCACATTGCCATTAATGGCAGTTTGATTGTTGGCACCCAAAACGAAATATCGAAATAGACAGTTGAATTGTCGCGCACTTGCCTATTTAGGTTTTTACCGTCAAAGTTTTGGCGTGTGTCATAAAGCTGCATCGTATCGCGCTTTTTGCCAAGTAACGGCGCGCCTAATAAGTCGTGTGGAAAATCTGTAGGTATTGGCATTTTAACTCCTAGCGTTTCTTTGTAGATTAGTGCCTTTCTGCATACCTCTAAGCATTTGGCCTTGCCCCTTTGCTGCTTTTCCAGCCTCTTTACCAATTTGAACGTTAGCAATTTGAGCTGCTTGGTCTTGCGTAACAAAAACCTCATAAGGTGTATTATTACTGATATTGACTGTCATACCACCGCCGCCGCCTTGCTCAAGAGGTTTAATATTAGCGTTTTTGGTATTCATTAAATAATCTTTACCGCCGTAGCTGTAAACCTCTGGCGCGCCTGTTTCATTGACTCGATACATACCGCTAGAAACTGGGCCACCATATTGACGACCACCCATCATTTTAGCAATTGCCAGCGTACCAAGTAACGCAATACCACCAATAACCGCCGCACTACCAAATGAGAATGTGGACGTTAACGCCGCCGCTGGTGCCGCCGCTGTAGCAGTAGCCCCTGCTGATGCAACTGTGCTAGCAGTAGCCGCTTGTTGGCTTGCAATACCTGTCGCCGTTGTCGCTGCAATGTTTGCTTGCTCACTTGTTGCTAACGCTTGGCCTAACACTCTATTTTTAACTAGCTCAATACCATATTGAACAGCCGCACCAACAACTTGAGTAAGCATTGCATTAGCCAAACTGCGCATTGCTTCTTTACCATCTTTTGCACCGACAACAACTTGAGCCATAGTGCCAGCAATTTGCGTATCAAGATTGCCAAATGCATCTTGCATGAATTGATTTGTTTCTGACTGCGATTGTCTGATTGCTTCTTGCTTTTGGCGGTTAAGCTCAATTTCGCGCATGTCATATTCTTGATTAGTGATCAATTGCTGCTCTCTGGCTGCTTTCAATGCTTCAAGATCTGATTCGTAGCGCATCTCTATGTTTTGCACTTCTGTTAAGCCTACGGTTGTACCACGTTGGCCTAATCTTTCCTGCTTGCGTTTTGCGGCAGCCTCCTCTTTCTCAGCTGCCTTAACTGCTTCATCACCGATTTTTATGTATGCGTCAATTTCATCCTCAAGTGCTTTTGATGACTCTCTACTCGCTTCGATTGATGCCTCAGTTGCTTTGTTTGCATCATAAAGCGCTAACACTTGTTTTTTCTGCGCTTCTGTCAAGCCATCCATTTGTAACTTGAATTGCAACGCCGCTCGCTCACCATCTTCTAGCGCTATCTTTTGAGTTATTAGCTCAAGTGTCATATCGGCCACTGAACTTCTAGCTTGACTTGCCGTATTGCTGTAATCATTAGTTGCTTTACTGCCAGCCTCAAGCGTTGCAGTTGCTTCTCTAAGTTTGGTGAAGAAGTCTGTAGAACCTTCTGAGCTTTTCATTAGGCTATCAAACATTTCAACAAACTTTTTGTCTGCCTTATCGCTAGCGCCAACCATTTCTATTAACTGCTCTTGAATATCTGTAACGGCAGTTGGAGTTTTAGCTCTGCGCAATTCTTGGAATAAAGATATAAATTTGCGACCAACCTCGTCAGCCTTATCACCAGTCCTATCAAGGTAATTTCCTTGCTCGCCTAGTAGATTACCTATTTGAACAGCATACTGCCTTGTGATTGTGCCAGACTTAGCAAAAAACCCTAACTGTGCTGTCAGTATGGTGTCGTCAACCTCAGATAACTTGCTAGCCATTTCATCTACTGCAAGCTTAACGGCCTTGCTAGCGTCCATCATAGCCAGCCTAATACGTCTATTCGCCACTATCTCAGATACTCGACCAAGTTCTTGCATTTGCTGAGTGTATTCAATTACACCACCAGCGCCAACAGTCATCACAGCTTTTATATTATTAATGGTCTTTTCTAGTTTTTGCGCGTCAGTTTCAGTATCAATCATAGCTGTACCAAGCGCACCGAGTATTGCCACAGTAGCACCAATAGCGGTTGCAGCCGCACCCATACCAACTGCCATTTGCGGGAATTGCTGAGCAAAGATAACTAACCAACTTGTTCCCATCTGCGCTTGCACTGCAATATCTTGGATTTGATAGCTAAAGTTAGAAGCGTTAAATGATGACTTTTTAGCCTCATCACCTATATTTTTTATCCCTCTGCTTGTTGGGTTGTTTCTTGGTATTGAGTTTGGTATTTCATTTAGCGGCGGCGCTGTTTTTCTTGCTTGCCTTTCAAGTTCAACAAGTTCATTAACCATCATTTCAACAGCTTTATCAGCACCATGCACACCAAGAGCGTAAGTTCTAATACCTTGCGTTATTTGATTTAAACCAGTTGCATTTTTTTGAGTGTAATCGGCTTGCTTCTTTTGCGTTGCATTAAACTCATTTACCATATTTTTATTTTTTTGAGTGCTAGCGGTTGTTTTGTCTATTTCCTTAGATAGCTCTCTTTGGTTTTTTCTGTTCTTGTCAACAGCTTTATCTTGTTTATCAAGCGCCTTTGTTACTCTATTTGTTGAGTCAATAGCTACATCCTCAGACTTTAAAAGCTCCTGAGTGTTGCCGATGAAATGATACTCAATGCGCCCTGCATTCTCTGCCATATTTAAAAACAACCCGAAAAGAATTAAACTAAATGCATTATAACACAGCAAAGAAAGGTTTCATTAATGCTTACAAGATACGGATTCGGCGCAATACATATAGATGACAAGCAATATAAGATTAGCCCAACTTTTCAGAATATTGATAAGCTCGGTACGCCAAAGGAGATAATCGAAACATTCACATCGTTTTTTAATTGCCCGTCAATAAATTGGCAGTACCATCGAGCTGTTGAAATACTGCAAGCGTGTTGCGAGCCAAATCTACCAGATAAAGTAACAGGGCGTTTTCGAGTTGATGGGCGCGGCAAAATGAAGTTAGTCAACCCGCCAAGCGCCGACTTTATGCACGACATTATTGTACTAGCTAGCCACTGCCTAAAATATGGCGTTGTTGGTGTAACTGATAGCGAATCAACAGAAGAAGGTGAGCCAATCAGCGAGTTTGATGTGTACCACTTCATCGGTTTAGCGTGTGAGCATTTAGGTCGCACAAGAGAGCAAGCCGCAGATATGACGCTAACTGAATTTATGATGGCGTGGGATATTAAGTTTCCTGAGCAGAAAAGAGCAAGGCAGGAAAGATTGAGTAAGTTGGAGCAAAAGAGATTATTTGCTTACCAAGATGAGCTAGATAGAAAAGCCGCCCTAAAAAGAGCGGCAAAAAAAGTTAAGGAGTAATAGCCTCTGATTGATACGTTGGGTTTGTATCATCATAAGTCGGAATAGCAGTGAAGGTAAATTCGCCAGTACGGTTGCCTTCATTTTCTGCGCTACGACCAAGTGAAGTGATATTGCAAAAGTAGTAGCGGTATTCTTCCAGTAATGGATCTAAAATACGAACCCAAACACTTGGTTGGCGACCCGCATTAACTTCTGTACGGAAATAAGATCGCAATGCTTGCTGTGAGCTAACATCAGTTACGTCTTTTGCATCTAATACTGACGCTGTGATTTCAATGTCATTGCCGATCACAGTTGTATCAGTGTAAATACCACTTGAATCAGTGTTGCTTGTTACCGTACGCGGTGTGTCACTTTCGCCGCGAGTCTCAACAAAGCCAAGCTTGGTGTAAACAAGTGGAGTTGTTGCCGTAGAAAGTGGATCATCAACACCACAACCAGCGACCCAAGAAAGCACTAAGCCGCGACCGATTCCAATTGGTTGGCTGTCACATTCTGCCATAATTTTTACCTCATTAAATAATTGATAACGTTATCACGGCTATTGTATCACTTATTTACAGGCAATAAAAAACCGCCAATAAAATGACGGTTTTTATAATTCTATTTGTCTAATGAAGCTCTTACAAAGCAGTCTTTAGCTTCTAGCAGTTTTCGCAACCCTGCTGATTTTTCTGGCCCATCTGGCAGTTCGTTTTGCATTTTTTCTGCTAACTCACCAAACGGCTTACTTACCACTTGGAGATGCTCTGGTAAATGCTTGTATTGAAAGTATTCTGTTATGTGCTTACTCATAATAGTTTGTCCTGCTAATAAAAAGCCACTAATTAAAGTGGCTTTTGAATGGAGATTTACTGTACTGAAAAGAAACTATTTAATTGGTTAGATTAAAAGTTACGATACTAAGGTGTATCTTTATTGGCACTATACAAATGCAAATAGAGATAGACTTTAAAAATACCGCCCATTTCTGAGCGGCAAAGCAAGTAATTGCAATTTAAACTTATTTAATTACACAAAAAATAAGTTATTGATGCAAAGTGCATCGGTTGTTATTTATCTACCTAAGCTACTAACGCGATCAACTGGTTTCGACTATGGCTTTACAATAAATAACACCATTGTACTCTAAATCTGCCTCGCTCTATCTCTCGACCGTGCTTAGCAATGCTATGTATCGTCATAGCTACGAGATAATATCACCTAACCTTATTTAAAGTTTTCAGGATTTACATAAGGCACACCAGCGGCAACCTTTACGTAATTATTACTTTGAATACCATTTACTGATGGCTCTTGCATATATGTTGGCGCTTTATGTCCAAGCTTGAAAGCTCGTTTTGTTGCACTGTTCATTCCAAGCAGCTTCTTTCTTGATTTCTTTGTTAACTTCATGATGCCTCCGTTTGTTTTGAGACTTAAATATAACCCCAAGAAAAAGCCCTGTCAAACATTAAATTTAACATTTAGTGGAATTTCAAAAACAGCGCGACTGTCTTCGGTGTAAAGTGGTGGTGATACCCCGCGTGTTGATATTGCCATAATACATTGATCGCTTGATTGGTAATTATCAATTAACCAATTTCTAATGTCTTTAGCTAAGCCGTTAGCGATTGCTAAATCATTATCCTCAGCTTTGCTAAATACAACTACCAACATCGGGTATTCATCAATACACAAATAAGGACGACCGAACGCATCACCACCATTTCTGCGCACAAGTACAGCGCGCTCATTACTACCAAGCTTAGTTAAATCAATGCTGCCAGATACAGATGGTGTTGCACCTTGCGCATTGCCAAACGCATCAGTAAATGACGTTAGCAAGCCACTTGTTTTTATATGCTCAAGCAATCTTACATCTTCAAAGTTAGCGATAGTTGTCATATTTTAAGTAGCTCCATGTTGGCCTTAATCATTGCTTTTGCTTGCTCTGACTCAAAGCCGTATTCTAAAAAGTGCGGTGTTGCTTCTGGATTCCAAGCGCTAGCTGGTGCAATACCTTTTTTCTGATTGCCGTACTTAGGTGGTGGCTTTGGCATCCATTTGCGTTTAGGATCATTTAAAGCGGCAGCATACAACGTGTTATAACTTAACGTACCGGTGTAACTATACTGCCCTTTCTCAAAATCCTGAGACTGACTATTAACAAGCAAACCATAAGCAAGCGGCGCTTTAGTCTTTGACAAAATACCCGCATCATTAACCACGGCTTGCACAAATTGCACGGCTTTACGGTCGATTTTGGCAACGGCTTTGCGTAGATTTGCTTTTACCTGGTTAGCGTTTTTTATTGGCATTAAGTCACCAAATGTAAATCATCAAGTTGGTTGCCACGCAAAATGTCGGCTGGCAATAAGTTAACCATGCGTAATTCTTCTGCTCCATCTGCTCCGCTTGGGTTATCTATTGTCGTTTGGTCGCCTAATGCAACAAAGTCACCTAAACGCGGCTTTTCAATATCGTATTCAAGCCAGTATTGCGACTGCGGGTTAAACGTCACGCCATTAGCCGTAAACTGACTAGAGCCACCTTGCTTATAGTCTGACAGCGTTGTGATTCTATCCCATGTTTCGCTTGAGCCATAACCACCTAGGGCGCTATCACGCTTGTACCAGATTGTTATTGGTGTTTTAGCTGCTCGTTTAGTTGGATTGCTCATTGTGGATTATCCGCTTCAAATGTTTTGCCAGCAGTGCCAAAACTAAATTGCGTTTCATCAATTGGTAAGCAGCCCGCTATATCTTGCTTGTACGCCCACGCAATAAGCGCGTTATCGTATTGCATATCATCGCCGTACTTGCTTGATTTAAACGATGTGCTCGCGCCGCTTGCCGCTTTTTCCTGCGTCACTTGCGTTTCACCGGTTGACGATTGAAGCGTACCAGCAACGTATGAATTAGCAATATCGTCAGCAACGTCTGCACTGTATGATGACGTTAAACAAGCGTATGTATCGGCAAATGCAGCAATACGCCCGTTAATCATGCCGTCTGGACCTGTACCACCGTAATCTTTTACTGTTTGTAGTGTGAATGCCATTTAACCACCTGTAAGCTTACTTAAATCAACTGTGTTAGCGATTATAACAAACACGATAGCAGTAACAATAAAGGGGAATGCAACTTTCATAACATAATTGTTAAACATCCGACAAAGCCAGCTTGAAGCTTTTATGCCGTCCTCATTCTTATCAATAAAATCTTCTATTGCTTTGATGCGCTCGTCCTTTCGCTCGTCCCTGATAGCCCTTTCTTTATCGGTTATCACTAATTCATTGATTGAGTCGGCCAACTTACTGATTGAATCAGCTTGTTGCGCCATGTATTTTTCAATAGTCGCTAAATGTTCATGCGTTACTACGCTATCGTTACTCATTGGAGTTTGCCTTGATTAATCTTTTTGACAGTATACCAAAAATATGAGTAAGCGACATTATGGCGAAAGATACCGTACAAGTCGCCAAGCTTATCCACCAAGCCTGTAAAAATGAATCTACGCCAATATAACGAAACAATGATACAAACGTGAATACACACAATGATATTAGCGTAATTCCGCCAAATAAACGTTTCAGTGTAAGCATTTATGTATGAGTCCGTTGCCATTGCCAATAAGAATAAAATCATTATAACACAAGCTATTAACGTGTTTTTGTTGTTGGTTTGATAGATGTGTAAGCCAGCAACGATAAGCCATGTGAGCAATGTCGCACAATAGAAAGTTAAACCGTAAATTGGTGGGGTTAGGTTGGTTGGTACAAGCGGGAGCATTACCGCTGTTTCACACAATAAAAAAGCCATACCAAATAGGTATGACTTTCGGATTGTCAGAAGGTAAGCAATAAAAACTAAATTACTTTGATTTTGGCTTGTCACTGTCTGGCTTGACTGGACGGCTAGGCTTACTAGTTGCACCCATGTTAAAAAATCCTCAATCATTAATAGAGCCTATAGTGTATCAGGTTTTTGGCGCTTCTGGTAATGGCATCCAATGGGTTACATTACTATAATTACTTCCGCCGCTAGTCCATTTATCCCATGAGTTTCCGCACATTAAGTATTTTTCAATGCTGCCATCCCATTTATCTTTTTCCGCTTTTGGCCTTTCATCCCAATTGCATTGCCCAGACTCATAAACAGCATCAGTCATCATGATTCGACCTGTACCATCATGATCGTCGCCAATTCCATGAAAATATATTTGCCACTTAACAAAGATAAGGACATGCTGACCGTGCTTTGGCAGCTTGTCATGAACGCTTATCCACTCACTCATAACTCACCATACCCCTTCGCAGCCGCATCAAACTTCTCAATTTTAGCCAACGCTGATTTTACCGAACCCATAAAGCAGCCGTTATCCATCGAGCACTTATGCATGTTTTCGCCTGTTTTGATGTGCTGAATAGTGGCGTTAATTACATCTTGTGACATTGTGCGACCGCCCGTCTTAGTTAGCGCATAAAACTTAGCTTCGATAGTTTCAGGCCAAGCGTTAAAAAACTCATGCCAGAATAAAATCTTACTACCAAGCTTTTTACCGTATGACTTGATATTGTATTCAACACGGCTTTTTTTAGATTCTGGCTTGATAGCTTCCCACTTTGCATGATCGAAAATATACTTTTCAGCCGCATCGATTCGAGACTCTGAATATTTAGGCCCACTCGTTGAGTTCTCATCAAACTGTAAAAGGTAATCAAACTGCTTTTTTGTAATCATCTATTGTTATTCCTCAATTAAGTTTTAAACATAATAACAGCTAAAAATAAAGTTGACAAATGAAAGGTTGTTATTTAGTGTTATGTTTAAATTGATTGATGGAGATTAACAGAATGAGTGAAACTAAATTTACAAAAGGTGAGTGGGACGTACTATCTATAGAAAGTGATAAAGAATACATTCGCATTCGCGGCACGGCGATTGGTGGTCGATATAAAATAGCTAATGTTACTGACTTAAAGTTGCATCATGACGGGAAAGAGTGGTGCTTGCGTGAGCGTGAAGAGAGTTTGGCAAACGCCCATCTAATAGCCAGAGCACCAAATCTTTACCATGCGCTTAAAAGCACAACCGAGGAATTGGCATTTGTTATTGACAGCTACAACAAAAAGGTAAAAGATCCTGCTCATTTTATTGATGCAGAAACGTGCCATCTTAACCAAATTGAATTAGCCAAAGCGCGAGGTGAGAAATGCTAACAGCAATTAACTTTACCGACAGCAAAAAGCCAGTAAAAGGAGATGTGCTTGTAATTGAGACCAAAAAGAGTAGAGGTAAAAAGCTTTTAGTTTCAGTTAAAGATGTGGTAAACGGCGATGAGATTATATTGCAAAAATCAACTAACTCATACTTTATTTGGAATCTATATGAGTCAGGTGAAAGTTGGGTTTGGCGCGTCTTGAATTTAGGGCAAGTACAGCTAACAACATCAGTAAATAACACGGTACAGCTTTATGATTTTTGATCTACTCGAAACCTACGGCGTGCTATTCTTTGGCACTATTGGTGTTGTGCTGTTGATTGCGATGCAATTAAACGATTTTATTAAAACTATATGTGGAGAAGATGAGGAATGAAAACACCTGAAAGGATTTATAATTTCGCGCTATCTCATTACAAACAAATACCTCCTGAGAAAATGATTGATGCAGATTTCTCGCTAAGCAATAGCGCTTGCCATTTTAATGCAGTTGCAGCGGCTAGAGCTGGTAGAGCTGATAAAGTCTGGCTTGTTTGGGCTGGTAGAAAAAACGGAGTAATCCATTTCATTAACTCAAAAGATGGTAAATTCTTTGATGAAACTTGGCACGATGATAAAGATAAATCATGCTATTGGATTATTAGAGAAGTTAAACCACATGAGTATGACTATGTTTATGATGTCTTAGTTGCTACCAAGAAAGCTTTAATTAGCGCATTTGGTACGCCTTGGCAGAAGTTCAGAGTTAACAAAAAACCACATGGGGTTATTTAAGATGAGTAAAAGAGCAATTGAAGTGTTAGACGGCGAATATTACATAGATATGAATAAAAAGCCGTGCAAAACAATATGGGAAGCGGCAGCGATCAACAATAAGCGCCCGCTAAAAGTGCGCCGCCATGTGTGTGTCGTGATGATAGTGTTTTTATGGGGTGTTAATTATGAGTGTTATTGTATGTAGCCTATTTGCCTTTTCATACCTGATTAATTACGCAGTAAGTGGTGATTCAACATCTTTAGTTGTGCTTAATATTTACTGTGCCGCTTTTTTTGTAATAAGCGCAAGAAATAAAAAAGATAATTAAAACAAACCCCTCGCAATGATGGCTTTTATTATTTTCTTGGCAAGTCAGGCTCACCCTCGTACCAATCTAGAAAGTATTGCACCCTAGAATCGCCACCGCCTGTATTTGTAATCTTAACGTGATAAACACTTTCAACTTGCAAAACCCGCTCTCTACCCTCAGGTATTGAATTGCCGTTTCTTTGTGGTACAGACCTAGAACCAAAGTAGTGTTCATCGTCCGAGTTATCAAGCGAAATCCCATCAGCCGTAACAGTTGCATCCTTGTATATTTGAACGGTTGGCGCAATTGGAGTTACGCCATTGTAATTATCAGGCGTTAACTGTATGCCTGTTTGGTCGTCAAATGTAGGGTCTTTAAATAACTCTAATTTAATTTCCTCTGCAAGATAATGAACAATCCTAACCTTTACCAAGACTTTCTTTGATGTGGTTTTGAATATTATGCTCTTACTTTCATCTGCGCCAATTGGATCTAATAGCGGGTAAACTATTCGAGTGTAATATTGAAGTCCGTTTTTAACATTCTGCTCAGGATAACCAGCTACTGTTACCGCCCTTTCACCCCTGACTAGCTTTTTTATTAACTGCGTAAAATTAATCATGGCGCATACTCCACTTGCAATTCAGCGGGACCTAAAACCCAACAATCAACACCCTCTTGAGTTACCACTGAATCATCTTGTTTGATGCGAACATAACCTGTCTCATCATTAGTTGGTATCTCATCACCAAAATGCAATCGCTCTACAGTTGTTAGTACGGTTATCAAAAGTTGATCGCCAGATTCTACGCCCTGCGATGCCATGGCTGTATGCACATTCTGCCAGCCCTGACCTAATTTAATATTATCAAACATATATAAACCTCTGTTTATGTTTTCCCCATTATATCAACCAAACCTATTGCATGTTTAAAGATGATGCGCTATTGTGTTAGTGTTATTTTTAATTAATGGAGATTTTATTGTGAGAGAGCTAAAGTTTAAGGAAGTTGGATTTGTTCCGTTAGAGCCACCAAAAACATTAACAGCTGATGATTTTATTGCAGAGGTTAAGCGTAATGGATTTAACCCAGTAGAAAGCACACTTAATGAGGATGATAAATTCTTTTATATTTTTTGCGAACAAGACTGTTGGTTAAGAGGTGAAAAATAATGGACGGCAAAAGAGCAGAAGAAACATTTATGAATAACTTAGCAACCAAAACACTACGCAACGAATACATGAAAAAGGCGATTAATATCGGTAGTAATGCTATTAATTTGGTGCGCGATTATTTTGATTATCGAGTTACTGATTTTGTTGATGGTAAACCTGTTGATTGGACACTAACCGACCTAGACAGGGCGCTTGATGAGATGGGGAGAGTAAAATGACACTCGAGCAAATAGCACAACAAACAATGGATTATTTGGACAGAGTTGGCGTTGCGGCGGATTATGAGGTTGGTGGATATATAACCATTACCACTGACGACTTTAGATTCACTAATCTTTCAGGCTCAGATTACATGATGGCAAGAATAAAATATAGATACCCACAAAAAAGCCCTGCATAAACAGGGCTTTTGTATTTTACTCAGCTTGCTTCGATTTTGGCTTGGCTGCTGGTTTAACTTCTTCCGCATAACCATTAGCAATCATTGATTCCGCTACTTTGGTTTCAACATCCTGCTCACCTGTTTCAAGCTCAGTCAAAACGCCTTTCACTTTGGCGTAATGACCTGCTTTAGTTACGTTAACTTTCACGGGTCACACTCCTTAGCTAGATGCGTACAGCGTTGATTTCAAGCCGCTAAATGTATTCTTAGACTGGAAGCCAGCCGCGAACCATTTAACGAATTGGTACGGGTCGTTATGCTTAAAGCGTGGCATTTGATAACTTGACATCATCATACCAACTTTAGCATGTAAGCCGTTCATGCCAAGAATTGAGATCAAGATTTGGTTGCCGCTTAACTGGCTATCAGCTTGGATTGATGAAAATTCAGGGATTAACTGATTAACAGCCGCCATGATGTTCATAAAGCCAGTGCTGTTTGATGCAGCAATGCGTTGGAAGTTAGACATAATTTGCGGTGATACTTTCAACACAAACGGGCCTGACTTCTTGTTGTTGATACGTAGCACATCAAGAGCTGCTAGCAACTCTGCAACCGCTTCTGCGTCAGTTGTCGCTGATGATGATAAGTCGGTTTGCAGCGTGTAAGTAGCAACACTTGAGTCACCCTTCAAGCCGCCCCAAACAGCATTATCAACTTTCAGTGTAGAGTCACCATTCCAAAGATAATCGTTCACATCTTCAAGTAATGAAAATTCGATTTCCATACTATCTTCTGCAAGCGCTGGTAAAGCTTCGCTTTGCATAGCTGAAACATCGCGGAAATCACGACCATAACCACCGTCGAAAATTGGCACGATTGTCTTTTGGTAGTTGCTTTCAGTTTTATCCATTTCGATATCAGTTTGACCTGACATTGATCGAGTGATGCGGCCTGCTTCACTGTAACGGCGAGACTCGATTACTTTCTTACCAATACTAACAGTTTGCGCATTTGATAAAAGCTCGCCAAGTAAGTTTTGCGAACCCCAATCACGATCTTCGCCAGTCGCAGTGCCATCAACAAGACGGTACATTTCGTCAACGCGAAGGTTGTTAACAGACATTTGACCTTTAGCTTGGTTGATGCCAAACGTTTCACCAGTGTGGCTTAGTAGCTGCAAGCTTGCATTAACGCCAGCTTTACGGAAGTCAGACAAATCATTCCACTGGCGGTTTAGTGCATGTAACTCTTTGCCGCTCTTGCCTTTAAAATTAAAATAAATGCTCATCGTTTACCCCTTAAAGTGCGCGACATAAAACTAATGTGCCAGCACCACCAACGCCAACGTTGATGATTTCTTCTGTCACTGCGAAAAGCTGTTCGGTACCATCAGTTGCACCAAGCTTGAAATCACCATCGCCATTTGAAGCAACTGGTAAGCCTTTGCTTGTTACGTTTTGGCTAGCTGCGAATGATAACAGCACAAAGTCACCGCTATTTACTGAGATAGCTTTGATTGTATCACCGCTAACAACTGCTGTAGTTGTTGAGCCGCCAATCGTTTGTGCTTGGTCATCACAGATTAAAAACTCATTACCAAACGTGGTTGAAGCTTTAGCGGTTACATCAATTGCACCAGCCGCAGCACGTGCAAGTAATTGACCTGGCATAAACGCCGATTGCGCTAAACCTTCGATTGTTTGTTTGATACGACCAACGCCGCCAACAAAAATACTATTTTTTCCTGCTGCCATTGTGATTACTCCTCAATACCAGGTTTTTGAGAGCGATATTCGCCGTCATCTGAATTGGTTTGCGTAGTACGACTTTGCGGACCACCATAACCGTCAGCAACATATTCAGCGCCGTTTGCTGCTAAGAATGCTTTTGCTTTTTCTAAACCTAAAGCTTTAGCGTCATCAGCATCTAGACCTTTGTTAAGCGCTGCTACTTGCTCAGCTACTTGGTCAAGCTCTTTGTTTGCGTTTGCGGTTAACTGGTCGGCAAGAGGTTTAATCGCTGCGTTAACAATCGACTCAACATCTTCTTTTGTGAAACCCTCACTAGCGTTTGCGGCAAGCTTAGATTTCATTAGAGTTTTAAGCTCATCGTCTGTGACTTGGCTATTAGTAGCTAAGCCTAACGCTTCGAGCATTTCATCACGATTCATAATTGAACCCTCATTTGGTTGGTTTACGTCAAATTCTTGACTATTGTAGCCTTTATCTTGTGCGGGTGCAAAAGCGTTAGCCTTTACAAATTTCTTAAGGACTTTTTGCGGCTCACCAGATAGCATAACAGAATCATCACTATCAATTTCATAACTCATCTGATAGTAGTTGCCATCGTCCGAGTCATCAATATAAATGAAATAACTATCATAAACTTCGACAACCCATTTATAACGATCGCGCTGCTGGTCGTTGTTAATTTCGTCATTTAATTGACGGCGAATGTCGTCATGACTTAACGCATTAATGCCAGCTAGTTTTTTAGCTGCATTCCATGCTTTTGTAATTGCGCTGCGCTTGTCTTTGCAAGGCTTATCTAAATGCTCATGCTCATCAATATTGCAAACAATAATCTCACCTTGCTCAACATTAGCATTAAATCGCACCATGGTATTTTCACCGCCTGCAGGTGCTTCGACTTTAGGGTCTAAGAATGCGAGGTGATCATAATTTTGTGACTTGGCGCGCATATCGTATTCTTCACCGTCAATTTCGCCTGACTCACTATTGCGTGTAAATGTTAGGCCAGTTGATACGCCAAATGTTTCTTTTTTGCTTAGGATTTCAGTCCAACGCTCGCCATCATCTTGAGCGGCTAACTTTTTCTTGTTGACTTGTAGGTCAACTTTCCAAACACCATTGGTAAGGTATGGCTGCTGCTCGATAAGTGTACCACTAAAGTAAGTTAAGCCTTTACCTTGCTTTGCTGATACGTTAACCCCGTCAACCTCTGGGTGTCGTAAAGTGACAGGCTGGTCAACCATTGTCGGCATACCTTCCGCATTGTCATCTTCAAAGTATGCAATTCTGTTCATAACCGTGTTGTTTTTAGTGACAGGAATACCGCTAATTTTAAAATGTGTGTCGGTTTCTTCAATTTGAGATTTGCCAACATTGGTATAAATAAGTACGTTGGTTTTAGACATAAAAAAGCCCTACTGTTGATATAGGGCTTATTGTATCAAGTTTTTAATTGTGGGGCTAATTACAGCTTTTTAATGTCATGATCCCATGTTATTTCTGGTATTTCAGAATGCCTGATAACGTCACTTATCCACTCACCATCCTCTGTATAGTAATCATCTTCATCAATATAAAATCTACCTTGGATTATTGATTTATCTGATTTCATAACTAAAACACTGTTTTCGTGATTCGGTTTATTTTCTGTAAATATCATTTCACCGTCCTTCTCAATATTAAAATTCGTTGTTTCTTGGTTGATTTAATACATCTATCACCAACAGGTTTATTGCACCACATGTTTAATTTGCAATAAAATGACAGGTTAAAACTATCACGCATTTGTTTTGTTATTAGTCTAGTCATTGATGTATACCTTCTTAAACCATTTCTGCTTAACCAAATCATACTCATAATCTAATGATTTAAGTATGTCGTATGCTTGTTTTGATTTGTTGCGCTTTGACGGCTTACTTGTAGCGACCTCACTTACAGCCTCATTATATGATTTAAACTTGCTAACAACCTCATGGTGAGATACATCAACGTACGTAGGAACCAGACTATTAACAAACTTATCAGTAGCATCATCTGCATCTTTAGCTAACTTATCCAACACCATCCGCTTTAGTTTGCCTATTGCGATTATTTGTTCACAAAACATTTTCCGTTTACATAAATAATCAGCACTATTAACAAAGCCAGCGCAAATCTCTTTTTGTCCACGTGCTTTATTTTCAGTTTCATGGATAACAATAAGTTTATTTTCTGAAAGCATGCCGACAAGATTTTGGTATGAGTATTTATCCTCAACCAGACCGCCCGTAACGCCGTGTAATTTCAGTGACTCTACAACATCATTGTATTTTTGCTCGGTGTCTAGCTCAGATGCTTGGATAAAGTCGCCTTCGCGGATTTCGTTTAGTTGGAAGTCTAGGCCAGCAATAATGTTGATATAGTCGAATCGGCCAAGGTCTGGTTTGCAGTGTAATGGGTATTCTTTATGTTCGATTTTACCATCAATAAACCACTGCCCTCCATTCGCATAACAAACCGCACCATCTTTCCATTCAATTTTATTCATATTAATTTACCCCTATCTCAAAATCATCTGCCATAAGTTTTAGTAAGCGCATAATTTCAGCGCCTACGATTGTGTTTAATGCGTCGCGCTCGTCACAACATTCAGAGCCTAGTAACCAGCGTTTAACGATTGATGTTGTGTCGATATCGCACAAAACATTATCAAGCGAAATAAACGCCTCTTTGTTGTTTGGTGTACTGCGGTCATATTGCACCTGATTAGTTAAAACCAATTCAGTTTCACCAACTATCCAATCACTGCGATTGATGTTTTGCGCTGCGTCTGCTGCTTCTGTTGCGTGTATTGTTTGCATTATTTGCTTGTCTCCATTAATTAACTTGACCTAAATATAATATTAAACAAAACACTTTACAAGGTTTATTTTTAATATTATGCTGTGTGGGAAATTTAATTTTGGAGATAGAAAATGAAATATCCGTATATTGGTAAAGGTACAGAAAGCGGGACTATTGAACTTATTTATAGCAAAGGTTTAGGCGTTGCAATGGATAGCAAAACATGGGCAGCTGGAAACGGTGATGATAAAGAGGTTGAAGAAAGCTTCTTTAAAAACATCACCGCAGAATACCTAGCAAACACTTACGGCGAAGTTAAAAGCAAAGAACATGCAGAGTTTATTAAGCTGTTAGCAGAAACTAATAAAATTCCTTGCGCCGTGCTTAGCATTGATATGAATTATACGATGTTCTATGTAATTGATGGATGTCTATTCTTTTGCGTTAAGGAAATTGATGCTATTGGTGATTACAATAAAATCACCATCCCATTACCGCCTGAGTTAAACGTAAATACACCAGAGGAAGATTTTAAAATGAAGCAGATTGCAAAGAATAACGATACTCAACCATCACACGTAACATTTAACACACCTGAAAATTTGAACTTATCTTTTACCACTACTGAAACAATCTCAACAAGCGGTGCAAGACAGTTAGATATTACTGTTATTGATAATAACGCATACACTTACAATAACCTTATTCAAGATAGCGAGCGTGTAAGAAAGGTTGCGGAAATCATTAACAAGTCAGAGAAGGCAGCTAGAATGCAAAAAGTAAACAAAGCTGCTAGTGATGCACTAAAAGAAAGCGGCGACAATCTTGATGAGTGCGCATCTGAAATTTTAGATGTTCTATATTCAGATTTATCATCAGAAGAAAAGCATAACAAACAACTTGAAATACTAGCTAAGTACATAGTTAAAGAATGTGAATCTCGAATTACTGGCGAGCCAGAAGAAGACGCAGGAATGAACCTTATTTTCGGTGACTCTGATAAGTGTAAAGAATGGCCTTGTGTTGGCTCTAAAGTAACTTGGGGTAACAAGTCTGTTAGTGGAGAAGTGAAAGCTATTTCTGAAGGTCTTGCATGGATTAAAAATGAATATGGCAATCACTGCACGGAGTATCTTTCAGCTTTATCAAAACCAAAAACGCCAGAGGAGGAGTTGCGGGATGATATTATCGAAATCATAGAATCATCTCCAAGTAGCGATTACGCAATGGATGTGATTGCAGAAAAATACAACATTACCAAAAAGCCGCAATAGCGGCTAGGGAGGAATTATGGAAATGTCAGACAAAGAGTTTAAACAACGAATGATTTTATCGTTATCGCAAAATGAAATGCTGCACGATATAGCTAAAATAGCACAGGTTAAGCACGTTAGTATGCCTGAAATGCTAGTTAATATTTCAAATGAAACGTGCGAAAGGCTTAATGAATCTTGCGATAAACCTAACCAATAAAATCATCAAGCCAGTCTGAGCCGTCGTCATTGGCGGCAAAGGCCATAATAAAAGAATCAGCCAAGTTAGGGCTTTTAATCTCGCGCTTTTCTAAATCCTCTTTTGATTCCACCATTACCTTACCTGATTTTGAGAACTTACGGCGCGGCGTTGATAATTCATTAATCAAGTCTTGTAAATAATCAATATCCTCATCAATACAAATCAAATCTGACTCACTCACAACGTTACGCCAGTCCTCGCCTTTATCTTGCATAGTGATTGCTATATAGGTGTTTTTAAGTCTTTGCGCAACATCCCACCAAGCCTGCGCTTTTAGGTTCTCAAAAAAGTCCTTATTGGTTATTGATTCGTCCTCAGCGTCGATATAGTAATCAGTTGGGTTTAATACGCCGCCACCAGCAATAAACTTGCTATACCTCAGAGCCTGGTAGCCGTTTTCAGTTGAGCGCTCTTGGTTAAGTTCATCAAACTTAGAGCCGCAAGTAGCGCCCACACCGATAGAGTCATATTTTATGTGAGCTTTCTTTTTGTATGCGTTACTGTAGACGCGTGAGCAGCTCTGCATTAACTCATCTTCACCAGCTTGCCATTGGTCAACAAAAGTACAAATAACACCAGAGCGATGCACCTCTGCGCACTTATCGCTGCCACTGTCTGCAACGTCAAAGCCCGTTTGTTTATCACCGGTTATTTCAATGCCAAGTTTTTTGTGTGCGCCAATAGCGGCATTAAGCCAACTAAGTTTGATAATAACTTTATCATCATCAGAGCGTGGTACACCTAAGTAAATATGCTCGTACGCTTCGGGGTCTTTTTCTTTTAGTCGCTCAGCTTTGGATCTTGCAGTGTCAGATAGGAAAGGATTTTGATCATAATTAATGTGTTTAATTATGCAGTCATCGCCTAGTAAGTTTGGCAGTTTGCTTTGTATAAAATCAGCCTGTAGGCGTGGGTTCCACAATATCCAAACCTCTGCACCCTCTTTACGAATTGTTGGATCTATTACTTCCCATTGTTTTTCGCTAAGTCCTTCACCCTCCTCAATCCAGCAAATATCAACATCTTCCGTTCCTTTGATGTCATCTATATTTCTCGCTATACCGTAAAAAAGAAACTCACTTTTAGTCTCTTTATGTCTAATCGTTGAAACGCCTATATCGAACTCATCAGTCCAACCAGCTTGCTCAATCTTATTTTTGATTACAGTGTATACAGAATCAGCAATACGGTTTTGAAATTGGCGTATACATAGGAATCTGAGGGAGTAGTTACGAGCCAAAAAAGCGGCCATTCCACCAGCGTCTTGAGTCTTACTGGAAAAGCGGCCGCCTTTAAGTAGTTTGTATGGCTTTCTTGTTTGCCAAAACTCTCTAAGGTTTGGGTTGAGTTGGTACATCGCTGTAGAAGTCGTCTAATGACTTTCCTTGAGGTGACATTGAACCGTCAGTTGATTTATGATCAAGTTCGGTCTTATCTTTCCAGCCAAAGTTTTTAAGTGCAAATATTGCGCCTGTTGGAGTGCCTTCGCCAGACGCTAGTCTTTTCTCATAATTCCACTCTACAAAAGTCTTTGCTCTTTTTACAGAGTCAGAAAACCCGTCATATTGCAAATACTCGTCAATAGACTGTCTTGAGCTAAAACCAAGGTAAAGCGCTAAGCCTGTCCATGTAACAGGCTCATTGTTTTCTACACAATATAATTGGTATTCTTCGACTTTTGCGTCAAACGCTTCTGGTGTTTCATACTTGCGAGGTCTGCCGCCCTTATTTACTTCTGTGGCAATTTCGCTAGCCATAAACCCACCTTAAAAAATAAGAAATAATTAAACATAATATTACCACAAAGCGAAAAATAAAAAAGCCTAGTTTTTAAGTAGGCTTTTTGTTCATTTTGTATATTTGATATAAAGGTATAAATATCCCTGAAAATATGATTAAGAACATAACTATGAATGGCAATATGCATGATAGAAAGTGAATCATAATTGATACCCGTTACAGCTTTCTGCACAACCTGACTCTTCATCAATGTTAGCCCCAATTAATTTTCGCAACATGTAAGCATCCATTAGTTTAGCCTCACCAATAATCATTTTGCTGCTTCTGTGCTTTCTGAAGAAAACTCTGTCCATGCCATTTTTAGTGTTTGGCTTAACGTGTTTATATGTTTCCTCAAACCAGTTAAAAGCCTCAAATAATTCTGGCTGCTCCAATGCAATTAGGTGAAGTTTTTTATCTGACTTCTTCCAACACGTGGCGCAGTTGCCTTTATGCGCTTCAAGCTCTAAGTTAAAAGGCTGTTCCTCCCAAAAATCATTCACATCATCCTTATCCATTGGGAACCAATCGATCATTGGAAATACTAGATTGTATTTTTCTATCTTTTTAATGTAAGACATAACAGAAAGACAGTCTGTCTTTGTTATATTCTGATTTATATATTTATCGGCTTGCTTCTTTGTTTCTGAAACCTGCCTAATAAATTTATCACTAGTCGTAAAGCTATCTTTAATCCATAGGAGGTTATAATCGCAAATTCCACTTATCTCACTGCGAACTCTTCGACCTTTCATTGCCATATACAGATTTGCAGAGCCAAGCCCAGCGTATATTTCCTCTCTAAATAAATTTCCATGATCGTCAACATAAAAGCCCATTTTTGATAGTGCTGTCTTTACAGGTTTGCTCATGGCTCTATTGCTTTCATCTATACGCATACCAAGAGCCTGCTTAACACCCTTTAACCCGTTAGCTTTTTTGTATGACTCAATAACCTGCTCTTTTAGTCTGTCGCTGCATTGTGGATAGGTTGCGTTCGGTATTCCGTTCTTTTTTACGTGAGCGTGGAACGGGTGCAGCGAATCTTTATATTGGTGTATTCTATAAGCATTTTTAAAGTCTGTTACTCTATGTGTATTACCTTTTCCATGCTCATGCACTACAGCTTCAAGCCAGATAATATTCAAACCATACTCACGATCACACCTATCAATAAATTCTAATGTCTCCTCGTTTTCCATTCCTGTATTTGCAAAGATACATATTGTTTCGTACTTATGGCCGTATTTCTCTTTAATGATTATAGCTTGCGCCATTGATGACTTGCCGCCGCTCGTATTTGTTATTAACAACTCTTTCATACTAAAAATCTCCAAATCTAAAAAAAACTAAACAATACTAAACATAACACACTACATCAAGCGTTATTTTTAATTAAATTTATAAGCGCTTGCTCAACAACATAAACCGCCAAAATCTCGTTATCAATCGCCTGACCAAAATCAAGCATAATACCAGTATCAGCAAAAACGCTTTCTAGCTCGTCAATGGTGTTTATTAGGCATAGTTTAAAGTTAGTCATACTTACATCGCCAAGTTATCTGGTATATCTGAACATTTGATACCACCGTTAAAATTAAAGCTTTGAGATTTAAACTTAGCTAACTCTTTGTGTAGCACTGCATTATCTTCGATTACTTTAATTTAATTATTTAAAAGCTCTTTCACTAAACCGCGGTCAATTTCGATATCAAAGTCTAGCGAGTCCTGTATAGTGTCAATTAATTGTTGATCTATCATTTTCGTCTTCCTTTCTTTGACGGCCTAAAAGTTTGGCACTGGTTAATTTTACCTAATCTGCAGTTTAAGCAGTCGCAAAAACGAGGTGATGAATCTAATTTAGGTATTGGCTCGTTTTTCAGTTTTTTAATGTTTGATAAAATACTGCCTTCATAGGCGTCATCGCAGATAATTTTTGTATTACCATGAATTTTTATAAGCGCCTTTGTTAGCGCCTTTCTAATATCTGAGCGCCCACCAATTATTGCTATTTTTATTTCTGGCTTTTCTGCATTCATCACAACACCTCCACAGCAACAACACCAATTAAACAAATGCAAAATATCGCGGCGAGTAGTAATAAACCGCTTTTTATCATTTCTGATTTATATTCTATGTAGGTTTTCATTATTTTCCTCTCATAAAGTCAAAATCTGATTTGTTTGGATGTCTATAATTTAAAAGCCAGTCTGGTGACTTTATTAATTTTTCATTACTTCTTAACTGCACAGACGGCTCGACATCATACTTATAACTGTTTGGAAATTCGTTATCGTACTGCTCTAAAAGTTCCGCCATCCTCTCTTGCCACTCATTGGGCATTTGCACCATCATTGATCTAGGTAATGTTAACCATGATGCTCTACCCGGTCCAAACCATCTTGCTAATCTATCGTTCCACATATCAAACCCACAACTTCCAACCAAAAACAAAAAACACGGCGTATAGTAAAACGTACACTAAAAGCCACCAGCGCGAATCTAAGCGCTTTAAATCCGAATAATAAGGACTTAATCGAAAAGCGTGAGAAACCGCCTCACGTTGATTCCTAGCTTTGAATATTACCGTTTTACCGTTTACCTTGATGCTGTATTTAGGCATTGTAGCTACTCCTTAATAAATAACATTATCTTCGCTATCACAAAGTACCGAATCAATACCTTTGTAATTTTTAGCGTGATACTTTGCAGCGGCTTGGTTGTCTTTAGCTTCAAAGCACTCCAAAATACAAGCTGATTCAATGTCGTAATTTGCACGACCGTCATAAATAAAATAATTTTTCATAATTTGCTTACCCATAAACCTCACTCCTTTCCTTTAATTTTTTACCAAGCGCTTCTAATGCTCGTTGCGCTGGTGTTGTTATGTCGCTGCGGTTTAGTCCAATACCATTAAATTCTGGGCAAACAAAGCTACCGCTGCCTAAGTTGTTTCTTTTTTGAAGTTTGGCGGTTAATGAGTTTTCTATTTGCTCAAGTGCATAGCTAACAACATCACTATAGTCGCAATCAAAACAGCATGTAACCGAGTCTTTGTTTTCAACTTCGTAATACATAACCGAACCGTCAGAATAATAACCACCTTCACGGATCTCAAAATCACCCATCTCAATATCACGCTTAAAACGTTCAAGCCTTTCAATGCCGCTTTGGCTTAGTTGGTATGTGTTGCTCATAACCTTCAATCTCCATTAATTAAGTTAAGCGCCACCTAAAATGGCGCAGTAAAAATTATTCTTCGATGTATTGCCAGTTTTCGTCATAACCATATTCTTTAGGGTCAGAATCTGGGTAACGCAAAGTAAAAGCAAACTCAGTCCATTTTGATTTTTCTTCATCTGTCATGTCGCCCCACTTAGGTGCGATAGATTGCTCTGTGATTTTACCATTCATGATTGTGTAGTATCCGCAATTTGAACCAGTATCTTCATCAGCGTATTCAACTTTAATTTCTTCGTTTGGAAACTTAAGCGATAAAGCCTTTAAAATTTCTTCTGGATGTGACCATGCTGTATCGAAACTTACTAGGTTATCAGCAATACATTCAATACTCTGATCGTAAGCATTCCATTTAGTGCCCCATACTTCGCGGTTAAAATTCATTTTATGGTAGTAACCAGTTTTCTTTTTGTTGGTTACCATAACAATAAATTGATCAAATGATTCATCACGCAGCTCAAGAACATTAACATCATTTCGATTGCCAGCCTCTAGCGCTGCAATTAACGGGTTGCAACTTAAAGGCTCACCGCATACTAATGCAGCTGCTTCTTCAGCACTCATGCAAATACCCATACCAACAGTGTCTTGCATTTCATCTGGGTAAGGAATAACCATTGAAAAATCAATGTGACCCTCTTCGTTTAGCATTGATAATAAAACTTCTTTGCTTGCGTGGATTTTAGTTGTTACATGATTTGGCATTTCTTTTCTCCATCAATTAATTTAACTTAACTTTAATGCTTTATTTTTAGTATTGCAAGCTTTGTTTTTAGTTTATTTGGTGTTTTTTGGTCTCTGTGGGTATATTTACACTCATTCTGGTATCTGCTGGTATCACTTTGGTATGGTATTGGTATAATATTGGTATATATATATGTATTATAAGTGTATGTATTTATTAGTATTATTATTATTATTTACTATGTATGGGTATGAATTTAAGTGTTTTGGTATTTTTATTTATTTCTGTACCTTCTTTGTGTAATTAATTTTAGTACCAGTACGTACTAATAAATATATACATACACGTTAAAAATCGCGTTTTCATACCGCAGCACTTAAAAATCAGCAAAAAACACCTTAATATCAATAAGTTAAGTGCAATTTAAAGATACCAATATCATACCGCAAGCATACCAACGCATACCAGAAACGGTAAAATATACCCACAAAACACGATGTTTAACCGTTTTTATCGATTAATTAATAGATTTCAATCTGTAAATTGAATTGTTATTAATTAAATTTATGTGTCACCATGTATTACAAGGTTATTTACTCTATCGAGGTTTTTATGAAAGAAGTTGCTATGTCGAACGCTAAAGTTAAATTCAGTCAAGGGATGCACGATGATGTTTTGCTTGTATCTGAGTTGACTAGCATGGAAAGAAGTAAAGTTATTCGCGCTGCCACCGCTTACGGTCTTGATAAAATGAAGCGCTTATTAAATGACAATCAAAAAGAAAATGTAACTTCATTTATCGCTGAGTCTGATAAGCAATTAAGAAAGCCATCTAAAAATATGGAGTGTTAATTTATGGCTCAGAACATAAATACAGAAAATATCACCAGTATGGATTATTTTAAGAATGGCCCAGAATCAGGTGCGGTTACACATAGGGAGTATTGGCCGGAACCAATTTTAAGCGAAGATGATCGTCTTTACTCGACTATGCACTTGATTGACCATAGCCGCGATGATGCGCTTAGTAATCTTGCGAAGGAAGTTGCCGCTCAAGTTCAATTCCCTGAATCTAGCGTTTATTTGCATGGGCTTGGCTGTGTTGCTGCAGCTATGTGCAAAAGCTTCTATGTAAATTACTTTGGTGAGCTATCAACAAATTTATATATTGCCACCGCTCAGCCACCATCAACCGGTAAAACAGGCGTTAGTAATTTTTTTACAAGTCCAATACTTGCAGCGGTTGAAGAATTGAATGCGGGAAATAAAAAGCGCCGCCGAGAAATACTGCAGGATATTGAGGAAGCGGAAAAGGAATTAAAGTCATCGACTGGCCGAGAAGAAAAAATGAATTTGCGCGATACCTTGGCAGAGCTTGAAGAAAAGCTGATGAGGTTTCCGGTTTACAATATGTATTTTACCGACGCGACTCCAGAGGCTTTATGTAATGAAGCGGCAAAGCAAACAGGAATGTTTAATATAATTTCTGATGAAGCGCAATCAATATTAACAAGTATCGGTTTGGCTTATGGTGACAGCAAGAAAGCACCAAACAATGAGCCAATATTAAAGGGTTGGGATAATGGCTACGTTAGCATGGTTCGTATTACTCGCTCTATGCCATCAATTCATATTCGCGGCGGTATTGCTGTACTTGCACAGTACGAGACGGTTAAGGCGATTCTAAGTATGTCTGACAGGGAGAACGGTTTAACTGAACGTTTCTTGTTTGGTTATGAATCTCACATGCTTGGCAGTCGTGATCACACTCAATTTAAACCTGTTAGCAGCGAAACAAAAACCGTATTTTCTGAAATTATGCGAAACATTGTACTTTCAGAAAAAACAGTGTTGAACATCACTGAAGATACGCAAAAATTCATACTACAGAAGAAAAACGAGTTCGAACCAATGATGGCGGATGGCGGTAAATATTCAAGCAATTTAATGCGCGGCTTTGTCGGTAAAATGGATAAGCAGGTGTTAAAAATTGCGGCAAGTTTACATGCAATTGATAATTTTCAGCACTCAGTAACAAATCTAACTATAAGCTACGAAACCGTTTTGAGGGCTTATAGCATGTACTGCGAACTACTTAAGACATTTACTAAGACTGCTGACAGTGAAGGCTTTGGTGGTGATGAGTCACAAATAAAACATGTTGCCAATACTTTGTCAGGTTACATCAGTAAGGGCCGTTTTGAAGTTAAGGCCAGAACTTTGATTGACTCAATTAAAAAAGGCAAGGCATTTAAAAGCCAAACCAAGATCACAGCGCACTTCCACGAAAAGCTTATGCCTGTATTGCAAAATAGAAATATTTGCTGGTATAGCGAAAAACAAGAAGGCTTTATTCGCATTAACCCTAAGATGGCGGAGTGATCATGATTGATGTTGAAGATTTAAAAGCACGTGTAAACATTGTTGAAATTATCGAAAACTTTGTGCCATTAAAAAAACACGGTAAAGACTTTTTTGGCTGCTGCCCTTTCCACAATGAAAAAACAGCAAGCTTTACAGTTAACGAAAATGAGCAGTTTTATCATTGCTTCGGATGTGGTGAAAGTGGTGATGTTGTTAAATTCTTGCAAGACATTAACGGTTGGGATTTTAAGCAAGCTGCAAAATTTCTAGGTGCCGACATTCAAGAAACTGAAATATCAACCGGTCAAGTCAAAAAGGCCAGACCAAAAACAGCAAGACTACCAATTAACCAGGTTGCGTTTGGTATTGATGAAATAAACGATTTTTTACGTAAATGCGAGGTTAAAAACTGGCAAGGTGAAAATATTTATTTTAAAGGCTCAAGCCAAATAGCAATACTTACTGATGTTAATGCAACACCGGTATCACTTATTCAGTTACGTGGTATTGGTTATGATCCATTACCATACAAGAAAAGATTTCTATACGGAAGTTTCGCCATATTCGGGCAAATAGACGGTGATGTTTACCTTTGCGAAAGCTGGTACACAGCGAACAAGTTAAACCGTGCTGAAGGTAAAAACGCAATATGCTTTTTTATGCCGCACAATATTAATTTTATTTACAGCGCGATTAAGCATAAGAAAATTAAAATGATTGCCGTTTGCGAAACTGATGAAGCTAAGTTTCAAGCGGAAAGATTGATTGTTGAAACGATGGAGATTTAAGGTTATGTATGAATTAAGAGACTACCAGCAAAAAGCGCATGACTCGACTATCAAGCACATGCGGGAAACATACAAAGACCAGAAGTTTGATCCTGCATTTGTTAATTGCTCAGTTGGTGGTGGTAAGACTGTTTTAATCGCTGCGGCAATACGGCAAATAATGTCCAACCAAAACAATAGCGTTTTAGTGTTAGCTAGGCAGGGTGAATTAATAGCACAAGGCGCAGAAACTGCTAGAGCGTTTGGAATAAAACTTTCCATATTCAGCGCCAGCTTAAATCAAAAATCAACATATTACCCAGTAATTTTTGGCACTGAGGGAACTGTCGGGCGCAGTTTGCACAATGAGTTTAGGCAAAGAGCATTCACGGCAATTCTAGTTGACGAGTGCCATCACATAAACTGGCAAAGCTGCCTAGATGATTCAGAAGATAACACACAGTACAGCAAAATCATTAAGCACTTTCAATTTAACGCAAAATTACTAGGTGTTAAACCACCGTTAATAATTGGTTACACTGGCTCTCCTTATCGAGGCAGTGAGTCAATATACGGCCCTTTCTGGAAAAAGCAATTAACTGATATTTCAACGTACGAATTAGTTAGCAAAGGATTTTTGGTGCCGCCAGTATTCGGTTTTGGCGATGAAGAAAACCACTATGAATCACTAAATCAATTCAGCATTAAGGGCGGTGAGGGAGCGGAAGATTTTAGCGCCAAAGAATTAGCCGCAATGGGTAGGGCCGTTTGCAAAGAGCAAACCAAAACTCAGCAGATTATGCAGGAAGTTATAGAGCGCACAAAAGATAAACTTGGCGTACTAATTACATGCGCAAGTAAAAAGCACTGCGAACAAGTAGCTGAATGCTTGCCTGATGGCACTTGGGGGATTGTCACAGACAGCACAAGCGCTAAAAATAGAATGGAAATATTAGCCAAGGCAAAGGCAGGTAAATTGAAGTACGTCATTCAGATTGGATGCTTGACGACCGGCGTTGATATTAGTCAGTGGCAGGTGTGTGTGATACTTAGAAAAATAGGCTCTTTAACTTTGCTTATACAGCTTATTGGTCGCGTACTTAGAACATTAAAACCCCATGAAATTGAACAAGGATTGGTAAAGGATGAAGCGCTAATTCTCGATTTCACAGATACCATTGAAGCAATGGGCAATATCTACGAAGATCCAATTTTGCAACAAGCAATGGAGCAAAAAGGAAAGGCACCAAAAGGTGAGGCACAAGAATGCCCATTGTGCGCAACTTTAAATAGTGAATATGCAGTGCGCTGCGTTGGTCAGTCACAAAATAGCGAAGATGGACGTTGCGAGCATTACTTTATGTTTAACGAGTGCCTTAACTGTGGTGCACATAACGCACCGAGCGCAAAGACCTGTCGCAAGTGTGATGCGGTTATGATTGATCCAAACAAGAACCTAAAGAACAAGGCGTACACTGAGGCTGATTATAAAAAAGTCCTATCAATGTCAATTACCAATGCTGACAGCGGCGGTTTATGGGTTAATTACAGCCTTGATAGCACGTATATGCACAACGGTATTGAGCTGCCTGAAATTGCCAAAGAGTATTTTAACCCGTTCTCGTCTAAACAGTGGGAGCGTTCAACATGGCGCAAGTTTGTAAAAGAACACGTTGAATCAGAAACTTGGCAGCGCGGCATTATGGCAGCGAAAAACTTTGCGCAACTTAAGCAAAACGAAATGGTACTTAAGCAGCCGACCTACATAACGCACCGCAAAAATGACAAGGGCTTTAGTATCATTGCCCGTAAAAAGTTTGATTAATTTAAAAATAAAGCTTGATAATGTGGTTTAGGTGTATTACTTTATATTTAAACCACAACAACGGAGATTTACGGTTATGTTAGCAATCGAAACAAAACTAACACCCGCAGTAATCGAAACAAATTTCGAGGATGCGAAAAAACAAGTAACGGCAGAGTTAGAAAAGTATGAAAACTACCTAGTTACGTCTGAAACATTGTCCAGTGATAAAAAACTAGCACAATCAATCAAGGCGCAAGGTAAAGAAATTAACGATTTACGCCTTGCCAAAAAGAAAGAGTTAATTGCACCAATTGATGAGTTTGAAAAGCAAGCAAACGAATTAAAAGGTTTATACCTTGAAACGGCCAATAAAATCAGTGATCAAGTGGCTAAATTTGAAAAAGTAACACTTGATAAGTTGCGCGATGATTTGATTGAGTTGCTCAAGGTTGATTTTGATCAAATGGGAGTTGCAGAGCAATTTCAAAAGTTTGATGTTGATCACCTTGTCAAATTAACGAATATCACGGACAAAGGTAATCCAACTAAGAAAGCAAAAGAAGGTGTTAGCGCAATCGTTGAGACTGCTAGCCTTGAGCAGAGCAAGTATAACAATAGAATTATTATTGCTGAAAACCAAAGTTTGGAATCTGGTCTATCATCGCCATTGCAAGAAATTCACATCAAGTCGTTTATCTTTGCTGATGACGATCAATTTGATGCCGAGCTTAAGGCGCTAATTAATGTTGAATTAGAACGCCAGCAAGAAACGCAAAGCAAGGTGCAAGTACAAACACAGCCACCAGCAAGTAAAGCACTTAATTTGCCACAATCAGAAGTGTTCGAACAAATGCAATATGCACCAGTTGAAGCTGAGCAAGAAATTAAACCAGTCGTTATTGATGGTAAAATTGAATACATTTGCACGGCAACGTTTAAAGTAACTGTGCCTGAGCAAGTGCCAGTATCAAAAATCGAAGAAAAGCTTGTAAAAATGATTGAAGATTCTGGAATTACATCATTACAAGGCGTGGAGGTTAAACCTAATGGAATTTAATTTAGAAGATTTCGATCTTGATAGCTCACCTGTTAAACAGAAAGAAAAAGGCCCTAAACTTGGTTTATTTACCGATATTGATCAAGACGATTACCGGGCGATTGATGCATTAGCCAATAGCGATGCAATCATGATCGAAAATAATCCAGCTGATTATATTTGGTCACGCAATGCACCAACTAATTATTCAAAGGTGCAAACTAAAGATTTTGGCACCGCATTGCACTGCGCACTACTTGAGCCTGAAAAATACAAAGACTTGATTTTTGTTAGTAGCGTTAAAGGTCGCAATACCAAATCATTTGAGCAAGAAGTTATAGACAATCCAGATAACATTGTTTTAACGGCTGATGAAGCTGAACAAATTGATGTTATGGTTGGCAGTGTTAATGCTCACCCAACCGCATCAAACTGGCTAAATTCTGGCGGTGTTAATGAGTGTAGCGTTATTGCAAACGACAACGAGCGAAACGTATTATTAAAATGTCGACCAGATAAAAACCTAATTGAATCACATGGCGTTTGCCTTGATGTTAAGAGTACAGGCGCACTTGATGATTGGCGTAGCGATAAAGAATGGATAAACCCACTATTTAAATTTGACTACGGCCACCAAGCAGCGTTTTACATGCACACACTGAGTTTGCACTACGGCTTTGAAGTTTCGCGCTTTGTGTTTATCGCTGTATCAACATCGGTCGCACTAGGCCGTTATCCAGTTGGCGTGTTTGAAATAACAAAAGACCAATTGATCGCCTGGGGATTTTTGCAACGCATGTTATCAAATATCGAGCGCTTTAAACATTGCCGCGATAATAACGATTGGTTACATAGCGAATCATTCAATTTTTACAGCGATGACGAGTATGCAGACGATGTTGAAGTTGTATTTGATGGAGAGGAACAATGATTGATGTATCTCATACAGTTAAAACTAAATCAGACCAATTAAACGCTGATGATTTGGTTGGCGGTGATTTAATGATTCAGGTTGAAGGTGTTAATGTTACAAATGACCCACAACAACCTGTTCATATTTACTACTATGGCTGTGAAGGTAAGCCATTTAAACCATGCCTAACAGTACGCAAAATACTTGTTGCATTATGGGGTAAAGATGCAAGCCAGTGGGCCAACAAGTGGATGAATTTATATGTTGATCCAACGGTTAGTTTTGGCAAGCAAAAAAACATAGGTGGAATACGCGTTAATGCAATGTCACACATACAAACAGCAGCAACTTTAACTTTGGCAGTTAGACGCGGTGCAAAGCAAGAATTTAGAATACAACCGATAAACCTAGAAGGATAATATAATGAAACGATTAGTAGCTAAAGTTGGCGAGTATCAAAAAGACGGGCAAGACAAAGGGGAATACCAGCGCTTAGGTGTACTTATGCTAGGTAATGATGGTGGTGAGTACATGTTACTAGATCCATCAATCAATCTTGCAGGTGTACTCTTAAAGCAGAACGCACTAGCAGCTAAAAAAGGTGGTCAGCAACGTGATACGGTGATGGTTAGCGTTTTTGATGATAACAACCAGCAACAAGGTGGTTATCAGAACAGCCAACAACAAGGCGGCTATCAAGGTGGCCAGCAACAAGCGCCAAATCAACAGCAAGGCGGTTACGGTGCTCCACAGAAACAACAAAGCGCACCACAACAGAACAGTTACCAGCAAGCACAACAAGGTAATAATTACCAAGGTGGACAACAAGCGCCGCAGCAGGGAGGAAATAATTACCCACAGCAATAACGGCGGACCATCAAACCAGATGGAGCCGCCGATGGACTTCGATTCGGATATTCCTTTCTAGATATTCCATTTTGGTAAAAGGTTAGGTATAATTACTTAACCTTTTTTATTGGAGTTTGTTATGAAGTTATGCACAAGATGCATGGTAAGCAAAAGTGAGTCTTGCTTTCATAAAAGGGCAGCGTCAAAAGACGGCCTATCAGCCTCTTGTAAGGATTGTCAGAGAGCTTACGACAAGGCTAGACTGAGAGATCCAAAGAGGATGAAAGCAAGAAGGGATTACCAAAAAACAAATAAAGGAAAGCTTGCTCACTCAAAAGCTTGTAAAAAGTGGGTTGAAAAAAACCAAATAAAAAGAGCTGCACACATATTGGTTGGTAATGCGTTGCGGGATGGTAGGTTAAAGAAAAAGCCATGTGAAATTTGTGGAGATAAAAAATCACATGGACACCATGATGATTATGCAAAGCCTTTAGAAGTCAGATGGCTTTGCGATGCCCACCATAAAGAGTGGCACAGTGAAAATGGAGAAGGTGCCAACGCATCTTAATTTAAAAAAGCGCCATTAATTTGGCGCTAATTTTATAGGTGATTTATGAGTAAAGTGATACTGGGAGTGGATCCGGATTCAAGTAAGAGTGGGTTTTCTGTTTTTGATAACGGTAAATTATTTGATGTCTCATGCAAGTCATTAATTGAAATTTACCAATTTTTAGAAAATGAAATGCAGCACAATATACCTAGCGTTTATGAGCTACACATTGAAAATGTGAATGGCATTAGCTCAAATGCTTTCAATATGAACCGCAAAGACCCATTACCTGTAAAGCTAAAAAAGGCTGAGCATGTTGGTAAATGCAAGCAAGCGCAAATTGAAATAGAGCGCATTGCAGAGCATTTTGACATTAAAGTTGTGCGACACAGTGTAAGTAAAATGTGGAAAGATAGCAAAACTGGCAAAGTTGCATTGGCTGATTTAGGTTGGCACTGTCAGAGTAATGAAGATAGTAGATCTGCATGCTACTTCGGTTATCTTGGCGTAAAACTAGACAAAACTAAAAACAAAGCTTGATTATTTAAAAATAACGTTATAAAGTTAGTCATATCAGATAGGAGGTTTTATGAAAAATTACATGAAGCACTATTCTTGCCATGATGTTGAAGCGATTGTATTTGGTGTTGCGCTAGGTCACTCATTTGATGTTATTGCAAATTCAATGGGTAGGACAAGGCGCGGAATTGAAAAGGTTTATAAGCGAGCAATGAATCTTATTCAATGGCAAGAGTATCAATCAGAAATTAAGGTTAGGTATGCCAAATGAAAACACCTAAAACACGTAACAGTCATTCGAGCTGCGTTAATCGCATAATGAAAGAGCCTGAACTGCTGTTAAAAATTAAATTGGAGCGTCAAGGTTTGCATTGGCGCGATATTGATAAAAAACTAAATGAGTTAGTGAGGAATGGAAATGATACCAACACATCAAACAACTAAAAGCGCCGGTGCAGATTTATACGCATCGGAAACAGTAACGATTGAGCCGCAGCAAGTAAGACTTGTTGGTACTGGTTTTGGTTTGACAGACTTACCATACCAAGCGGACCATGATTTAGTATTCATGCTTTGCAATCGCTCAAGTGTGGCGTTTAAAAAGTCTCTAATGGTATGCAATGGCGTTGGCGTTATTGACCAAGATTACAAAGACGAAATCAAAGTTATGTATATCAACATGAGCGGCGAGCCACAAACAATCAACAAAGGTGATCGCATTGCTCAATTGGTGCCAATGCGTTATGTTCCTTGCGTTTTTCCAGTAAAAGAAATTGATCGCGAAGGTGGTTTTGGATCGACCAATGAATAAACAATACTACAAAAAGAAAGCGTCCGATCACTTTAGAGCATACCAAGCTGCCGTTGAAGTTGGCGACACTAAAGCGATGAAATACCATGAGCAAGAATATTTAACTTATAAAAAGGCAAGTGAATCATGAACACAACCGACCTAATAAACCGCGCACAGTCAGATTTAAATGAGTATGGCCATGTATCAGCTACCACAGCACAAGCGTTAATTGATGCGCTTATTGCTGCTACT
>Ga0209692_10001018_pt1 | contig 44312 bp, 41 predicted proteins | sample tdDd472_FD_187129 | JGI IMG/M metagenome (GOLD analysis project Ga0209692, IMG submission 187129) | Marine sediment microbial communities from the Atlantic coast under amendment with organic carbon and nitrate - tdDd47.2 (SPAdes)... | ecosystem: Environmental > Aquatic > Marine > Coastal >...
CAGGGACCATTCCCCCCATCATGGAAGAGTGCGGCAAAAAAGGCATCAAGCATATTGTTATTGAATCCGGGGGCTTCAGCGAATTCAGCAGCGATAAAAATAATCTCGAGAAGGAAGTTTTGACAATCGCGCGGCGCTACGGCATGCGTATCATCGGTCCCAATTGTATCGGAACCATAAACATCGAGAATCATCTTGCCATGCCCTTTGCCCTTTTTAAAGGATCCGAGGGTCTTGAGCCGGGGCCTGTTTCGATTATTTCCCAGAGCGGCGGTGTCGGTGATACCTACCTGCGCATTGCCGTTGAGAACCATGTCTTTTTCAATAAGTTTGTCGCCACGGGAAACAAGCTCGACCTGGATGAGGTTGACTACCTTGATTACTTTATCAAAGACCAGGGAACCCGGTCAATATTCATGTACCTGGAAGGCTTCAGCCGGGGCCGGGACTTTTTCAATACAGCCATGGCCTCTGATAAACCGGTGGTTGTTCAGAAATCAAACCGCTCGGATATGAGCGCTCAAATCGCCCAGTCCCATACCGCGGCCCTCTCGGCTTCTGATGATGTTGTCGGTTCAGCGCTCCACCAGGCCGCGGTGATTCGCGTCAAGGATGAAGATGAGCTGATCATTGCCGCAAAGACCCTGATGCTTCCCCTCATGAAGGGGAAACGGGTTGCGATTCTTTCCAGATCCGGAGGACATGCAGTCATTACTGTCGATGCCTGCCATAAGCACGGCTTTGAACTGATTGAATTTACTGATACTTTCCTGAAAAAGATTACTTCTCTCTACGATACCAATATCATTGCCCATCAGAATCCCCTTGACCTTGGAGAAATTTTTGACTATACGATTTTCATTAAAATTCTCGAAGAGACCCTGAAGCTTGAAAATGTTGACGGCATCGTTTTCAATCATCTCTACCAGTCGAGCTATGAATCAGAAATGTCCCGTACTTTTTTAGACGGGGTTGCCGATCTGGTCAAAGAATACAATAAACCGGTTGCGGTCACTCTGATTTCCGATGCTGACGAGGTACTGGATATCCAGAAAAATCACCCCTTCCCGACCTTCACGACTCCCCTGCAGGCAACAACTTCCCTCTGGGGATCTTACTACTACTATTCCCGTCTCAATGCCCGAAACAACCGGGGCACCCCGAAGGAATACAAAATAGACAATGAACTGATTGATTCGGTAAAAGCCCTGTGCAATGACAATGACCGAATTCCCCTGACTGACGAGGCCCTTGATATCTGCCGCGCCGCAGGCATTGAGCCGGTAAACCAGATGGTCATCTCAGCAGAAAGATCTATTATAGAAGTTGACCTGTCCTGGCCTGTTGCCTGCAAGCTCCTGTCACGGGATGCCTCACATAAAAGTGATGTGGGAGGCGTGCGCCTTGGTATCACCTCTACTGAAGAACTTGCCTCTGTCATAGATGAAATGAAAACCACAATCGGCAGCCTTCCTGAACAGACTTCTATCGACGGTTTCCTGGTTCAGGAGATGGCAGCGCCGGGAGAAGAATTTTTTGTAGGTGCCAGCCGCGACGCGGTCTTCGGCCCCATGGTGATTGCGGGCTTCGGGGGCATATTCATAGAAGTGCTCAAAGACCGGGCTATCAGGCTCGCCCCGGTCACGGAATCTGAAGTAAGGGAAATGCTGAACCAGCTGAAAATGGCCCCCCTGCTGACCGGTACACGGGGGCGCCCCGCCCTTGATATTGATGCCCTGGTCGAGCTCATCTGCCGGGTCTCATGGCTGATCCAGTCCCGTGAAGATATTAAAGAGCTTGATTTGAATCCGGTTATTGTCCATCCGAAGGGTGAAGGCGTCAGTGTGGTTGATGCACGGGTGTTTTGGGGATAGATCGCAACTTTCTTCATTCATGGTTGATTCTCTGCTAAAAAACGATTTTTTCTATTGAATTTTTATTTCCCTACTGTTTTATGGTATAAATAAATAATATTGTACCATGAAACAGCTATGTCACTGGAAAACATAAAAATAGAACTTCTCCGTAAGGTAGACTTTTTTTCCCAGCTCAGGGAAGATGAGATAAACCTTATCGCTGAAAACAGCGAATTTGTTTCTTATAAACGGGGCGAACCGGTATTTAAAAAGAATACCGTATCGACAGGGCTCTACATCATCAAAGAGGGTCGTGTCGGTATCCTGAGCTTTGACAACAAAGAAAGCCTCAATGTCGCCGAGATAGTTCCCGGTGAAGCCTTCGGCTACCTTGAGTTTTTTGCGGGAGAACAACGAAGCGCCAGCGCCCTTGCCGATGAAGACTCCCTGCTCCTGAAATTCCCTGCTGGCAAAACAATACCTGAGATATTTAATCAGCATGCCTTTACCTCTGCCCGGTTTCTCTACCGGATGATGAGCATCATCTCAGAACGAATCTGGGAAACAAAAAAGATGCTCTATGATAAAAATCCCCAGATCTGGGACCTTCACAAACAGATGCTCAGTGACAAACTGACGGGTCTCTATAACCGCACCTTTTTCGAAGAGGATTTCATAAACATGATTCCCGATTTCGGAGAAAGCGCTGCGCTGTTAATGATAAAGCCTGACAACTTTAAAGAAATCAACGACCGTTTCGGCCACGAGGTGGGAGACCGGACCCTCACCCTTCTGGCTATCTTTCTTCAGTCTGAACTGGATGAAAATGATATAGCTATTCGTTATATGGGTGACGAGTATGCAGCCATACTTGTTGACACTGATCGCGACAGAGCGATCAGCCGTGCCAGGAGTATAAGCAAAACCTATAAGTCCATGGACCTGGAGCACCTGACAGGGGGCGAAAAAATAACTCTACAGGTCAGCATCGGTATTGCCCTCTATCCTGAACATGTAGCAGATGGTCCCGCCCTGGTAAAACGGGCCCATAAAAAAATGCTTTCCGCCCGAAGTGCTGGCGGGAACCGGATTTCAATCTAAGGAAAACCAATGTCAAAGGCCGCCAGTCTCCATGCAATTTTTTCTGACCTCGACGGGCGTGAACTCAGGGTCCTGACGAGCTGCTTTGAACAGCGGATTCTCAAGCAGGATGAAGTTATAATCAATGCAGAAGAAACACGCCGGGAACTTTTCTTTATACAGGAAGGTACCATTGTCAGCACCCTGAAGCTGCCGGGAAGCATTGAACGGAAACGGGGCCACTATCATAAGGGTGACTTTTTCAATGAGATTTCCTTCTTTGCCCAAAAGCCTTCCTTTGACACCTTTTACGCTGCCGAAGAGACGACGCTTCTTACTCTCAGTGAAGAGGTTTTTTTTGATTTAATGAAAAAAAACTCTGTCATAAGCACCAAGTTTACATCACGCCTTATGGCAATCACAGTAAAACGCTTCAGGGCAACCAGTAAATTTCTCGCCGACGTGGTCCAGTGGGGTGAAGGCGCCAGCCGCCGTGTCATTACCGATGAGCTTACCGGCGCCTATAACCGGGCCTTTCTCGATGACGCCCTTGAGGATTTCTTTAACACCTCGGTAAGCAACAACAAGCCTCTCTCACTATTCATGATTGATATTGACAACTTCAATACGGTCAATGAACAGGCGGGACGCGAGGCAGGCGACACCATCATTCTCGAAGTGGTAAAAATACTGAAAGATGCAGTCAGCAGCTACGGTATCCTTGCCCGCTACGGGGGCGATGAGTTTTCCATTCTTCTACCCGAGGCAGACCTCGAAAAGGCCAAAACCATTGCTGAGGTAATCCGCTTTTCCGTAGAAGAGCTCGATTTTTCAAAATATTTAAAAGGAAGTAAAATCAAAGTCACCACCAGCATCGGCATCAGCAACTATCCGGAAACCGCCATAGACCTGGAATCATTCAAAAAAAATGCCGACGATTCTCTCTATCTTGCCAAAGACCGGGGAAGAAACCGTGTCGAAGCCCTGGAAGATTAAATATCTTAACAGCAGGAGACCTGTCATGAATAAAAAACCCGTATTTTTATTAATCACTCTACTCATTACCTTTGCATCTGCAGCCGCAATCTTTGCCGCTGCCAAAAACCTCACACCGGAAAACCGGCACCGAATCCTTGCCGCCTGGTTCACAAAGGGCAATGATTTCATGACGGGAAAAGAAAACCGAATAAAGATAATGGGAAAATCCCACGGTATCTACTACTCCGGGTTCAAAGGGCTTATCCTCTACGGCGGGGTAACCGGCACTGCAGCAAAAATAACCGGCACGAATTCAAGGGATTTCTACAGCCTCGCTCCCCTCGAAATTCTTTCAAGGCAGAAGGTCTTTCTAAACAGCGGACCCGTATGGGACACCTGGGGAAATCAGCGCGCCCCGAAAATCAACCGCGTCAATCCAGCTTTTATTTCCTGGGTCTTTCACAATATGGTACCCTACCCGAAACAGCGCATCGGACGGCACACCTGTCACGAAATATACCAAAAGGTTTTTGTCCGCTTTGCCCGCCTTCTGGCTGACAGCTACTTTCATCTTGAAAAAAATAATCTTTTAACAAAGATGCGTTACGCTTACGAATCTGATATGAAAGAATCCCGCTTTGAGGCTCTTACATGGCTCAATGAACGCTTCGGCCATACTTTGAAAGCGTATCGAACCTGCGGCGGAGAGGCGAGCTGTTTTACCCCCGACATGGCCCTCGGATTCTGGATACGGCGAAGCATCGACGGGACCCGTCACCAGCTCTGGGAAGGCTTTTCGGATTTCATGATGCGCTATGACCACCACTGGTTCAGCCAGCGAAAAGCTCAATAACCACAGCAGGGAATAAGTTACTTCCTGCAGATGAAAGCCGCCACAGTCATCATCAACCCTGATGCGCCTCAAAAGATAACCGAAGCTTTAACATCAATGGGCATCAGAATTCTCTACCTTCCAGTTTCAGATAACGTGGCGCATCCCCTCAGAGGCCACCCGGATCTGCAGCTCTTTGTCCATGATAAACACTTCTTCTGCCACCATGGGCTTTCAACTTCCTTCATCAATTCTTTAAAAATTATGGGGGAAGTTAAAATCTCTGAAACTATTCTCTCTCCAGGATACCCGGGAGACATAGCCTTTAATGTGGCATGCACCGAAAAATCAGCCTTCCATCATACCGGGCACACTGACGGATTGATCAGGAATCATTTAAAAGACACAAACATCAACCTAATCCATGTGAGCCAGGGATACAGCAAATGTTCTACCTGCATTGCCGGGCCGGAGCATATCATTACCGCTGATGCGGGAATACATCAGGCTGCAGCTGCCAATGGCATTAATTCGCTTATGATAAATCCGGGACATGTCAGCCTTCCGGGATACCGCTATGGATTTATCGGCGGCGCATCGGGGCTCCTGGATGGCCGCCTCTTTTTCACCGGCACCCTTGATCATCACCCCGACGGAGAGGTGATAAAAAGTTTTCTGAAAGCCGCGGGTGTTGAACCGGTATACCTTTCTGACGAGCCCCTTATTGATTTAGGAAGCTTGTTCTTCATGTACCCCTGAAGGTGCAAAATTGAAGGCGCGAAAACGCTTTCGCGCCTTCAATTTTACACCCTATGAGTTAAACAAAAACCAATTGACTTTTCGACACGCCGGGCTAGAAAAAAACTACAGGGAATAAACAGCAAATCAATCCCCAGATAAAAATATGCGGGGAATCATTTTATCTTTTGGGAGGTAACCCAATGGCCCGAAACCAGCTTGTAGACTCACGTGATGTGCGCTTTGTTCTTTATGAAATGCTCGGCATTGATGCTCTCGGCGGAAAGATTTCCAAATATGCTGATTACGATCAAGATATCTATGAAGATGCCCTCAACCTTGCGGAAACCATTGCCGTTGACATGTTTCAAACCTCAAACGCCGAATCCGACCAGGAAGGTGTCCACTATGATCCTGACACAAAGGAAGTTGCTGTTCCTCAATCAACAAAGGAAGCTTTGAATGCCTTTCTTGAGGCAGGATTTCAAAATGCATCTCTTGAACCAGAGCATGGCGGCATGGGACTTCCCGGTGCGGTTTCTACAGCCTGCTACGAGTATTTTAACGCGGGCAACACGGCCGCCTTTATGTATGCCGCTGTAATAATCGGCACAGCGCACCTGGTACTGGAATACGGAAATGAGTCACAAAAAAATCTCTACCTTGAAAAGCTGATCTCCGGGCAATGGGGCGGCTCCATGTGTCTCACGGAACCTGAAGCCGGCTCTGACGTGGGGGCCTTAAAGACCAAGGCAGTCAAACAGCCCGACGGCACCTACCGTATCTCGGGACAAAAAATATTTATTACCGCCGGAGAGAATGATACAGTTGAAAACATAATCCACCCTGTTCTGGCGCGTATTGAGGGAGACCCAAAGGGCACAAAGGGTATTTCGATATTCCTGGTCCCCAAATACCTGGTAAATAAAGATGGAACCATGGGCGAAAGAAATGACATGGCATGTTCAGGAGTTGAACACAAAATGGGAATTAAGGCCTCGGCAACCTGTACCCTCAACTTTGGAGACAACGGCAACTGTGTCGGTTTTCTACTGGGTGAAGAACGCCAGGGAATGAAGATCATGTTCCAGATGATGTATGAAGCGCGAATCATCACGGGACTCCAGTCCCAGGCCCTTGCCAGTACCGCCTATCTTCATGCGGTTACCTACGCGAAAACCAGACTCCAGGGAGTTCATGTGACCCAGATGCTCAATCCTGAGGCCGCCAGTGTTCCCATCATTGAGCACCCCGATGTAAAGCGGATGCTTCTCTACATGAAAAGCTACGTCGAGGGAATGAGAATGCTCTCTTATTTCCTTGCGCACAATGTTGACATTGAACGTTTTCTTGAAGGTGAAGAGAAAAAAGAATCCGAAGCGATGTATGAGATACTTCTGCCCCTTCTGAAGGCGGGAAATTCTGATACTGCGTGGCTTGTGACAGCAGAGGCTATCCAGGTTCATGGGGGCTATGGATTCTGCCAGGACTACCCGGTCGAACAGTTTGCCCGGGACTGCAAGATTCTTTCGATCTACGAGGGGACAAACGCCATCCAGTCTCTCGACTTGACGATGCGAAAGCTCCTCATGAACAAGGAGCAGTACTACTATACAGTCCTCTTCTCAAAAATTACTAAAACGATTGAATCAGCCCGCGGTGTTGTCGATGACCGGTATATCACACCGATCAAAGAAGGCCTCGACAAAATAAATGAAGCAGTTGAATTCTTTAAAGCAAGTATGGCGGGGGGGAAGTTTCTTCACATTTTCATGAACGCCACGGTTTTTCAGCAGTGCCTTTTTCTGCTGGTACTCGGCTGGCTTCACCTCTGGAGCCTGACACTGACAACACCTGAAATGAAAAAACTTGTCGGCGATGTTAAGGGAGAAGAAAGAGAAAAGCTTCTCAATGAGAACCTCGAAGCCGCCTACTATAATGGACGGGTTCTTTCTTCTCAATTCTTCATTGGAGCAGAACTGCCGAAGCTTTCCGGCAAGATAGACTGTATCCTGAAAGGAGAGAGCGCTGTCATCAAGTCGTCAGCCTCATCCTTTACAGGAGCAATGGACGAGTAACGGAAATATTTGAAGGCGCGAAAGCGCTTTCGCGCCTTCAAATTTGTGCATCGCGCCTTCAAAAAAAAATACGCGCCTTCGGTTGACTCAAAATGATCTCTCGCCTTCAGGCTGACCGCTACCTGCCGCAGCGCTGCTGCATCATTCGCACCGATTGATCCGCCGATACAGCATTGGGGTGTTTGAGGGCTTTATAAATTTTTGTTGAGCGCTTAATGTACTTCAATCCACGGCATGAATCATTGAGTTGTCCATGATAGATATATGCCAGGTACCAGTTATAGGCTGCATAATTCATGGTATTCTGCAGGCCTAGGCGCTCACATTTTTTCAATCCCTGTAAAAGATAACGCACCCCGGTACGATGCTTTCCCAATCCACTGTAGACATTTCCCATTTCACATTCAGCATAGGCGGTGCCCTGACTGTTTTCCATACCAATGCTTTTCCAGACGGCAATCGATTCACGATAGTACTTCAGAGCCATCTTATAGTCCCGGGTATTCATGTAGAATGCCCCCAGGTTAATAACGATACCCGCATACCCCGTTGATCGGGAAAACCCCTTACTTTGCAGTATGCCTTTCGCCTCGAGATAACTCTTCAGGGCCGGCTGAAACTGTTTCAAAGCCCGGTATGAACTTCCTTTCAAATGAATTGCCGTCACCGCCGCAAGGTAGGACTGGTCCTGGCTGAGTCGCTTAAAGACCCCCAGAGATTTTTCAGCATACCCGAGAGCCCGCTGGTAATCACCCCGGTTCCAGTAAACCATTCCAAGGCTGTTGAGCAGCAGGGCTTCATCAGCGCTCCCCTTTAAGCTGGAAATCTTAAGAAGTCCAGCGGCACGATTAAAGTACCTGAGCGCCCCGGCGGGATCGCCCCGGTTATTGGAAAGATCTCCCAGAGCCAGTACCGCCTTAAAGTACCGCGGTTCAAGCTTCACCGCCCTTTTGAAAGAAGAAAATGCTTTCCAGTGAGATTTTTCATACGCCTCGAGGCCCATACAATAATATTTATACGCCTCTGGTGAGGGACGAAAGCCCTTTTTTATCTGCTGGTGATCCCTTTTATCAAAGGTTACCCTTTTTACATTGGCAATTTTTACCTGCTCAGCCTGGGACATCATTTTCAGCACCACCCGGTCCTGAAGCTCCATAAGGCCTCCCATGGTACCGTCTACTTTAATAGAACGCTTTATCACCTGTGAAGCCACATCGATAAGGCGTCCGTTTACCCTGACCCTCTTCCCGAAAACCTGATAGCTCCCTGTAAAAATAAGATTCGCCCCGGTTATTTTACCCGCCTTTACTGATGTCGCTTCAGAAACAAGACCGGTCATGCCGAGTTCAATTTCCCTGATCGCCTTTCTCCGGTCACCGTCAGTTATAACGCTGACATTATTCAAACGGCTCAAATCCGAAATTACCGTATCGGTTATACCGGCAGAAATCCACGAATAGTCAGGGTTACCGCTGTTTTTAAAAGGAAAAACAAGGATTCTCATCTCTTCGAGGGCGGTTGCGGAATATTCAAGGCCTGTGAAAAGTAATAATAAAGCCAGGAAAAAAAATCGGAAGTAAACATGTTTCGGTTTCATGATATCTCCTCCCTACGGGGAAAGATAATGTATCGCAATAGAAGAAAACGTCAAGAATTATATGATGGAGAGGTTATGGGAAGGCGTGATATTTAAGGCACGCATTTTTCTTCGAAGACGAGTTTGGCAAAACCCGCCTTCGAAGAAAAAACCCGTCTTCAAATGGTATCATCGCGCATGGGAATAATACCATCGATTATCGCTGCGGGGTCAGCTGGTTTCCTGGATTGATTTCCCAGAATGTATGGCGCTGATTTCTTCAATAGTATCATCAAGAACATCAATGACTTCAGCTTTAATTGCCGGTATTGCCACCACCTGACCGACAGGAGTCAGACCTTTAAAAGTATAATTGAGAAGGAAGTCAAGGACCTCCTGGCTCGATCCGCTGTCAATTCCGGGTAGATCAATGGCTACGTCCTCTTCATCCGTCTGCTGCTGGTTGTGCCAGGAGATGACAAAGGACATCATCTGCATAATTACCATATGGGGGCTGGTCGTTTCAAAAACACCTTCCTCTACCCCGACTTCTATAATTTCCTGAAAGCTTTTTACGCGGGGAAGAAAATATTCCAGGGTCAGGTTTCTCAGATGCTTGCGGCCCTCTGCTACCTCCCGTGACATGATGCGGCTGAAATCGGGATCGAGGCCCCCGAAGGGAAGTTTCACCAAAAGATATATGCCGATATATAGTTCTTCATGACGAGTCAGGGTGAACTTGCTCAGGCCTTCACGGAAAAGCTTTTCATCTTCTATTATGAAATAGTACGATAAGACCTCTTCATAAAGCTTTTCTTTAGACTTAAAGTAATAATGCAGAAGGGCCTGGTTGGCATTGGCCCGTCGCGCGATTGATCCCATACGGGCTCCATCAAAACCCCGTTCTGCAAACTCCTTTTTTGCCGCATGGAGAATTCTTTCTTTTGTCTCAAGGCTTTTCTGCATATCAGTACTTCCTTTTCTATATAAAACGGTCAAGCCCCGAATTTCCGATACGGGGACAGAGGGAAAACATTTAAGTTTTTTTAGTTTCCATTGCCTATCTCACTAATAAACAGTACAAATCGTCAAATACATTTTTAATTAATTAGTAAAAAACTACAGAAAAGTGGCTGAAATGTCAAATAAATTCTGCACATTGAGTCGATGCCCCGATAAAATAAAAATTACCTTCGATCCTTAAATGAAATTTTTATTTCTTGCCAAAAGAAGCCTAAAAGTTTCCACTTTGTTCAAGCCAGCCCATTCTACATTGATACAAGAGTTGTTAATGCTGAAAAGAGCAAAACCATCATCCTTCAGAAATTCATACAATGAATATTATCCTTTAATATTCAGTATGATTTATACTAAAACCGGAAGCAGGGAAGATGCGGAAGATATTGCCCAGGAAGTTTTCATACGGCTCTACAATAATTATGATGACGTCAGGGATATTAGAAACTGGCTTTTTACCGCCCTGAGATTTGAAATATCAAATTATTACAATAAAAAAGGAACCGCAAAAAAAGATACAGTAGATATCGAATCCCTCGGGGATTCTGCTATCGTGGCAATTGAAGACGAAACACCTGAAACGACAATTATCATAGCGGAAATACTTGCAGATAAAAACAACTATGAAAATGAAGAAGAAAGGGTACTCTTTGAACTTGCCGCCCTCTACTCATTCAGTTTCAAGGATGTTGCTGCTTTTCTCGGATTGACACGGTGGCAGGTGGAATACCGCTACAAAAAAATAGAAGTCAAAATACTCCATAAGCTGAAAGAAAAAGGAATTACAGGGGCAGACGATATTTTATGAAAAACCCGGACCAAAACAAGAGCCAGGTCAGAGAGCTGCTGCAAAATCATGGCCTGACGGGGAATATCCCTCCTGATATCAGGTCAAATATTTCTTCTTCAATGGACAAAAACTACAGAAAAATCATTAAAAAAACCGGCGGCCTCACCCTCGCTGCATCAATCGGTGGATTTATATTCTTCATGCTCCGGAGAATCGAAACCTGGCTTCCTGCGGCAAAAATTGTTATTCCCCTTGCCCTTGTTTCAACCGCATCTGCGGTAGCTATCATCACTCAGAACCTGCCGGCCCCCCGCGTTGAACCGACAATGCTTCTTCGATCCTTCCATTCAGCGACCCTGAAGGATGAAATGGTGGAAAAAACAGAACGGCTCATCATGACAGGTATTAATGGAAAACCAGGTGAGCTGCATGTAGCACTTTCAAAAACCGGGACAGCCCAGGGAACTCTTCCCCTTATTGTCGGCTCCCTGGAACGGGCGGGTACAAACATATTTATCACCGTTAAGATAATCGACCCCCTCACTTCAAAGATTCTCTTTATTACCGAGACCTCTGCGGCGGGCGATAAAGAACTGCCCGAGGCGACACAAAAACTTGCCGCGCAGATACACGCCTTCTGGGCTTCTCTCACAGATACACCTCATTCTGGAAACCGCTAGCCCCGGGGGCCGGTCTGTTAATGACCAGTCACTTTGACTTGACAGGGGAGGATACGGGTATATTATTTTACCCAAGGTACATCAGACCGACAATGGATTAGCATGACGAGATTATTTCTGAAAAACCCGCCAGCGGTGCTCATACTCCTGCTTATCATGGCGTACACACAAAATCTTTCCGCTTCTGGCAAAGAACGGGTTGCCGTTCTCTCATTTCTCCCCCATAAAAGTGATGCCGGATATACACGCATAATCCGGGACAGCCTCGAAACGGCCCTCTATCGACAGAACAGCTTCACCCTTCTTGAGCGGGACCAGATACGGCGTTCCTTCAGGGCCCGCAACCTTGAGCCCCATAACTGCAGAAGCAGAAAATGCATTCAAAGCATGGGAACAATGCTTTCGGCACGCTTTGTCATTACCGGGACCCTGAAAAAAAACCGCCGTCACACACTGAAAGCCCAGGTCCACCGAATGCCTTCGGGACAGGTTCTTTTCTCTTATATTAAATTTTTTTCAGGGGAAGAAAAACGAAGGGAAGCCCTCAACCAACTGGCTGAACGGATTACCAGGGATATTCTGCAATACGGCGACATGCCCATCATTACACCCGAAGAGAAAAAGCCCACACCCCTGCCTCCTGCTAAAGTTCAAACAAAAAGCTCCCCCCTCCCCTTCAGCATCGGCGTGGAGGGTCTTATGATACTTCCGGCAGGACATTTTCATTCCCTGGTGCATAATGGTTACGGTGTGCATGCCGTTGCCGATATCACACCCCTGAGAAACTCAAGGTACCCCCTGCTGAAGCATATGTTTATCGGCATTAAATCGGGGTACCAGTCCTTTACCGGCCGGGTAAACAGCAGAGACCGGGCAACCCTTGTGCCGATCCTCGGGATGGCGGGACTTTCACTTCCTCTCCCTTCAATTTTTTCTCTACGCTTTTCAATCGGAGGAGGCGTCACCCTGGTAACCCTCTCCCATGGAACAGGTGATGGTTTCAATATGCCGGATAATTCTTCAGCCCGAAGCACTGAGGCGACCATTGAATTTTTCGCCGGTCCAGGGATCAGAATATTTGAAGGGCTTAAAATTTACGCGGGCTGGTTCTATGCCATGCGCATCGAGGCAAGCCGCCCGGTACACGCCACAGGGCTCACTGTTTCAGCCACAATGAATTTTAAAATTTAATTTTTTTATCCGCATGCCTTTTAAAATATCATTCTATATGCACAAGTAAGGGAAAATTGTACCGTTAAAAGGATGCTTTGCGCCTCTTCATCGGTTTTTTCCTATACCTTCTTGTAAAATACTTGATAAAATGAGCCTCTGTATTGTAAGGTTACCCCCAGATCAATACAGGGGCATTTTTTTATGAGACATCTCTTTATTTCAGGTATGGTTCTACTGCTCCTTTCCGCCCTTGCGGGATGCAGCAATCTAATCAATGACATGGGCAACCAGTATGCCTCCGGTGAAATTCCGTCCGGTTCAAAAGATGATCCCCAGCCGGCAATTCTCACACTTGAAGAAACCGCCCAGGTTCTTGATGATTTTCTCAGCCTCCAGATCAATGATACTCAAGAAGCCCTTGACATTACCTTTCAAACAATCATTGACGAACCGGATGTGATCATTTCATCTAATAATCCATGCATGATAGTTACCGGTGAAACAGAAGTGGATTATGTTATGGGGGAAGTTAAATGGACATCACACCTGCAGCTTCAGGCAGTCGCCTGTCAGCCAGCCGATGATCCTGAAATTCTGATGGACGGGCTCTTTGACCTCGACCTGCAGGGTCCCTTCGGAAGTGTCGGCACCTACAACCTGGTGGGCTCATTCACCACATCAGATCCCCTTGAAGGCCCGGTAACGACCGACCTGACCTATTCTGTAGCAGACTGCATTTTTAAATGGGACTGCTGGAGTGGCGAGGCTAACGGCTTTGATATGGGAGATTTGAAAGAGTTTCTTTCTATATAGTAAAAATAGTAAAAGACTTCACCCGCGAAACGAGCTTTCTGCAAAATTATTCACTATCAGATTTAGCTAAAATCTCTACCGAAAGGCCGGTAATTTCAACTATCTCTTCAAGACTATATCCTTTCTGTTGCATTTTTCTAGCGGCTTCTATCTTTCCTTCCTGTTACTCATCCGCTTCAATTCATCATCATGTTTTTTCAAAGCTGTTGTAAACATTTCGTGAGTTCCCTCCAGATCAGTTAAAGTTTCACTTATTTCTGTATCTTTATACCTTAAAAGGTTATTAAACCAGTACTGCTAAAATAGAAAGTACTGAAAACAATCTGACACTACAGGTAAATAGTAGACTTCTCTTTTGCCCCATACAATCTCATCGGTTTTTCAACCAGCTTCTCAGCATGAACAAGCATAGCGTCAAGCTGCTCATCTGTTCTCACCGGATCGTGGTGAAAGGCAAAGAGGTTTTTTACTCCATACTTGTTGGAAACTTCCACCACTTTATCAATGGCCGTATGGCCCCAGCCGACTTTCTGATCATATTCATCCAGTGTATACTGGCAGTCAGCAATAAGTACATCAGCATCTTTAATAAGATTTCCAATGTTTCTTTCATTTACCCGCTCAATTTCAGGATCATTGGACATCTCACTATCAGTGGCATAGACCACAGTTTTTCCTTTATACTCTACCCTGAAGCCAAGAGAAAGTGAAGGATGTATCTGATGGGTGAAATGAATTTTGACATCGTCAATTATAATAGGGCTTTCTGTGATATGCTGAAAATTTACCTCTGAGGCGAGTTCATGAACCGCAACCGGGAAGAAGTCCCGATCCATCTGGCTGTACATCAGTTTCTCCAGGGCAGAAACGCTGTTGCCGCCGTAGAAAGTAAGGGTGTTGCCGGGAAGATAGGCTGGAGTAAAAAAAGGAAAGCCCTGGATATGATCCCAATGGGTATGGCTTACCAGTATATGGTATTTTTGCGGATCACCGCCAAATTCCTGGAGAAGAGATCCCCCGAGTTCTCTCATACCTGAACCGGCGTCAAATATGAGAATAGTATCTCCGCATCTTACTTCGACGCAGGAGGTATTGCCCCCGTATTTAACGAAATATTTACCGGGAGTCGGTATTGATCCTCTGGTCCCCCAGAATTTTACTTTTATATTATACTTATCTTTATCCATAAATCGTGTATATATCAAATTATTACACAAGTGGTAGTATTTGTCAAGGGAAGAAGACTGAAGTTATGTGCAATTCAATTGAGAAGTTTCATTTTGATGAGAATGGTGTCATTATTGTTGTTTCTTTATTAATCCATGGCCCTTTTAAAGAAAAAATGATCTGGAAGTTAATAAAAGGTTTTATTCTTTCTATTCCTGGGGGGTTCCATATACAATCTCTTCAACAATTCAATAATATTATTGACTATGGCCAACGTTACTATATATTCTGCTATGAGGAAAATGAAGTGTGAAAAATTTATCATCTAAACTATCTTTTATTGTTCTATTTTTTCTTTTCACAGGAATACCAGCATATCCATCGAATATTGTAACATTGGATAATACTACGGATTATTTCCCCATAGGTTTACATGTTGAAATACTTGAAGATAGTAAAAAAGAATATGCAATTGAAGATATATTAACAAAAAATATTTCCAAAAAATTTATTACTTCAACCAGTTTATCTCCAAGCTATGGCTTTAGTGATTCAGCATTCTGGGTACGCTTCAATGTAACATCAAAAGCGAGCAATAACCACAATTGGCTATTAGAGTTAGACTTTCCACTAATGGATAAAATCAGCCTGTTTATTCCCCAAAAGAACAACAACTACGTCGAAAAGAAATACGGATATTCATTGCCTTTTTCCCAAAGAGAAATACAGCATCGTAACTTTGTTTTCAAGCTTCCTGTAGCAGAAGGAGCAAATAATACATACTATTTACGATTTGAAAATGCTGACAGAATGGAGTTTCCCTTATATATCTGGTCATCAACTGCATTCCAGGAAAAAGATCATGTAGAAGAGTTTATTCTGGGTATGTATTATGGGATATTATTTGTAATGGCTCTGTTTAACCTGCTCCTCTTCCTTTCAATAAAAGATAAAGCATACTTCTATTATGTTCTGTATATTGTCGTCTTTGCCTTTTACCAGTTAACACAGAACGGTCTGGCATATGAATTTATCTATCCTGATTTCTTAAACAATCACAACATCCATTTCATTGATATGATCTTACTCCCCTGCATTATTTTATTCGTGCAGTCATTTCTAAATACCCGCGTTACCATTCCGAGAGCACATAATATATTGACTGTTTTAAAATATCTATTTCTGATTTCACTTATTCCATCTTTTTTCTTAAGCTATTCTACTAATATTCTTGTTGTAAATGTTCTCGTTGTATTTACAGCTATTACTACATTGACGGCAGGCACAATACTGGTTATCAGAGGATACAGGCCGGCAAAATTTTTCATGATTGCCTGGTCTCTGTTTATATCAGGAGCTCTTATTTATGTTTTTAAAGCATTTGGTAAACTCCCGAATAATTATTTTACTTCCTATTCAATACAGATCGGTTCTGCTTTTGAAGTAATACTTTTATCTCTCGGTCTTGGAGATAGAATCAACATGCTGAGAGACGAAAAAGATGCTGCACAAAAAAAATTGATTTTGAATCAACAGGAAGCACTTGACTTACAAACTAAGATGACCAATGCATTTTCCCGATTTGTTCCCAAAGAATTTCTTACTTTTCTCAACAAAAAAAGTATCGTCGAAGTTGAACTTGGCAACCAGGTCCAGAAACATATGACTGTAATGTTTTCTGATATACGTTCTTTCACTTCCCTCTCAGAAAAAATGACTCCCCAGGAAAACTTCAATTTTCTAAATTCTTATCTGACAAGAATTGGCCCAATCATTCGTTCAAATGGTGGTTTTATTGATAAGTATATTGGTGATGCTATTATGGCTCTATTCCCTGTTTCTCCTGAACAGGCAATTGAATCAGCATTATTGATGCAAGCTTCAGTAATGGAATATAATGCGCACAGAGAAACAAGAGGCTATGAGGCAGTTACAATAGGGATAGGCATACATGCAGGCAATCTCATGCTTGGAACTATAGGAGAAGAAAACAGAATGGAAGGAACAGTCATTTCAGATGATGTAAACCTTGCTTCAAGGATTGAAAGTCTTACTAAATACTATGGTGCTGAAATACTTATAAGCGGCAGGTTGTTCAACCAGTTATCTGACAAGAAGAAGTATACTTATAGAATTATTGATACGGTAATTGTCAAAGGTCGCAGTGAACCGATAACTTTAATCGAAATACTTGATGAGAAAACAACCAAAAATTTTAGTCAAAAAATCACAACAAAAAGTAGATTAGTTAAAGCGATAACACTATATAGAGAAAAATCAACTGAGGCTGCACTTGCTGTTTTCAAAGAATTATCACAAGAATCTGAAAAGAGAGATAATGTTTTTGAAATATATATAGAACGATGCAACAACCTGTTAAGTGAAGGCATGCCCAACAGCTGGAGTGGTATAGAAAAACTTGAGAATAAATGAGCATTAAAATTGCTGTTTAAAAAGTTCTACACTCTATCCTCAACGCTATCAAGAGAAGCATTAAAAATAATTGCTACCCTGCTTTATCCAGTTTCTGGACCTTGATTTTTTTCTGTTCCGCAAACCAGAGGTCTAGTTTTAACTGCATGTTCATCCAGCTTTCCGGAGAGGTACCGGTAGCCATGGATATTCTTACTGCCATATCGGGGCTTAATGATGATTTCCCGTTGATGAATTCAGAAAGAGCTTTTCTGGTAATCCCGAGTCTTTTAGCGGCCTCAGTTACGGTCATTCCAAGGGGCTCAAGTACATCACACTTAAAGGCAGTACCTGGATGGGTTGGCTTTCTTTTCATGCTGTTCTCCTTTTAATGATAGTCTTCATAGTCAACATCAAGGGCTTTTCCTTCTTCGAACCTGAAGATTACCCGAAAGTTACCGCTGATATCAATTGCCCAGAGACCGGTTTTGTTTCCCTTTAGTAGATAAAGCCTGTATCCGGGAAGATTCATGTCCTGGACATCTATTGATGCATCCATGCGGTCAAGGATTCTGAGAAGCTTCTGCGTGTGATTTGGATCTATGCCCTTTTTTACGCCGTTCAGGAAAAGTTCCCTGAGTCCTTTATGCTTAAAATTTTCTATCATAGAGTTAGATTATATTTCACCTTTAATGTATAGTGTTACGTTACAGGTGTCAAGTGTAATATGGGAAAACATGGGACGATTGCGATGTTTGTTTTTGTTATTCATCAATGCCTCTTGATGAATAAACGAATTTAGGGATGGGAAAAGGAAGTTTTTTTCAATATTGGAAGAGACTAAGGTATTTTAATTATGTTGATATCAAATAAAAAATAGTTCGAGTCTTGACTCGCACGCCAGTCAGGAAGCTTTCCGAACTATTATATTTGATATCTCATTAAAGTGGACAATGAACTGTGCCGCTTGAATTAAAATAAGACTACATTTCCCACACATTCTTATTTTTATCCAAGTCTTTAAAATCAATTTTCTTCGCATTAACTGCTTGATTTGCAATTTCAGTTATACACTCACCATAATTATTAATTAATTGCATTATTACCATTTTTTCTTTTTTCTGCGTCCTTATTATCATTCTATATGTAATTTTGCTTTTACAAATTATGATTATATCATCAAAATAAATTTCGAATCGTTTCTTGAATAGATTATATCCAACAACCTTATCATCGTTTAGTTCAACAAAATAAACACATGTCCATGTGGAGAGCGCCATACCAACGGCGGCTGTATAACCACCAATAAATACGATACTCAGTATTGCAAATAAGATAAAATCTCTTGTGGAGCTTAACTCGTCAAAAATTGAGAAAAAAACAATTATTATAGGTGTACAAATTAAAAGAATAAACACCGTTGGAATTATTATTACAGGAATCTTATCTTTAGGGATTTCATATCGTTTCATAGAAGTCCTTTATGCTTTTTATTGTTATTTTTCATGCTCTCTATATACATGTTCTATACCGGCACCAATACCAATACCATTAAGCCCTAACGTCATTAAAAAGAAAAAATCAGTCTGAACCCATGCACTCCATTGCCCTCCATTTAAGCCATTTCCATACAATAACCCACCTACACCTGTCATAGCTCCACTAAAAAGGAAGGAAACACCTCCAATCAGCAAAGATTGGGATGCATCTAAATTATTTGATATATAAGCTTGGCTAAAACCCACTACGCAAGTTAGGACATGAACTAAAAATCCCCAATCAAAATACAACAAACGTACATCACGGCATCAACTTCCCTCGAACAAGTTTAATGGCTGCCTCAATCTCTTCATCGGCAACCCCTTCCCCGTCGATTTTGCCATTATGCACCATGGGAAGAATCATCTGGTGAAGGTCTTCAGTAAGCCCCCCGTACTGTCCATTGAAAGACTCAAGGCGCGACCTGAGGCTGAAGAGAAGCTTCTCCCTTGTGGAGAGACTGAGATAAGCATCAATTTCTTCAAGCATTTCTTTTCGTTCATCGGGAAGTTTACCATTGACCGCTAAAAGATTTGAAGCGCTGTCACTGTAGAGGATTGTCTCTGCGGTAATAGACTCAACCATCTGGCGAATCTCACGGACAACTGTCTCCTCTGAGGCTTCAGTAAAACTTCCTTCATGAATAAAATCTTCAAGGGGAGTGCCGGGGAAAATTTCCAGTGATCTGAGACGCACAAAGTCAGGACTGATTTCAGAGATAACCCGTGCTGTTTCTGCTGCATGCTCTTCTGAAAGTTCTTCGCCCCCGAGGCCCGGCATCACGTAGACCGAACAGGAAAGCCCCGCGTCAAGTACCCTGCGGCATCCTTTGGTGTGGTCTTCGGCCGTCTCACCCTTGCTGACCAGATCAAGTACCCGGTCGCTGCCGCTCTCAAGGCCGAAGTGAACCCGGTTTAGGCCGGCGCGGGCCAGGGCCTTCAGGTCTTTCGAAGAACGAACCCTTGAGGCAGAGGCGGTTCGTCCGTAAATTGTAAAACGGTCAACCATGGGAAAGGCCTTCTTGACTTCTTTGATGACATTTATTAAAAAATCAGGCTTGAGGGCCAGGCTATCGGCATCACCGAGAAAACAGGTTTTCCCCCCGCCGATGCGCCAGTTAATTATATGCTGAAAGCTGTCTTCGAGATCCGGGTAATCCTTAAACCATGTAAGAAACCATTTCATACGTTCATCAGTACCGGGAGGCAGAGAAGCTGAAGCGTCATGCTCATCGTCTAGGTACCCGGCTTCCCAGCGGGCACGGTTTACCTCATCCACAAGAGGTCTGATACGGGCAAAATCATTTTCAGAATAAAAAGGAATCCCAAAGCCCCGGTCAAAGAGAAAGTCGTCGATTACCTTTGCGCGGCGGATATCCCGAATAATATCATCGAGACTCCTGCGGGAATATTTCGCCCCGAGTTTATAAACCGGACAGAATGCGCAGCGGTTCCAGTAACAGTTTCTGGTCAGCCTGAAAGAGAGACTGTAATTTTCCGTAGGGGGACGAATCGAAGAGATTTCAAATGGCTCGATGTCAAGTATGTCTGTTTCCATAATACCTGTTCATGTATTAATAATTACAGGGCGGGAGCAGTGGATCACCGCCCTGTAATTATTTATTTCTATGCGTCTGCGTACATCTTATCGATAATTTCACCGTACTTATTAGAAATTACTTTACGCTTTACCTTAAGGGTCGGTGTGAGCTCTCCCCCTTCCTGACTGAATTCTGTTGCCAGGAGAGTAAAACTTTTAATTTTTTCATACTGAGCCAGTTCGCTGGAATTCAGCTTTATCCGTTCTTCAAAAAACTCTACAACCTGCTTATTGGCAATAAGGTCTTCACGGGATACAAAAGTAACGCCCTTTGAAGTTGCCCATTCTTCAAGTGCAGGATAGTTGGGAACAATCAGGGCACTGATATATTTCCGCTTATCTCCGATAGTGCAGATCTGCTCAATGTAGAAGTCAATGCCCACCAGGGTCTCAATATGCAGCGGTGCAATGTTCTTCCCACCTGAAGTAATAATCAGGTCTTTTATTCGGTCGGTAATATGTAAAAAACCTTCCGAATCAATGACGCCGACATCACCGGTTTTGAACCAGCCGTCTTCAGTAAAGGCTTCTTTGGTCGCCTCAGGCTTATTGTAATACCCGATCATGATGTTGGGTCCCTTGGCCTGAATCTCTCCGGTTTCTTCATCGATTCTAAGCTCGACCTCAGGTACGGAAAAACCGACGGTGCCAAACTTAAACCTGCTCCCCGGATTATAAGTCAGCATGGGGGAAGTTTCGCTGAGCCCGTATCCCTGGCTGACCATAAGGCCTGCAGAGAAAAAGAATTCCTCGATATCCTTTGACAGGGGAGCGCCGCCGGCGGAAAAGAAGTTCTTTTTGCCGCCTACAACATCCCGCATCTTAGAAAGAACAAGTTTGTCGGCGATGGCGTGCTTGAATCCGAGCCAGGGGCCGATGAACTTCTTTTCATATTTCTTATAGGCGTATTTTTTACCATTTCTAAAGGCAAAATTAAAAAGCGCCCGCTTGATCCCTGAACCTCTTTCAAGACGGTCGTGGACCGTGGCATAAATCTTTTCATAAAGACGCGGCACACTTACCATTGCCGTTGGACGAACATCTCCTAGATACTCTAGAATTTTTGTCGTGTCATCGAGATAATTATTTTCAGCCCCGTAGTTAAAAACGCAGTATGACCAGGTACGCTCATAGACATGGCTTAAAGGAAGAAAACAGAGTGACTTGTCTTCTGACGTAACATTAAAGTGAGCGTCAACTGCGCGGATTTGATGGGCGAAATTTGAATGCTTCAGCATGACACCCTTCGGGTCACCGGTGGTACCTGATGTGTATATCAATGTGCAGAGTTCTTCAGGATCTGCTGCCTCGAGAAGCTTTTTAATATCTTCGGTTCTTTTTCCCTCTTCTCCTTTTTTAAGGAGATCGCTGTAATACATTGATTCGTCGCCACTGATAGTCATGCTGTCCTGAACAGCAACTATTATCTTCAGAGAAGAGCATTCTCCCATGACAGACTTAACCTTGTCATACTGCCCCTGGTCGCCCACAAAAAGAATGCGGATAGAAGCGTCATTAATAATATAAGCCGCCTGCTTTGCCGTGTTGGTGCCGTAAATGGGAACCGTAACACCTCGAACAGAAAGCACTGAAAAGTCTACAACTGGCCATTCAGGCCGGTTTGCAGAAAATATACCTACCATTTCTCCCGGCTCGACATTAAGCTCCAGGAGGCCTGAAGCCAGCGCATCAATAAAATTCACCATTTCACTGTATGAATTTCCTTTCCACTGACCATCTACCTTGCTGCGTATAGCAGTCTTGTCGCTGTTCTTTTCAGCACTGTTGCGAATCATAACGGCTAAATGTTGATTATCCATATTTCTAATACCCCAATAATTATACTCGAACAATAACAATGTTCTGTTAGGTCCACCTTTCTTTTTTTTGTGAACCCGATACCCTTAACTTCATTCCAGTCGTGCTAAAAAATAAGTCAACATAAAAAAGAATAATGTTCAGAAACAGTGGGGAAAAAACAATTATGAAAGCGATATTGGCATTGTTGCCTTCATAATTGTTTTTTCCTTGCCATTTTAACACTTTCAGCCTTACCTGTAGAGGGTCGTAAAACTAAATAAAGACCGGAGCCCGCAGCGGCATGCCGGATAGATCAGGCTTATGAGAAACATAGAAAAAAAATGCTCCCTTCCCACTGAAGAGAAATGCCTTGAGATAATGCAAAAATACGAAATGCTTCCTAATATCAGGGAGCATTCAATCCAGGTGCGCAATGTTTCCGCCGCCCTGGTGGACCACCTGCGGGATGATGTCCTCATTGACCGTGACCTGGTTCTCTGCGGCGCCCTCCTCCATGATATTGCCAAGACCAGAACCATTGCAACCCGCGAACTGCGCCATGATCTTATCGGCGGAGAAATGCTTCGGGAACTCAACCTGGAGCCCCTCGCGGTGATTTGTGAATCCCATGTATTTCTTGAAAACTTTCAAATCGACGGCCCCCTTGAAGAACGGGAGATAGTCTTTTACGCAGACAAACGGGTCAAACATGATGTAGTGGTTTCCCTTGACGAACGGGTCGATGACCTTGCGAAACGCTATGGAAAAAATGATAAGATTAAAGAAATGATACGAAAAAATAAAACCTTCGTGCTTCGCATCGAAAAAAAGATAGAACGTTTTATGACGATAAAAATTGACGAGGCCCTTACCGGGTTATGAGCAGCCATTATCTGATACTCGACTGTTTTGTCGATGAACCGGCATGCTTCGGAGTTCCCCCTTTCATCGCCCCTTACCCGCGGTATATTTACGGCGCCCTCATCGACGCGGGCATTCCTGCTGACAGTATCGCCTACAGAACTATCGAAGGGCTTCGAAAATCTGAGTTTCTTATTGAAGAAGACTACTCCGCGGTATTTCTTATCGGCGGTGCAGTGGTTCCCGGTAAATATCTCGGAAGCCGCATCGGTACGGTCAGCGAGATTTCCACTATTATTGAAAAGAACCTGAGGCTTCATTTTATTCTCGGGGGGGAGGCGTCGCGAATGATCCGTGATATCCCCCGGGGTACCGTTCGCGTCGATGACGACATTGAAAAATATGCCCATACCCTTGCTGCCGGTACACCTGAAGATTCTCTTCGTGATGCCGGTGATATTGCCCGCTGGGGACGCGCCGGTGCGGCAATGGTCCCGCTTCATCCTTCCTTCCCCCATATTATTTGTGAAATTGAAACATACCGGGGGTGTCCACGTCAGCAGCACTGCAGCTTCTGTTCAGAGGGGCTCTTTGCGTCCCTGCAGTTTAGAAAAATAAAAGATATATTGGGGGAAGTTGACGCCCTCATAGATAAGGGTGTAAGCCGGTTTCGCCTCGGCCGACAGGCGGACATTCTGCAGTACGGAACTCCCTTTAAGAATTTCAAAAAAGGTTTCCCGGCACCAGATCCCGGGGCGGTAAAGGAACTCTTTAAAGAGCTGGAAGAAAGAAAAAACAATGGCCTGATTGATGTTCTGAATATCGACAACGCGAACCCGGGGACCATTCATAATTTTCCCGATGAATCAGCCGTTATGCTCCATGCTATATCCCGGGCGATAACCCCGGGAGACACCCTTGCCCTGGGCATTGAATCTTTTGACCCGGCGGTTGTAGCAGCAAACAACCTGAAAGTTTCTCCCGAAGAAGCGATGGCTGTAGTGCGCCTGATAAATGAAACATGCGGCGATCGCCTCGATGGTATCCCCAGGCTTCTGCCGGGCATCAACCTTATCCAGGGACTTCGCGGTGAGTCAATGGACACCTTTAAGATGAACCACCGGTGGCTCGCAGAGATGCTTGAAGAAAATCTTTTGCTGAAAAGAATAAATATCCGCAAGCTCCTTCCTTTTCCCGGGACAGAGCTTTACGGCAGTCGGCAGACAAAGGCGGGAAAGATGCTCAACCGCTTTGAGCATTACCGTGATATGATACGCCGTGATATTGATGTGCCGATGTTGAAAAGTATCTATCCCCGGGGAACCATACTTAAAGATGTGCAGATACTTGAAGAAAACCAGGGGCATGTTCTCGGCAAACAGATAGCAAGCTATTCAATAACCGCCCGGTTTCCCCTGAACCTGCCGCTCCTCAGCTTTCAGAATGCCCTTGTTGCGGGACACCGGGAACGCTCCCTCTTCTGCCTTCCTGTGCCTGTAAAGGTAAATGAAATTCCCCAGAAGGCCATTGAGGCAATTCCCGGCATCGGTCGGCACGCCGCATCAGATATTATCCTGCGGCGCCCCTTTAAGGATATGAATGACTTTACCGGTTACCTTCAGGAAAAAGATATTTTAATACCCGAAGAAATACTGTGCAGCATCCAGGTGTGAGAGTAGCTATTTCTCAACTGGTTTACATATCCACCAGGCAGTAAAAAACTTTCAACTTGCTACTTTTACTTATACGGAGCATCAAAGCTTTTATCCAGAGCCCCGTTCTCTTCGAGCCACTTATCCCACAGCTTCTCATTGACGTAGGGAATAATCCCCTTGATCTGATCGTGGCTCAGGGTTTCAGGACGGGCCAGCTTTTGTAGAATGTCAAAATTCAGTGTTCCGGTGGTTCCAAAATCTTTTCCCGATTTATGAAGCAGGTAAAAAGTTTTCTCCATAAAAGGCGCAGGTTGAATATGCTGCCCTTCACCGCCCCCTTTCATAATTGAGCCAAGGTATGTACAGTTTAACTTACCGGTCATTTTTTCAAGATATCTTTCGACAAACCTGAGGTGGTGGGTTTCCGGAAATCCGCACTGGGAAAAATAACCGACAGCAGGCTTTGTTTCTTCCTCTTTGAAACGGGCAAAGACTTCCAAAAATTCTTTGAGACTTCCCGGTACGGAATCAGCATATAGAGGGAAACCGATAATAAGGGCTTCTGATTTTAAAACTTCCCGGGCTAGTTCTTCGAGATTCTTTCGATACTTTACCAGATAGAAGGTCTCCAGGCTGTTTTCTTCATTTTCCAAAAACCCCTTCAAAAAATGCCCCATCATGATATCAGTATTGCTGTTTTTACCTCGCGGTGAGGCATTAAGAAATATCAGCTGCATTGAGTACCTCCTCAAGTGACTGGTCGGTATAGGCAATAAACTTAAGATCTGTTCTCATGTTGAGACACATTCTTTCAAAGAGGTCTTTAGCTATATCAATATCCTCTTCATCTGTATCAGCTTCCTTCTCAAGGATGATTCCCGCGCTGGGATATGAATCGTATCTTTTACGGTGATGCACCTCTCCATCAACTTCTTCAAGGTGAGGGTGGATCACCGGAATGCTTCGATCGAGGGTTTTTTTCATTAAAGCGCTGAAGTAACCAAGAATCAGGGGTGAAGAAAGAATAACCATGTCAGCATTGATATATTCACGGGCGATCTCCCGGGCATCATCTGCAATAACGCATTCTCCAGGAGTTTTTATCCAGCATTTAAAACAACCCGTACAGCTGGCTATTTTCCTGCTCCTCAGGGTAACAATTTTGCTATTATTGCCCCGCTTATTCAATTCTTCAGAAAAGTTGACCAGAAAATCATCAAAGTGGTGATTTTCATCATTGGGATTACCGTTCAGAATAAGATATTTCATACGTCTATCCTTTTGTATTAAACTCATGCTATACCCGACAGCCGAACATAACACCGTTATGCAGTCAAGAGATATTTCCCAAAATACAAATTAAAAGGAAGTGAGGGCACCACTCCCTTTTAATTAATAAATACTAATTTTTTTTATAATCCAAAAAAAAATTTTGCTTTTTCTGCTCTAATTCGGTATATTAATCAGCTTAACTAAACAGGGAGGAAAAGAATGGAACTCTACGAACTCACAATTATATTTCTCCTGGGAATTGTTGTATCAATGACCCTGGCATATATTTTCAATCAGCAGGTACAGGGAATTTTAAACTCCTTCAGGACAATAAGCGCTTTTGACAGGAGAAATGACGATACCCGGAGATTCACTACTGACAGGCGCAATAATCAACGCGGTGTTATTGACAGAAGGCAGTTTTCAAGACGAAGTACCGATACTTTTTAAAGCTGCAGCTGCAATAAAATTTGTTTTTCCCCCGCCCCTGAGGTATGTTTATATCAAAGCGGCGGGAGAAAACAATGGATGCTACCGGCTTTTTCATTACCCTCTTTGCAGCCCTGACCCTCCTGTCCTACCATGTCCTTATTAACAAATCTATCCAGCGCCAGAGAAAAGCAGAAAAAGATGAACGAAGATACGTCTCAAGGCGGGACAGAGACCGGCGAAAAAGAACCCGTCTATTTATTCTCTTTGACCGCCGCAATGGAAAAATGATACCAAATCGGAGGCTGAAACCAGAAAGAAGGGAAACGAACAGAGAGGGGCACTAGTTCAGCCTCCCCTTTTGCCCCTCTTCTTTATCCAGTAAAGAAGCCGCTTGCCGGTACGATCACCATCACTGCATTCTTTAAAGTAAATAATGTCATCAACACCTGCCTGTTTGAGAGTCTCGCTACTTTCATATCCAGAGCAGAGGGCAATTATGGTTGTGTGGCTCCCCTGCAGAAGGTCACTTTTTTTTATTTCAGTAATTGCCTCAAGACAGGCAAGCCTTTCATCAGATTCAACGACCAGTATCATATCATACTGAATCACATCCAGGGCAGGTTGAATCTCATGGTGACTGGCTACTTCATCAACATGGAAATTTCTTCCTTTTAAAATAATATCACAAGTTTGCGGCCTCTTTTTGTCATTATCGAGAAGCAGAACTCTATGAGGCCGCTTTTCTTTTGAAGCACCTTCTTCCAAGTCAGGAGAAAAAGCCTCTCCACCAATAGACTTTTCGGGAAGAGTAAAAGAAACAGTGGTTCCCTTTCCGGGAACGGTTTCTACAGCAATTTCCCCCCCATTCATATTTACCTGTTCACGGGTCAATATAAGACCGATTCCGGTTCCCCGTTCCAGAGCGGTTCCCGGCATCGTTCCGGTTTCAGCAAATTTAAAAAGCGACTCTTGCACTTCTGGAGATATCCCCGTCCCTGTATCAGTGATACTGATCCTGAACATATCCGGGGTATTCTCACCGCCTATTGTCACAATCCCCCCACTGCCGGTAAACTTGACAGCATTAGATAAAAGGTTCCGCAGGATACTTCTCACCATATTTTCATCAGCATAGACCACATGCTCATTTTCGATGAGACATTCCAGGGTTACATTTTTCTGAGAAGCATTTTCCCCGAACATGGACATCGTTTCAACGCAGAGCTTTTTAACAGGGATATTTTTTGGCCACCATGATACATGACCCATTTGAAGCTTCGACCATTCAAGAATATTTTCCAAAAGAACGTAAAGACGATGCGATGAATTGTATATAGTTTCTATATATTCCAGGTTCTGCTCTTCTGAACTGGTGTGATATCGTGCTTGAAGGACTTCCGTAAGCCCCATGATAGTATGAAAAGCACTCTTAATATCATGAACCATGATAGAATTAAAACGGTCTTTCATATTGTTCAATTCTTTTAGTTTATCACGACTCTGTTTCAGTTCTATATGTATCCCGACCCGATATACCAGTTCTGCCGGATTAAAGGGCTTAGAAATATAATCAACAGCTCCATGTTCAAGACCCTTTACAATATCTCCCGGTTCACCTTTTGCGGTAATAAAAATCACCGGCACATTTAAAATCTGCGGGTCTTCCCGTATATGGCGGCATACCTCGTATCCATCCATATCGGGCATCATAACATCCAGAAGCACAAGATCGAAATGACTTTCTCTCAGAAGAACTAACCCATCCGGGCCATTCTGAGCATAGGCTACACGGTACCCTTCATCACGGAGGATGCTGGCCACAACCTGGATGTTGCGGGCAAAGTCATCAATGATAATAATTCTGCCTTTCTCTTCAATCATCAGATTTCACGCCTGCAATTGCTGAAATTTTTTCCAAAAGAATATTTATTTTTTCAATATCTATCGATTCAGAAGCGGCTGTCAGGGAATTCCCCAGTTCTTCCAACATGATATTTTCAAATTTTAGTGCTGTCGCAGTCAACTGTTCCCCCAGGTTTTCCACATCGGCAATAAACCCCCCGGCACGGCAGGTGGCAATCATGGGCAGAAAATGTTCTTTCAGGTATTTTTTCAAATCATCGGGAAAATCTCCATCATTTAAATCCTGATTAACAGGAACAGCATCACCCCCCGGGGGTACTTTTTCGGTCCCTGCATTAAAATACTTTTCCAGGATCAAGTGAACTTCCTTTATCGAAAAAGGCTTTTTTAGATACTCGTTAAAACCGGCACTATGAAACTCAGGGGTATCATCATCAATAACCGATGCAGAGACTGCAATAACGGGAAGGACTTCTCCGCCTGCATCAGAACGAATAATGCGTGCTGTCTGAAAGCCATCGAGGAGGGGCATCCGTATATCAAGGAAAAGAATATCAACATGAGCTTTCGCCAGAACTTCAAGGGCTTCGGCTCCATCTTCTGCTTCAATTACCTTCAGGCCTTTTTTCCTGAGAACCTCCGAAAGGAAGTGACGGTTGTCCCGGGCATCATCGACAACAAGAGCAGTTTTTGAATACGACAGTTTATTTACTTTTACCAGCCTCTTTTCTTCCCTGATATTTTCACCCTCAGCAATGACTAAACCTTCAAATTTTACCGTAAAGAGAGCCCCCTGCCCCTCGGTACTCTCAACTGCAATGCTTCCATTCATTATTTCTACAAGACGACGCGTAATGGCGAGGCCAAGGCCGGTCCCGCCGAATTTACGGGTAATTGATGTATCCTGCTGAGAGAAGGCTTCAAAAATATATTCCAGGGCCTCAGCATGTATACCGATTCCCGTATCTTTTACAGCAATAGTGAGCCGAAGCCCCTGCCCTTCTTCAGGCTCTGCAGTGAAGACAACCTGTATCATCCCCTCAGAGGTAAATTTAATCGCGTTTCCGATCAGGTTGAAGAGTATCTGCCTGAGACGTACTTCATCAAAAAAAAGACGGGGAAACAATTCGGGCTGAGATAAAATCTTAAAATCAAGTTTTTTACTCTTTAGTTCCCCACTAAAGATATCCTGTATTTCCATACCAAGCTTTTGCATGTCGACCACATCATAGTGTATATCAATTCTTCCTGATTCAATGCGCGACAGGTCGAGGATATCATTAACCAGGGTCATCAGGCTTTTGCCTCCCTTTCTGATTGCCTCAAGGTAACTCTCTTCGGTTGCATCTCTTTCTCCCCCCAGAAGCAGGTCGGCAAAACCGAGTATCGCGTTCAGGGGCGTACGGATCTCATGACTTATATTTGCAAGAAATTCAGATTTAGCCTTGTTAGCCTGTTCGGCAAGCTTCACCGCGTTGATGAGTTTTTCCCGGGCATCCCTGATATCAGTAATATCCGTCACAACAGAAAAACTTCCGTCAAAATCACCCTCTTCAGTCTTCATAATCTGGGGAGAAACAATGGCAGAAACAAGCCTCCCGTCTTTCCCCGGGACTTCAAGCTCCACATGACGGTGACCGTCATGGATGCCGGTTACAAAAATTTTCTGCAAAACATCATACTCAACAATATTTGCAAAATCTTCAACATTCAACCCTATCAGCTCTGCCTTTGAGTAACCGGACATTTCACAGATACGCGAATTCACATAAGTTACCATTTGATTTCGGTTAACGACAACAAACCCTTCATTCATTGTTTCAATCAACCGCCGGTACCGGTCTTCACTTCTCCTGAGGGCCTGTTCAGTTTTTTCACGCTCCTGGATCTCATAGGAGAGCTGCGTATTGACCCTGACCAGCTTTTGTGTACGTTTTTTCACCCTTTCTTCAAGCTTTTCTTTTCCCCTCTCTATTTCTTCTGAGGCCCTGTGCCGTTCTGAAATATTCTGTATTGAGCCTTCATAAACAAGATGCCCCGTATCTTCATTGGCACAGGACGCAATGTTTACCGAAACCCATATCTCGTCTCCCCCCTTTCTTTTCAGGCGGGTTTCATAGTTTTTTGACTTCTCTGGTTCTTTTAATTCTTCTGCCGCTCTACTGAAAAAACTTTTATCAGAAAACACTGAAGTAAAATCAATCATGTCATTTATGAAAACTTCATCTTCAGGCGAGGGATAACCGAGAAGCCGCGCCAGGGCCGGGTTAGCGACAAGAAGAAGACCTTCAGGAGTCATCTGAAATATTCCTTCTGCGGCATTTTCAAATATTTTTTTATATTTTTTTTCAGTACGAAGCCGGTAGTCTTCGGATTTTTTCCATTCAGAAATATTTTCAAGAACTCCATCAACGAGGCGCTCACCTGTCTCTCTATGGGTTACAATTCGGGCACTCAGCTTCACATCAAGGGTATCTCCGTTTTTTTTTCGAAGAGTTACTTCCTTGTTCTTAATAAAGCCGACCCGGTTTAACCTTTCGTAAGTCTCATTTCTTTCGTTAATATCAGCAAAAACAGTCTTCCCGGCAACGGGATCAAATCCAGGGATATCATCAATACTTTCAACCCCAAGCATGCCAAGGAGCGACTTGTTGGCCAGAAGAATTCTTCCTTCAAAGTCGGCCTGAAAAATGCCTTCTTCAGCGTTATCAAAAATGTTCCGATACCTGCTTTCTGATTCGGCAACCGCTTCAAGGGCCTCGTCACGGTCCCTCATAAGGCGCTGAATATTTCTTCCCACACCGAAGGAAAGATAGAGAAGCAAAAGCACAACTCCGTAAACCGTCAGGTCAGATCGAGCTCCCCGAAAGATGGTCAGGATGTCTGTTAAAAAAAAGGGAGCAATAAAAAATATTGAGAAAAGGAAGTAACGGGCACTTTGCTCACTCTTCCAGAGCTGCAATGCGGGCAAATAGGCAACAATGGCTCCCCCTGCTGTGGCCACTGCAATATACTGGTTAATTTCAAAACCCATCCAGTCGGTGAAAAAATAAAGAGGGATCGACAGGGAAACAATAATCATCAGGTACTTCATAATCCGATCAGTCCCGGGCAGTCTGACGGGAGTTCCATGGAACGTTCTGCTGAACTGTACAAAGGTCAGAGTCATCAGCGAGAGGGTTGAATAAATTGCCGAAGCAGCCAAAGGTCCCGGGCTTCCTGTATCTGTGGCCGTCTGCCGGAACAGGATAAAAAAGAGTGCTACATATATACAATAGAGTAAGGGTATGACCGCAAGATACAAATAAGAAGTTTCTCTGAGGGAGATAAAAACAATCATATTGTAAAGGAAGAGTATCACCATCATGCCGGTGACAAAAAGGAGTGTCAGGCTTCCATGCCCTCCATAGGCACCCGGTCCGCCGGCCATTTCTGGACCGCAGCCAGTCAAAATGATGAAAATCAGCAGGCTGAAACGTAACTCTTTCATAATTCATGCTTCCACAGGAAGGAAAAGTATAGCACTTACATAGATATAGTTAAAGTAAATAATTTGCCCTCACTTCCTTTCCCGGAACATAAAACCCTGCATGAATGTGACATATCACACTTATAGAGGGTTTTTCTGCATTACATATTATTTCAAAATAAAGTTCTTTACATATAACAGGGTCTCAGATGGTGTGTACCGCATAAAGGACCGGTGAAACAGTAACTTTTACATGGTTAAACACTCTATTCAAGTACGTTCTAAAATTGATTCACCATCCACAAACGGAGGAAACCTAATGGTTGAAGAAGGCAAATTTATCGTAATACATTATACCGGCACATTCGATGACGGGGAAGTTTTTGACACAAGCAAGGACCGTGACCCCCTGGAGTTTCAGGTCGGTTCAGGAATGGTAATCCCCGGACTTGATAAAGCGGTAGCAGACATGGCACTTGGCGACATTAAAGATATACATATCGAAGCAGACGAAGCCTATGGCGATTATGACGACACAAGAAAGCAGTCATATCCCCTTGCTGATGTTAAGCAGAGCTTTGATCCCCAGGTCGGCATGAACATAGCTGTTCAACTCGACAATGGGCATCAGGTACCTGCAACTGTTTCTGAAGTAACTGATACAGAAGTAGTAATAGACATGAACCACCCCCTTGCAGGAAAAGCGCTCAATTTCAACATTGAACTTCTTGAAGTAAATGATGAAGCTAAGTACAGCGGCGGCTGTTCTTCATGCGGAGACGCAAGCGGCTGCGGAGATGCTGATCCTTCTGCCGGCGGCGGATGCGGCGGCGGATGCTGCTAAGCAGTATACGCATATTATAAAAAAAGCCGGCTTGAATTCAAATTCAAGCCGGCTTTTTTTATAGCTGTATGATGGTGCCGATAAAAAAGTCTATTCATCAAAAAACCTCTTTAAAAAACCCGAACCTGCCTTTTTTATTCTGCTGAATAAAAGAAAAACCCATTGACAATTAGTTTGCCTGCATATGTTATGTATACATACTATATGCAGGCAAACTATTAACAGGATCAATAATCCATGAAGGCTGAAGAATGCATCTTTTACCAGCTGACAAAAACATCCCAGCACGCCAGAAAAGTATTGAATAATAAAATCAAAGAAACTGATCTGACGGTTGGACAAACACTGGTACTGAATTTTTTAGAAGAGGATGATGGCATTACCATTAATGAACTTGGGGCAAAAGCCGGCATTGATAATGCTACTATGACCGGTATCATTGACAGACTTGAAAATGCTGGCTATATAGCAAGAAAAAAAGATTCTGAAGATAGAAGAGTATACCTTATCTATTTAACGGATAAAGGCTCCACGGAAGGAGCAAGAATTAAGAAAGACATGGTTTCTCAAAACAGAGACTTTCTGTCTGTTTTAACAAAAGCAGAAGAAAAACAGTTTCGTCAATTACTGATAAGGATAAGGAGACAGACTATATAAATTTAAAAAGAATTTTTGAAAGGAAGTTAACCGTAGATTGAACAAAAAAATAGTTTCACAGGAAGTATAAATGAAAATCAATAAATTAAGTCAAAATGTTTTTTATATAGAACCAGAGGAAACACCCTTTGCCAGTACAAGCTCTAGTCTATTAATCACGTCATCATCAACAATTGTCATTGATCTTAATCTGGGAAATGAGGATACAAAAAAAATTCTAGATGAGTATAATCCAGATATAGCCCTGCTGTCTCATTATCATCTGGATCACTCTCTCGGCGCTCCGGTTATAGAAAACAATAAAAAAACTCAATTATTCATTCCTGAAGATGAAGCTGAATATCTTACCAGCCTTGATCATTTTGTTGGAAATACATGCGGTCCTTATGAATTCTCAAAACAGTTTAAAGAGATTGTAAAAAATTTCCTTAAGTACCGGGAAATTAGAAATTTTAAAACCTTTGATGACAATGAAATCTTTAAAAGTAAAGATCTGACTGTAAAAACAGTTAAAGTTCCCGGTCACTCCCCCGGTCATACCGCTTTTCATATTCAGGAAGAAAAAATTCTTTTTACCAGTGATATGGGAATCGGTCCATGGGGGCCATGGTATGGCTGGATAGACAGTAATATACCTCTATACATGGAGTCGCTTCTAAGGTTAAAGACCTTTAAAGATGCTCATCTTGTTACCTGTCATGACGGAATATTTCCCCATGATTCAGATCATCTCTGGCAAAATGCTATAGATACAATATTTGAAAGAGAAGAGTTCATTCTTCAGAGACTTGAGCAGGGTATTCGAAAGGAAGATATCGCTGAAGAAGGAATTTATTTTAAAAAGAAATCAAGTAAATCCGGGCCATTGAAAAGCTTACTCACGGTGCAGGATGAAATAATGGTGGAGCATCATCTTGATGTTATTGATAATGGAGGCCTGTCAAAATTATTTCCAGAATATGAAAAAGTAAAGGTATAAAATAATCCAAAAAAGGAGACCAGCCACATGTCACAATTAACAGAAATGCTTGGATGCGAATATCCTATAATACAGGGCCCTGTTGGAACACTGAATGACCCCAAAATGATTTCCGCTGTAAGTAATGCTGGTGGATACGGTATGCTTGCACTTGGATTCATACAGGATCCCGATGATGTAAAATTAAAGGTTAAGGAAATCAAAGAGCTCACAGATAAGCCCTTTGGCGCAAACCTAATGCTGACTAATCCGAATAATCCTGAAATACTCAAAGTTCTGGCAGATACAGGAGTCAAGGTAGTCACCACATCTGTCGGCAACCCGGCTAAGATATACCCTGTCATTCATGACCTCGACATGAAAGGATTCCATGTTGTGCTCGCATTGCAGCACGCAGTAAGGGCGGCGGATGCAGGAGTTGATGGTCTGGTACTGTCAGGTTCTGAAAGCGGAGGTCTCCGCTCAACAGGAAATGAACTCTCTACAATGGTACTCGTTCCCCTTGCAAAAGACAAAATCGACCTGCCAATAGTTGCAGCCGGCGGCATAGCGGACAGCAGGGGCTACAGGGCGGCACGTGCTCTGGGCGCAGAGGGTGTCCAGCTTGGTACGCGGCTTATCGCAACAGAAGAATGTAATGCTGTTCAGGAATGGAAGGAAGCCATTGTCAATTGTAATGAAAATCAGACAGCACTTTTCCCATTGGGAAAAATGAATGTCAGGGGTATAATTACTCCCTACATCCAGAAAAGAATCGATTCAGGCGAGGCCCTGTCATTCACTTTTGAAGATATTGGAAAGGCATGGTATAATGGAGATTTCACACAGGCGCCTCCAGGGGCGGGACAAACTGCAGCACTTATCAGCAGCATACAGCCTGTTGGTGAGGTCATCAGGGAAATGGTGTCAACCTGAACAGGATGAGTCTCAATTCTCTGAAGGTAAGGCTATAAATGGTAGTATTGTATATATTTATCACCGAAACATTTAAAATAGAAAAAATGTAATTGCTGCGATATTAATATTATTAACCCGGGGTTTAACCCCTGGGCTGTTTTTAAAGCTGTTTGGCAGTACTTATAAGACAGCTTTAGATCCTGGAAATATCAGATCATGTCAATTCTTTGAGAAAAACCCATCCATTAAGATAATTCAAGGTATTTTTGTAAATCTAACCTTTCCAAAAATATTCTGTTCTTCAGGGCAATATTTTCAACTTCATTATTACAGTTCGATTACTCCCCTCCAAAAAAAGATTTTCCCCGAACAAGGTCATTTGCTGTTTTATTCTACACATTCTATCAACCACCTTTTGAGACAAAACAGTGTCTCTGTATATAAATACCATTTTATTATGCTATAAATAAATACTTTTATGTAATTTATCCCACCATGTGTTATTAATTGGCTTTTTGTGTTATTATGTTTGACATTTTTCAATCAGAAACAAGTATATCCAAAAAAATAAATACAACGGTATACCTGACTCATGTTTTTACAGAGATGGCTTTGATATACCAGGGATTATGGAGAAGTTATGAAAAAATCAATTATTTCTGTGTCTATACTAATCGTTATTATCATGGGGGGAAGTCTTACTGCCCAGGATACAAACACTACTGCCCAGTCAGATAAAGTCTCAAACTCAAACAACGAGACAAAAAAAAATAATGTCGATAAAACATATACACTCGGTGAGATAATCGTTCGGGACAAAAAAATCAAGCCGGGGGTTATATCCGTCATCAAAGATGAAGATGTTAAAAACTCCACAAAAACAGATGCCATTAATCTTATCAGCGAGAAAGTACCAAGTTTCCATACAGGAAATAACCGCGTCATGGGGTTTGGTGTGGCAGGAAGCGGTGCCGCCACAATGAGTATCCGAGGCATTGGTGTTTCTGCCTGGTCACCACAATCAGGTTCCGGTCCATCAACAGGTATCCCCATTCTCATAAATGGTCTGGATGTCGGTATGATGATCAACAATCACCCCATAGCGGATATTTTTTCAATGAAGAATATCGAGAGAATCGAAATAATGCACGGTCCACAGCCTGTACTTTACGGCGGCGGGGCCATGGGGGGTATAATCAATATAATCACCAAACGAAGAAAGCATGACGGCTATGACACTGAGATTACGGCCTCATACGGGTCCTGGAATACTACTGAGGATTCTGTGATGCACTCAGGCAAAATAGGTGCTTTTGACTATGGCGTATCATATAACTTTCGCTATACAGATGGAAACAGTAAACAAGTTATTAATGGTACAGAATTCAATTCAAAGTACATGAGTAACAACGGCACCATGCATTTGGGATATCAGCTTACTAAAAAGTGGTATTTGGGTTTTGATAACTATATCATGGCACTGGAGATCAATGATCCAGGTGCTGATGGTGAAACCGATGATACACTGGAAAACTTTGATATTCTTCGTGGCGGATCGGTAATCCAGATAGGCAACAGTTACAAAAAGTTAGAAGGTGCTTTACAGCTTTACGGTAACTGGGGAAAGCATAAAAGTTACCAGCCAGCATATGATGATCGCCAGAAATATGACTCCTTTGACCAAATGCTGGGATTTAAACTGAAAGAATCACTAAAACTTGACTTCGACATGACGATTACAGCAGGCACTGAATACAGATGGTACGGAGGTAAATCAGAGGATAAAGATACTGGTTTTGTTTATACTGATAACAAATATATACAAGAAGGCTCTTTCTACGGCCTGGTAGATCAAGCTCTTTTCAAAAACATCTGGATACTTTCCGCAGGGGGCCGTTATACCTACAACTCAAAGTACGGCAGCTACGGCGCCTGGCAGGCAGGAACAATTGTACATCCCCATAAGACTACGAAACTTTTCTTTCAGTCTGCCCAGGGATTTAAAGTGCCGGATATAATCCAGTATTACAACAAATGGACATCTGGCGATACCACTATCGATGAATCAGGAACCAATCTTGATCCGGAAATTTATATTTCCATAGAAGCGGGAATTGAACAGACACTCTTTAAAAAAATGATACTGTCACTTACAGTCTACCGTATTTTTTCTGATAATAAATTCACCAAACAAATCGTTGGGCCAGGAGTAACAGAATGGTACAACATGGAAGAATTTAACTACAACGGTGTAGAAACAGCAATAAAATACAAGCCGATAAAAATGCTTGAACTGTCTGCCGGCTACTCCTTCATCGACACCGATCAAAAAGGAAAGGTGCTCCCCTATGTACCCAAACACAAACTCCTGACAGAAATATCATTCAAAGGTTTTGGCTTTTTAGTTAATCTCAACGGGCAGTACGTTAAGAATATTTTCGCAAATGAAGGAGAAAAAACTTTTGGTTTTGGAACCGTGGAGTTAAAAAAACTGGATAATTATTTTCTTTTAAATGCAAAAATCGCATACACTTTTCTCAAGCATTATCGGATCTTTGTTGACTTCAACAACATTACAAATGAAAAATATTCAGCCTGTGCTGTTTATAAATATCCACCAGAAAATACATTTCTCGATTACTCCATGCCGGGATTCAACTGGCGCACCGGGATATCTGCAACTTTCTAGTTTCGGATAAAACGAATACTGCAATGGCGGATGTTTTCATCTGCTATTGCAGTATTAAATCAACAGACCCTGAACATCATCCCGCTTTAATCCTTCTTTAACGGTGTAATAGCCTGCTATAGATCCATTTTCCATAACAGCAACATGAGTGGCCAGCTCCCGAACCAGCAGCTGCCTGTGTGTTGCCATAATCATTGTATGATGAAGACTGGAAAGAATTTCTATTAGATCCATAGAGGCTTTACGATCAACAGCATTAAGAGGTTCATCAAGAATTAAAACATCGGGTTTACGGGCAAGAACGCCCGCAAGGGCTGCCCGTTTCATCTCACCGGATGAGAGCTCAAGGGGGCTGTATTGTTCATAGTCTGAAAGCTTAAATTTATTCAGCCACGTCCTTGCCTCTCCGATTTTTGATTCCATATCGATGCCACCCGGAATACTGATCATTATGTCATTAAGTAGATCCGGCATGATAAACTGATAATCAATATGACTGAAGAGATAGCCTATCTTCTTTCGAATTAGCTTCATATTTTTGCGGGAACGGCTTACTCCCATTATCTCTATTAAGCCAGTGCCGTTCAGGAGTCCGTTGAGATGCAGTAAAAAGGTACTCTTGCCGCTGCCGTTACTTCCCACAAGCGCAACTCGGGAACCATCTTCAACCGAAAGAAAAACATCCCGAAGCCCTCTTCTTCCGTCAGGATAAGTATAGTTAAGATTTTCAACAATAATGGCATTCACAAATTGCACCTGTCAAAGATATAATAATTGAAACAAAAAATTTGAAAGCAATAATGCTTCTATAACTAAAACGAGAATAATCTCACTTACTTTGAATCTTCTTTTTCCATAGTAAACTGTCAGCTGATTTTCGGGGAGACGTGAGATTAAAGCTGCCTGATTTGAACGAAATGCATAAAGTTCCTTTGCAATTATATTCTGAACATAGTAGCGCGGAATAAGGTAGCGGTCTCTGCTGTTCACATCTATACGTGACTGTATCTGATAATAAACATGGGAATGAACTCTTTTAAAATTGTGAACTGCTCGAAAAAAAAGGAGAAAAAAAAGTTTCAGCCTGCCTGACCAAAAAAAATTAACAATATACAGAAACCCCTGTTTTCCAAGCCACTTTACCCCATAGATTAAAATGTTAAACACAAAAAATATACTCAATGAAACTGATATGACATATGAGAAATCAACAACTCTGTCTTCGATCAGACATGAAATAAAAATAAAAGTGTTAAAAAAAATCATAAATGTCACAATTAAAATATTTTTTTTTAATATTTCATCAAGATCAGCTTTAACCAGATACATCATCAACACAATTATAATAAGGGTGGTTATTCCCCATAGGAGCAAAGATTTTACGGCAATGAGAGTATGTAGAAGAACAGTAAAAATACAGAATACTTTTACATGGTGCACGGAACAGCCTCAATAAAATTCAGCCCCGGCTGATCGATATAGACAGTCACCTTAAAGCCTGCTTCCAACAGCAATGATTCCATTGCATTTCGATCTGGCATAATATCCTGACTCACCGGTGCGTCAAGGTGACTGTGAAATTCATTTAAAGAAACTGTGTCAGCGAGATGAAAGATATACAGTCGACCATGGTCCTTTAAAAATGATCTCAAACGATTTAATGCTGCCGCCTTATCTTCAACATGAGGGACTACAGCAAAAGCAAGAACGGTATCATAGGAAAAATTTTCAAGATCAAGATCTTCGATTAAGGCATTAATATATGTTATATTGTTGAATCCTGCATACTTCTCCCGAGCTGTTTGCAGCATTACTTCAGCTGCATCAACTGCTGTGATAGAACCATCAGGTCCTATTCTCCCTTCAATCAGGGGGATAAGCACACCGTTACCACAGCCGAGGTCCATAACCCGACTGCCCTTATTTAAATTAACTCTGTCAAGTATGGAATTAAGTTTTTCCAACCGCTCGCTGTTATTGCCGACCACATTATCCCATTGAGGCCCAAGCCTGTTGAAATAATCATTTTTTTTATTGTATGCTTCCATGCGGTATTTCACTCCTTGTCATTACCGGTAAGTTCATATATTTGAAGAGAGTTATTCTTAAGAATTTTCTGAGCAGAAGGAACCATTATGGGTACAAGAATAAAAATAAGTATTATTCCGGGAAAACTCTTCAATAAATCATATAAAGCAAAGGCCTTAAAAGAAATTTGAAATAGAGGCATAATGACAGAATAAAGCAGAAGAAGAAAAATCCTGTCCACAACAACAGCAACAGTAAGAATAACAACAAGTGGGAGAGCCGTCTTATTTCGTAATATAGAGATGACAAAACAAAACATAGCGAGTTCAACCGCCATCACAATAGCAATGGGCGGGTAAAAGGGGGGCATCCCCGTAAGAAGTGCTGAAAGAAGTGGTGTTACAAAACCCACTAATAATGCATTCCTGGGACTCAGGAGAAAACCACCAACAGCCAGAGGTAAAAACATTGGCAAGAATACCGACCCCAATCCGAAGAGATGTAAAATCATTGGTATTATTATACCAAGAGCCGAAAAGATTACAGCCAGCAAAATATTTTGTATATCAATTGTATCATTCACGGTATTACCAACTTTCAAATATGACTAATAATTGCATATAAATCAATATTTCGTAACACCTGTTTATTGTCAAGTAATTACCTCATTTTATATAGAGAGTTTTTTCTCATGTATAATCCAAAAATCAGTAGAATCTAAAAATATATATACCTTCGTGAATGAATTTTTTTAGATGGGATGTACACAATAACTTGAGAAATTCATTGACATAAGCCAAACATACGTATAGCTGGTGCACATAGAAAAAATTGAGGTAACAAAATGACTAAAATGGATATTTTTTCAAAAGATGAATTCGATGAAATAAAATTCACTGACATAAAGTGTACTTCAGAAAATTTAAAATATAAAATATTTGAAGATTGTGTTTTTGAAAACTGCAATTTTTCAGAAAGTAATTTTGACGAAAGTAAGTTTAATGATTGTGAATTTAATAATTGCAATTTAAGTATTACAAGTTTTAACAATTCAAAACTTCAAAATGTGATGTTTAAAAATTCAAAAATTGTTGGAGTCATATTTTCTTACTGTAATACTGATTTGTTGTTTTCTGTTAATTTTGAGAAGTGTATCATTAAGACTTCAAGTTTTTCACATTTGGATCTCTCAAAAACTTCTTTTATTGAATGTGAGGTAATTGAAACAGATTTTCTTGAAACAGATTTAACCGGGGGGTCCTTTGAAGATTCAAATTTGAAAGGATCAAAGTTTCAAAATTCAAATCTTTCAAAAGTTAATTTTTTAACTGCCTATAACTATTCAATAAATCCGATTGTGAATAATATAAAAAAAGCAAAGTTTTCTAGTTCTGAAGCTTTTTCATTATTAGATTACTTCGATATTATTATTGAATAATGACCAGCGTTAGGCGATTTTTTTTGCTTATTAGTTTTTAGCAGAGATATATTTCAAAGGATTTTTATTCACGGAGAAAAAGTCAATCCCAAAAGTGGTACCATCCCCCGCGACACAAAAGCATCCTAAAATCAATTTCCAAAAAATTAAAGGAACCCCATGCCTGCATCATCTTTGAATAGCCCGGGGTTTAAACCCCGGGCTATTCAAAGATGATGTACAGTAATCAATAACAAATTTCTCTACGGAAGGGATTAAACAGTACAGAAATTCTTGTACCTCTGAAGGGCAATGTGATACACTTCCTTTACCAGTTCCTGGGGATTATCCTGGTAATTGCTCATCCTTTTCGCTATCATTGAGCGAACCTGCTTCATATCGACAAAGGAGCCCCCAAAAGTAACATCAATCTCCCGCTCAACCGAAGCGTAGCTTTCACCGGCATGCTCAATACGAAGTCCAATAACATTATTCTGCCACATCTGGTGTTCTGTCTCAATATTTATCAATTCTTCAGATTTTTCTTTTTTCTCGCTGAAAACAACCAGGGAAGGAAGATATTCTTCCCACTGGTGTGATGCAAGCAGGGTGTTGAGTTCACCCTCAAAGTTAAAAAGAACCAGGAGCGACTCAAGAGATGAACCGTAAAGAGAAATGGTGGATTCAGAAACAATATTGCGGGAAGGATTAAAGGCAATTGAATTAACACTTGAGAAAGTTTTTGCCCCCGCCTCGCCTCTTCCGATATAAACTATTTCGTTATCCTGAAGATTCAGGCCGCCGAGATGCTTTTCAATCTCAAGGCTCTTCCTGTCACCGGAGATAAACCGGGTAACTTCCCCGTCATAGACTTCCTGTTTCAGCTCATTGGCTGCTATTTTATATTCAGTTGAGATTAAATTCTCTTTATTGAGACCCAGCCGTGTTACCAGTTCAATAGCTATCTCAAAGGGAATAGCGCTGAGTATCAGGGGATCATATTCTTTCAGATAACGGATGAAAACTTCGGAACCGGGAAAGAGCCGTGATTTTTTGCCGATTACCGACGCGCAGAAGGTCGGAACTTCCTTTAACAAAAACTCAGGGTAATAGACGGCAATTTTGAAAAATGAAAAGGGGATATTGCCCATCTCTGCGATCTTTCGGTTATTTTTATCAAGAATCTTCTCGAAATGCACTCCCGTTTCATCATAGAAAACCGAATCGAGAAGTTTGCTGTAATCCCCCACTTCAAGAAAATCTCCCATCCCGAGAAATATTTTTTTCGGCTTCCCGAGAAGACGGGCTGTTTCACGGATAAAGTCACGCTTTTCAAGCTGCTTATGCTCAAAGCCTTCTTCTATGCCGTGGTTAATAATAAGGTCGTACTTAACGTCCTTATTCGGGCCGCTGACTTCCTGATTTCCTGGTTTACTTTTCATTTCTTCTCCTCGGAAGAATTCCCCTGGCGGATATATACTAATGTGGCCCCCCAGTTTGAACCATCATCACTGAAGGACTCAACATCCGGGGCGTCACTGAGCAGGCGGTGCACCTCTGATTTTTTCTGTGATCTTCCCTTGCCATGGACGATACGAAGCCGGGAGAGCCCCTTCTCTTTTCCCTGTCTCAGGAACTCATGCACCACTATCCCGGTATCACGGGGATGAAAATGATGAAGATCAACTTCTGACCCGAAATCGATTTCTTCCCCTTCTGTATGCTCACCGGCTGTCATTGAGTTTCTTTCACTTCCTTTACAATACTCTTTTTGTGATCCCTACTGCAGTAAATATACTATATAAAGGACTATCACGGCCAGAATGATAAGGGCAACTGTAATTTTTATTCTCTTTGAACCATGGTCAACGGTCATGTCATGGAGAAATGCCCGCCCCTCTTCAGTGAGAGGGGCAGCTCCGTTATAATAGACCGCCACAACAGAACCGAAATCTTTCTCAATGGTAAAGACTTCAAAATCAAGATAGCCGAGATCGATGAGCTCCAGAAGCAGGGCAATCCACGGCTCGTCAATAAGGTTCCGGGTCTGCTTTTTTCCCTTCATTTCGCTGTAAATTCTCATAACAGACTCAATAACCCCGACATATTTCTGCCGGTGAAGAGACATTTCTTTCAGTTTTTTGCGATAATCTTCAGCCATGATAAAGCCGCCCTTTGCATCAATATGGGTAGAGTTACATTCTCCCATTTAACCCCCTGGAATCAACCAAAATATGTGTAAGCAGACCTTAAAGCTCCCGTGCCCTCACCCCGCCTCCGGCGCACCCTCTCCCATTAAAAATAAAAAAAAAGGAGAGGGTTCCTTGTTATGATGCCGGTTGATTCTCAAGGAGTAGGCCATGAAACTATTACAAAGCCCAATAATACATACTGACGCCTGAATTTTAATTTTTAAACTGCCTGTTTCTTGATTTCTCCCCCTCTCCTTTTCTTCTGTTAAATGGGAGAGGGGGCCGGGGGGTGAGGGCACGGGGCCCCCTGCAGAATCACCAGTTTTTGTAAAAAGGAAGATTAATCCATTGACAAACCGGGAAAAACTGGTTATATTGTAAACTGGTAATACCAAATACCAGAAACAGATAAGAAGGAAGATTATCGTGCTCGATTCACTGGAACCAATCAAAACCACCAGCCTCAAGGATATTTTCGTAACGCGGCTTGAAGAGCTGATACTTTCAGGCGAACTGAAAATCGGCCAGAAACTTCCTTCTGAGCGGGACCTGGCAGAGCAGCTCAATGTAAGCCGCCCCGTTGTCCATGAGGGGCTTGTTGAACTTGCGGCCCGGGGCATGGTCACCCTGAAGCCCCGTTCGGGAGCTATCATTAACGACTACCGGAAACAGGGCTCCATTACGCTTCTTTCTTCCCTCATCAATTACCATAAGGGCACCCTTGAGCCAAGACTCTTCAGCAGCCTCCTTGAGATGCGCATTCACCTTGAGACCGAATTCGCCCTCCTCGCGGCAGAAAGGCGCACCGCAGACCAGCTGAAAGACCTGGAAAGACACCTCAAAAAGGAAGACCGGGCAATGAGTGAAGTCTCAGATTATCTCTACATCACCGACCTTGATTTTGATTTTCACCTCCTGGTTGCCATGGC
>Ga0209692_10001020_pt1 | contig 44277 bp, 88 predicted proteins | sample tdDd472_FD_187129 | JGI IMG/M metagenome (GOLD analysis project Ga0209692, IMG submission 187129) | Marine sediment microbial communities from the Atlantic coast under amendment with organic carbon and nitrate - tdDd47.2 (SPAdes)... | ecosystem: Environmental > Aquatic > Marine > Coastal >...
AGCACGCTACTACCAGTATAACATGGCCAATCACCGGCGGTCAAGTCTTTTTTGCACAAAATTTTTTTATGGGGGTATAAGCTGAACTTATATTAGAATTTGCTAATATTATTATATTAGAATATAAACATATTCTAATAGGCGCTTGCGCCTTTGGCTGGCTGAGTAGAGTACCGATTCGATTTTTACATATTAATAAAGTACTAAATCTAAGTACTAAAGTAATGTACTAAATCTAAGTACTAAATTAATCCATAAAAAAAGTTGCTTGACAAATATTTTAAAATTTGGTATAATATTAAAATAAATGAAATAATTCATTTATTTAAAATAGTTAAAATAATTTAGATATATAAAGGAGTTAAAATGCATTGGCAAAATAAAGAAGATGAATTACTTAAAAAAATTCATAAAAGTACAAATATGACAGACCAAGAAATACAGGAAAAATTTTTACCACATAGGTCAGTTTCTGCAATAACACAGAGGTATTCGGGGAAATTTGGAATAAATCGAAAAAATAGAATTCCTTTAAATGTAGATGAAAAAATTGATAAATTTTTAAAAGAATTTGATAAAATTGAAAAAATTGAAAAAATTGAAAAAATTGAAAAAATTGAAAAAGTTGAAATAATTGATAAAATTAATGAAGTTGAAATAATTGATAAAGATGATAAAATTAATGAAGTTGAAATAATTGATAAAGATGATAAAATTAATGAAGTTGAAATAATTGAAAAATCTGAATATGATAAAAAGCTAGAAGAAGCTATAAACATGAATAACATGTCTCGCTTTGGATATGAAGTATTTAATAAAGAAAATCAACCATGTTTTGTTGATGATACTGTTTCTGCGTTTTATATGGCAGATGGTTCATACTTAGGAAATTATAACCAAATGTTAGAATTAGAATTCCCTGAAGAAGAAGAGATGCTTGATTTATAAATAATTTTGCTGCGCCCGCGCGAGTACAAAAACGATATTTTTTCGTATCTTCCGTGGGCGCCATTTTATCACAGCGGGCTAGGGTTTGTCAAGTACTTTTTTATTTTTCCCTAAGCCCAACCCAGGGAGACAGTGATACAGCGATGAAGTAATTTCCCCGAATTTTTAAGAGTACCAAAATAACATCTGCACGATTTTGCGCGCGCTAATTTCAAAAATTTCTAAAAAATTTTTTCCAGCTCGGCTAGAAATAACTTCCCGACTCCAGTGATACAGTGACTGTTAGTATTAAAGGAGTCCAGAATAATGTAAGTTAAATTCTGAAGCGTTATCTAGATTTTTCTGAATTGCATTAAGGATATATGTTAGGATACCTTGAGAAAACGAAATTTATAACGTGAAATTGATTAAAACAAAGAAATTTTAAGAAATATCGAAAAAAAATAACAAAAATTAAGCAATCTTAAGAAACTTACCTTATTACTAAGAAATTCCCACAAATTTATAGAAACCAAATGCTGTGCACCGACCATCACTGTACGGGCGCCGGCTGCAAAATAAAACGTGGGAGCGGGCCCGCAAGCGGTGCTGCGGGAGAATAAAAGTTTGAAAGTGATACAGCGATGAAGCGTGATACAGCATGATACAACGATGAAGCGTGATACAGCGTGATACAACGATAAAGCGTGATACAGCGTGGTACAAGTGATACAGCTAACACAGTGATGAAGCAAACAGTGATGAAGCTAACAATAATGATGAAACATAAATAATGATACCTTAAGCAATCAAAATATAACTCTTGACTCCTCTGCTAAAACAAAGTATAATATATTTATTGAATGAGAAAAAGTTCAATTTTTAAATTAAATTAATTAACCAGGAGAAAGAAAAAATGAGTAATTTTACAACACAGCAAACTAGCCACATGCTAGATACCTATAATGCTTCTAAGGAAGCTGACTATGCTACACGCAGTGCAGTAGTTAAAGCACTAGCCAAGGAGTTTGAAGTTACAGTACCTCAAGTACGTGGTAAACTTGTAGCAGAAAAGGTTTATGTACCTAAAGCTAAACCTTCTGCTACTGTTAACAAGGTTAACAAAGAAGATGTTATTACCGCCATGGAAAATGTATATGGTGTTGAACTACCTTCTTATAAAAATGCCTCTCTGCGAGACTTGACTGCACATTGGGAAGCTATTGTCAGAATGTCCCAAAGTGTAAATGCTGAAATGGGAGTTAAAGAATAAACTAAGAAACGCCCCCTCCCTAGGGGGGGTCTTTTTTTAACAAATAAAAAATACTTCTTGACAAATGAACTTAAATTCTGTATAATATATTTTCAAATTAAAAAAATATGAAAAATATAAGCTTGATTTTACGAAGTAAAATCATGCGAGGAGTAAATTTTTAATGCAACCAAAATATACTGAAGAAGACGAAAAATACATGCATTCTATTTATAGTGCATGTCAAACACCTGAAGAACGTGCTGATGCTATTAAAGTAATGTGCGAACATTTAGATAAACCTAAAAATAGTATCACAATGAAACTTGTTAAGATGAAGATTTATATACCTAATCTTAGAGTTTCTAAAGTAACGAAAGATAAACCACAAACTAAAGTACAGCTAGTACAGACATTAGAAAAGGAGAGTAAATTACCGGAAGGAGAATTAGAAACAGTTCAAAAAGCAAATAAATTAGAAATTTTAACATTAATTAATGTAGTTAAAAACCTACAAAATGAAATTAATAAATTAAAAGGAAAAGAATGAATATTAAAGATATACCCTGGAAAGAAATAGCAGATAAAGCTGAAACTGCTAGAGATAATGGTTTAACAAATTGGAAATTTGCCAATGCATTACAAACAATATCATTGGACCATTTATTACCAATATTTAGTTCAGTTAAATTATATGGTAATGAAAATAAAATTAATGCAACTAAAACATTTAAAAATATACCTAATGTAATACATACTCCTAATGGAGATATTCCTAAGGAAATAGTATTATCTATGCTAAAAGCAATATATAATGTTCCTAGAAGTAAACTAATAAGTAAATCATTAACCAAAAATCCTAGATTTGGTACCTGGACTCCTATATTTATGTATGCGCATAAATTAAATAATAATATAAAGTATGAAGCATGGGATAAAAAAGATGAAATGCTAAAATACTTTTTAGGTTCAGGACTAGAATGGATTCTTGAACCTATCCCATTTAAAGAATACAGTGATGAAGAATTCAAAGAAGCTAGAATTCAAGCATTAACTGTTAAATCTTCAGGAGAATTAAAACCTGCTACAGCATATAAGTGTAATTTAGCTAGTATTAAAGTTCTTAATGAAGCTTGGGATGAATCTAGCCCTAAAATAACTGAAGAATGTGAAGCTCCATGGGGGCATCAAGCCGCTTCTATTGATTATCAAGTTGATGAATGGGATCAAGATAAATATGAAATTATTCATGTACCAAAAGGTGCAATAATGATGCTTCTTCAATTATGGTTAGGTAATGCTAGTATAAGAGATACTAGTGGTGCTATGATTTTAGACCCATATAATTGGGATAAAATACCAAAAGCTAGAGATGTAGTTATTAGTAATAAAACAAATAAACCTTGGTAAAATGAAAAAACCCCATTGAAAGTTTTAATTTTTTCAATGGGGTATTTTATTGAATTAATATTTTTAAATAAGAAAATATTTATATATTAATTTTAGCATAAAAAATCAAATTTATTTGTAATTTTATTAGACAAAATTAAGGGGCTTCTCCCACCACCTAGCCAATTTATTATAAATTTATAGTTTTCTCTTTATCGTAACAGTGATGATAGGTTGATAGCGAGGTTTAACAACCCACTCATCTCTTTACAGAGAAAAATTTTTAAAAATTGTCTCTGTTGTTCTCAGCCCTCTTAATTTATTATATTATAGCACATTTTTTAGCAAATTACAATACCTATTTTTTAGATGTAGAAATATTCATAAATGTTGCAAAAAGTTGTAAAACTCTCTTTTTCTTTAGTTTTTCTCTAGCCGTTTTTATTAGGTTTTAGTATAAGCATCGATTTTTTATGTGTTGACATCGCTCTTAAAATTTGGTATAATATTACTTTAAATCTCAAAAAGGTTACAAAAATATGCAAAAATTAATTTCTCTAGACAATACCCTACAGTATAGTTTTACCTCTCCTTCTGCAATTGAATATTACGGTTCAGAATGGACTGCTGATTATTGCTCTAAAACTGCTATAGATTACCAAGATACTGGTAATGAAATAATTCTTACTTTTGATGAGAATAAGGTAGTTACTTTTGACTACTCAGAATGGGAGCTAGTAAAACTCTTAATTTTTATTCGTTCTTCTTCTACTGATGCCTCTATTGATGCTAAGTTTTACTCTGAAGTATTCTTAGAATAATATATTTGGTACTCTTAAGGAAGATGATAATGGAAAACTCACAAATGAAAATAAGCGAACGAATTGCTCGGCTAGCTGAAGCTAGCACAAATGAACATGTACAAGCTGAACTAGAAACTATTGAAATCTTAGTTAAGCAACTTGAACTAGAAAATAACGGACTAACGCAACAATTGCAAGAAACTACTATTCAATGTGAACGCTGGCATAACCTAGTATTAGGAAAATGAAGATATATTTATATACTAGAAATAGAAAACTATTAGGCTCTGGAAAAATAGCTCATAAATTTAAATCTCATTCTACAGGATTTAAGATTGATTTCTTTTTTAAAAATCCAATTTATGTTTGTAGTACTGGTACTTTAAACTTTTTTGAATTATGGGAAAGTGGTGATGAATTTATACATCGAGGAAAGTTTATTAATGAAGAAAGATTAGAACACGGAGATACTATTTTTGATATTACTTTTGATATGTTATGTGAGGTAATAAATGAAGTTTCAGTTATTTAGTGATATTCATGCAGAGTTTGGGCACGATTTTGTCCCTGCCTGGGATGGAGAAAGCTCTTATCTCCTCTTAGCTGGAGATATTGGCCTATGCTCACAATATTCTGCCTATAAAGAATTTTTACTTAAATGTACTACTCAAGGCTGGGAGAAAGTATTTATCATAGCTGGAAATCATGAAAGCTATGGTCAAGTATTTCAAAAGTCTATAGAAATGATGAACAATGTAGAAGAAGATACAGGGGTTATTTTCTTAAATAACACTTGTGTCCCTTTAGGCTCAGATTTAGTTTTAATTGGTGGAACTATGTGGACAGACCTTAGCTCTCCAGTAGCCGGTAATGCTGCTCAATTTAATATAAATGATTACCGTAAAATTAAGTGGTTTGATGGAAAGAACTACTTTAGAATAAACGCGCAAATTACAACTAAGATGCATTTCCAATTTAGAGATTTTTTAACTAAAACTTTAGATTCACTAGAGTCTGAAACTCGTGCTATAGTGATGACGCATACTGCCCCTCATATTACTTCTAGCCTAGAATATTATAAATGTGATGCTTTAACTATGGCATATTATACTGACATGTCTTCTTTCTTTGGACCTAAGGTTTTAACCTGGGTGCACGGTCACATGCATAACTCTAGTGATTATACTATAAAAGGTACTAGAGTATTAGCTAATCCACATGGTTATTATGGCTTTGGCTATGATGAACGTAACCCTGAATTTGATAAAAAAGGAATTGGTTTTGAGGCTTAAAGATTTTTTAATAGGAAGTGGTTGGACTAAAGAAAAAGTAGCTTACGAGCTAAATCTATCTTTAGAAGAAATACAAACCTGGGAAGAAATTCCAAATGAATACTTAGCAACTTTTCAACGCTGGTTATTTGATTTGATTATATTAAAGGAAAGAGATAAATGTGGAAGTTAATAGCTACAAATATACATATCTTATCACTAGCTGCAGCACTAGGATCTACTCTAGTAGCGGAGCATATTATACTACAGCGAGTATTATCTTCACGAAAACCTTTTAGTACTGATTTTTACACAGTGATACAGTTTGTATCGCGTATAACTATATTAGCATTAATAGGTTTGTGGCTGTCAGGTATTGCATTTGTTTGGCTAGGTTATCAAGAAGATCCTAAATATATTCTCAACGAAAAGATTTGGGCAAAAGTTACTATTGTTCTAGCACTAACAATAAACGGTATTTATATTCACAAAAAAATATTACCTCGCTTATGCGAAGTTAGTAAAGGAAATGCTTTTATTCATTCTAGCATAGAATCAGCATTATTTAGATTATCAGTTTGTATATCAATAATTGGATGGTTAATGGCAACTTTTTATGGAACAGCTAAGCTTTTAAATACTTATCAGTATTTATCACTTATTATTCCTTATATATCTATAGTGATACAACTATGGATGCTAAGCTATGTATTTTATAGTGATACAACTAATGTTGATTGGCGTGAAAAGAAAGCAATATTATTGATAGAGAAAAAGGATAAATAAACAATGCTTTTGGGATTCTAAGACTACAACGTTACCTAACCCAGATAATAGGCTGTTTTCCAGAAACATACTTGGTGTGGTGAAGATAATAAATATTTTCCTTCCCTAAATATATAAAGAGTAATATTTATGCAAAAGCTGAAGAAATTATTACAACTTATACAAACTTCTAGAAGCTGTACTAGTAATCCACATAACTTGATAAAAAAGGAATAAGTTTTGAAGTATAAATTATTAAATAAAGATCTTACAACATATGAAAACTTTAAATGGGAAGTAGGAAAAACATATATAATTAATGAACCTGGAAATGACTTATGTACTAATAAAGTATTTCATTGTTATGAGTCACCAGAGTGTGCTATATTATTTAATCCTATACATGCTAATATAAGAAATCCTATTTGTTATTCAGTTGAATGTGGACCTATAGTTAATTCAGATGGATTAAAAATGGGCACTAAGTCTATGAAGTTAAAAGATAAAATTAAATTACCTAACTTTAGTTTAGATGATAAAATAATATTTGCTATACTATGTACTAAGGCAGTATTAACATATAAAATACCTAAATGGGATGCATGGGCAGATAAATACCTAGTAACTAATACAACTGATGCAGCTGATATAGCTCATGCAGCAGCTTATGCAGCAGCTTGTGCAGAAGCTAATGCAGCAGCTTATGCAGCAGCTCATGCAGCAGCTTGTGCAGCTAAGGCAGTTTATAAAGCTAATACAACTTATGCAGCAGCTTATGCAGTTGATATGTCAGTATTAAATTTTACAGCATTAGCAAAACAAGCAAAAGCATGGAGATAATAAATATTTTCCACCCTTAAATATATAAGGAGAAGAAATGGCTAAAAGATGGACTGAAGAAGATATAGAAATATTAAAAGAAGAAATAGCCCTAGGTACTACACATACAGATATAGCTGAAATATTAGATAAAAGTACAAAAGCAGTACAATTAAAAGCACATAGATTAGGTATAAAAAAATGGTCTGAAAAAGATATAAAAATATTAAAAGAACAAATGGAATTAGGTAGTACACAACAAAAAATATCTATTCTATTGAATAAAAGTCTTAAAGCAATACAAAATAAAGCAGCTAGATTAGACTTAAAAAGTAAAAATAGAAAAATATTAAAAACTAATGAGCAATATGATGCCGAACTAAAAATTAAAAATCCAGATATAATAAGAATTGAAGACTATAAAGGAAGGGATATAAAAATCCTACATAAATGTATTATTTGCAATACTGAACATTTATGTAGCCCTGATGGTAAATTACAAGGTAAAAAACATTGTAATTATAAAGATAATCAAGGTAATGGAATACCTAGTAATAAACCAGGGATAACTTACTTAGTACATTTTCCAAATGAAAACCTATACAAAGTAGGTATCACATCTAGAACAGTAAAACAAAGAATGGGGGGTATAGGCGCAAAAGAATATGAAATCATACTAGAAAGGCACTTTGGCAAAGGCTTAGATGCAATGGCGTTAGAAAAAGAATGGCTCGAAAATATAAAACATTTAAAAGTTAACACAGGATTATTAAATGATGGCAACACAGAAACCTTTAAGTGTTAAAAAATACTTCTTGACTTTTATCTTAAATTTCTGTATAATATATTTATCAACTGGGAGACAGAAAAAGATGATTAATATAGACACTGAAATGCAGGCGTACAAAGAGAAATTAGAGTCTTTAAATACTCTAATAGATATTACAAATGAACTACCGGCTAAAGACCAGAACTTTGCTAGTAGCCTTACACAACAATTTATTGACAAACAGAATTTATCTAATTCACAATGGAATTGGGTAAATAAACTCGTAGCCAAGGTTAAAAAGGCTGAGCCTATTTATGGTGATTTCAAGGCTATTTACGTTATGTTCCAGATTGCTGGTGAAAATCTTAAATACCCTAAGATTCGTCTTCTTAGCAAAGAAAATGTATTTGTTCAGCTTAACTTCAAGAAAGATAGTCAAAATATTGATGTCTATCGTGATGGTTGGAAAAACCATGGTAAGCGCAAGTTTATCGCTCGTATCATAGATAATATGATTGTTCCAGAGTCTGATGAACTCACTGAAGATATTAAAACCGTGATACAGGAATTGGCCTTAGACCCACTAGGTGTATCGAAAGTTATGGCTGGTAAACTCGGAGCTTGTATGTATTGTGGTAGGCGATTAAGCGACCCAACTAGTAAGCACGTTGGTTTTGGTAAAACCTGTGCTAAGCATTATGGTCTTAAATGGGGAATGTAATGAAAAGAAAAGAAAACGAATCGTTCGAAGATTATAAGAAAAGAAGAAAAGAGAGTCAGGCCCCTCGGCCGTTAAAGTATATTTATGAGCATGAAGCTGCCGAATATGATGTTAAAACCCATGGCTGGTTTCGTACTAAAATGAAACCTTACCGTAAAGAGTAATAAAAATGACTAAACAAATTGGAATATTAGTTAGTACTAGCTATGGTGGTAGCTGGTCAACATGGGAAAAGCCTGAAATGGCATTAGATCAGGAACTAGTAAAAGCATTTGAAGAAAAGAAAGAAGAGAAAGAGATTATGACTATTGCTGAAAAGAACTGGCCTGAAGAATATATGGGTGGACTGATGGATTGTATGGTCTACTGGGTAGATGAAGGAACAAAATTTATAATTACCGAATGTGATGGAGCGGAAACTCTTATTTTAGAAGAAGATCTTAACCAAGTAGCTAAATAATGATTAGAATTAAATTAAAAGAGAAATTACCTTCAGGCGCAGAAGTTCCTACTATTAATAGCCTAGTTTATTTTGGTGATAACTATGAGATGTACAAGGCTATTATTGAAGTGTTGGTTAACAAAAGTCGTCATGATGATAATGGGTTAACCTATTACCAAGACTGGGAACCTGTAGAGATTATTAAGGAGATAGTAAAATGAATAGATTAGCTCATGAATGGGATGACGACGCTTGCTGCATACACTGCGGCTTCGATGGTGCTGAAGACCACTGGCTTAAAAGTCGCTTACGCCTAGAAATAGGCAATGATGAATTTAATTATCGGCGACATGCTGGTGAATTCGATGCAGGTCGATATTGCCCTAAACGAGAAAACGATATGTTTCTAGACAATTGGAAAGATGATGTTCTTGTAGATAAAGAACGAGAATTAGAGGGAATTTATGAATGAAGCGATTCGATGACTGGTGGGACTTAGTTATTTATCAACAAAATAACTATCCTAATAATAAATATTCTAACTATTCTTCACTAGACCGTGATAAAGCAGAAAAAGCTTTTCGAGGTGGAGTAGGAGCTGCTGAAGAGCATTTGAAAGATAGAATTGATGAAATATTTGATGAAATATTTGATAATCTATATGAAGGATATGAATGATAAGAAGAGCTTAAAGATAGCTTTACTAGAAAAACAAATAGAAAACTTAAAAAAAGATTGTAAAGAATTTAGATATTTAGGATTAATAAAATGAATGAATTTGATAAATGGTTTAATGAGTATAGCAAAAGAAATACACAAGCCGATCGAGAACATTGTTTAGATGCTTATCACAAAGGTATGTTAGCAGCAGCTAGGTTAGCCGAACCTCAATTTCCAACAGTATATTCCCATGGAAATAAAAAGCTAGCAGAAGTTATAGCTAATAACATTAGAGGCACGGCAAAAATGACTAAAGAAAACTTAAAAAAAGATTTTAAGGAAAGATTAAAAATTATAGACTCATTTCATCCTCTAGAAGGATGTTAAGGAGTAATAAAAAAATGGGTAGAAGATGGACAAAAGAAGAAGAAGAATTATTAAAAGAAGAAATAAAATTAGGGGCTTTTGCTAAAGATATAGCATTTCTTCTAGAAAGAAGTCGCAGTGCAATTTATGCTAAAATGAATAAATTAAATCTAAAAAGTGAAAATTTTGCATTAAAAACAAATTCACAATATGATGTCGAACTAAAGATTAAAAATCCAAATACTATAAGAATAGAAGATTATATAAATGCTGATGCAAAAATTTTACATAAATGTTTAGTCTGCGGAACAGAGTATTTCTGTGCTCCTAATCATAAATTAGAAGGATATTGTGGCACTGGTAAGGGAGAAGTATCTAGAGATAGACCAGCTATAACTTATCTAATATATTTTATAAATGAAGATATATATAAAATAGGTGTTACATCTAATACAGTAAAACGAAGGATGTATGGTATGCCAGAATATGAAATTATGACATTTTGATAAAGGGAAAAGTGCGATGGCAGTAGAAAAAGAATGGCTTAAAAATGTAGAGCATTTAAAAATTAACACTAAATTACTCAAAGATGGTAATACAGAAACATTTAGATATTCATAAAATGATTAATAATACCTGTCTATATTGTAAGTCAAAAAACATAAAATTGTTGAAGAAAGAAAAACATTTAGACTTTACAAAGGAATATATAGCCTGTATTCACTGTAAACGAACCTTTAAGGACTATTCTTATGAAAGCAGCAAGCTTCCAATACCAAGGAAAGACGATAACAATAGTGTCGGATAGCCCGACAAGTAGTACTGTTTATATAGATAATGTACGTAAAAATATAAATAATACAAATATTAAAGAACTAAAGACTTTTACTAAGTCCTTAGTTGAAGGAAACAATGGAATTATATTTAATATTAGCAATAAGTTTTGCAATGGTATATCACATAAGGTATACTAGACATGCAATAATGTGTGTATATGATATAGTTAGCTTAAAACAATTAAAACGTAAAAAATCTTACCCCATAGCAATATGGGGTGTCTCTACTTTTATTACTATAATATTACTTTTCCCTATAGCTTTGTTTACAACTATGATTTTACCTCGCCAGGAAAAAATAAAAATGTTAACTACAGCAATATTAAATCATTATTACGATGTTAAAAATACTTCTTGACTTTTATTCTTAAATTCTGTATAATATTTATATTAAATGAAAGGAAAGGTCAATGGGCGCACATTACGAAAGACTACTAGAGAATAGTAGGAAAACTAGAGGTAAGACTCCGCGTAAGCTTAAGGCAGATTGGATTAAAGATATTTGTCGCTTGCTTAAACGCAATATCACTGGGCTAGATAAGTGTACTATAGCTACTCTAGAATCACTATACGATGCTATTGATGAAGGATTATATGAAGATTAGAGATCAATTTATACTTTTATTCCGATGTAAATGGAAAGAAAGAACTTGGGCTGATATAGTAGAATATTATACATTACTTAATGGTAAGGAATATTACGTTCTAGATAAACAACCTGCTATGATTTTTTCATGGAAAGAAAGAGGAATATATACTAATTTATTTCTTTGGACAATTTTAAACTTAACTAAAGGTATTAAAACATTATGATTATGAAGCGGTTTAACTATACAGACCTAAAAGGTAAGAAAACTACACGTATTGTACATCCTATTGGTATCATTGATGATAAGATGTTTTGTGTAGATTTAAGTGAATATACAGCAGAAGAACGTGAAGAATTCATGTATGTTCTAGACTCTATTCATAAACAATATATATCTGCTATAAAGGAAGTAGGTTTATCCTCAAATTTTAGAAATTTCTTTATAGATAAGATGACTGAGGTGGAGATTTTAAAGAAATAATGAATATTGTAACATTTTGGAAAGTTATAGGTATAGTAGTTATATTAGGAATAGGGGCAAAACTAATATCAAATAAAGAAGATTTAAAAGCTAAGATAGCTACTGATGAAGCACTGCTAAAATTTATTGAAGACAAACTTAGTAAACCTAACTTAGATGAATTTACACGATTTAACTTATCTGATTTAGCAGATAATGTAAAAGTAAGAATTACACATAATAAGGAAAAACAATGAAATTCTTTTCGACAAAGGTAAGAGAGCCCTTTATATGGGCCCTAGTATTAATCATTATTCTAGTTATACTAGTTAATTTAGCTGTATAGTAATGAAAGACTTAATGGTACTAGAGTTAAATGCAGACTATATGCCCTTGAATTTAGTACCTCTTTCTACTATTCATTGGCAAAAAGCATTTAAAAAAATATATGAAGGTATAGCTATACCTGTTTCTTTTTATGAAGATGAATGGGTAAGTACAATTAATGAAAAATATAAGGTTCCTTCAGTAATTGTATTAGCTACTTATAAACATTTTAAAGTATATGCTAAATGGTCTAAGTTTAATTTAAAATTAAGAGATAATTTTACTTGTCAATATTGCCATACTAGATTTTCTGCACGATCTTTAACTATAGATCATGTAAAACCTAAAAGTCATGGTGGCAGGCATAGCTGGACAAATTCAGTTACAGCATGTAAAAAATGTAATCAAGCTAAAAAGAATAATCATAATATTATTCCAAAGCATAGGCCTTATAGACCTACTTATCATGAGTTAGTAGTTAAAATGTTAAAATATAAAGAAATCAAGCATAAGGATTGGAAACAATATGTTGAACATTATACGAAATAAAATAATTGGGTATATATTAATTGTAATTGGATTAGTAATTTATATTATTGGTGCTGCTTTAGCATTAAAATATTATACAATATTTGCTATAGAAATACTAGCAACATCTTATGTAATTACTATTATTATGATATCTTTAGGATTAAATAGATTTATTAAATTTAGAGATGAATTATAAAGTAAATACTACTCGGCCTAGTTTAGTTAACTACGAAAAATTTGAACAAGCATCCAAAAAATAGAGCTTGACACTAAGCTTATATTTTGTTATAATGTACGATTAAATAAAAATTTAAAAAATATTTGAGAGCGAAAAGGCTGATCTCCCTGATAATACCTTATTTATTATCTAGCTCTCTTTTATTATATAAAACTAATAAGGAGTAATAAAAATGAGTAGAAGACTATGGACAGAAGATGATGTAAAAGTATTAAAAGAACAAATAGAATTGGGTACTATGCATAAAGATATAGCTGAAATATTAGATAGAAGTTATAGAGCAGTAGGTGAAAAAGCACGAAAATTAAAAATAAGTAAAAATAAAAAATGGACTGAAGAAGATATAGAAATATTAATAATGTTAGTAAATGAAGGATTACCCTATAAAGATATAGCTGAAGTAGTAGACAGAAGTATAAAAGCAATAGAATTTAAAGTATTTAAATTAGGTATAGGAAGAAAAAATTGGACTAAAAATGAAGAAGAAGTATTAAGAAAAGAAATAAAAGTAGGTACTATGCATAAGGATATAGGACTTTTATTAGGTAGAAGTACTAGTGCAATAAAAGCTAAGACAAATAACTTAGAATTAAAAAGTAATAGAATAAAAACCAATGAAAAATATGATGCCGAGCTCAGAATTAAAAACCCAGATACAATAAGAATTGAAGAGTATAAAGGAGCAAACACGAAGATTCTACATAAATGTTTAATCTGCGGGACAGAATATCTATGCGCTCCTAATCATAAATTAGAGGGGCATGGACATTGTGGTAGACAACTTAATGGAATACCTAAAGATAAACCAGGCATAGCTTATCTAATACATTTTCCGAATGAAAAGCTCTATAAAATAGGAATTACATCTAGAACAGTAAAGAAAAGAATGAAGGACATTGGCATAAAAGATTATGAAGTTATATTAGAAAGACATTTTGATAAAGGAATAAACGCGATGGAATTGGAAGCAGAATGGCTTTCTAATATACAGTATTTAAAAGTTAACACAGGATTACTTAATAGTGGCAATACAGAAACGTTTAGATTGGAGAATAAATGAATGAATGTAAATTCAGCGATGAAGAGTTTAGAAAAGCTTAAAAATATTATACAGGATACATCCATATTGCCGACAATAGAAAGAAATAAATGTTTTGACTATTTATATGAAGTAGAATTCTATTTAAAAGAACACGGTGCTAGTAATACTCAATCTAAAGATTATGAGACAGAAAAGAAAGACCCGATGAAAGAAAATATTAAAAGAGTAGTAACCTGGGAAGTTATTATACTTACTAGTGTAGGCTTAGGCCTTATTTTTGGCGGATTATATGGATAAAGTTATGTGTATAGCAGCAACTGTAGTTATAACAGTAATCGTATTATTGGCAGCAATTCTATTGGCTGGATATTATGGATAGATGTAAAGATATTTTCTGTATAGTAACTGTTACTTTACTTGCAGTTATTATTTTACTTTTAACTGTTATAGGTATAGGATATTATGGATAAGTCACAAGCATTTCTAACAGGCATAGCAGACTTCTATTTATATAAAACTAGCCCACCTCGTTGGATGAATAACCAAGAGGCTGTAGAGTGGCGAAAAGGCATGTATTATAGCAGTATTCAACTGATTGACCCTCCTACTAGGAAAATATCTAGGATAGATATAATAGGTCAAAATGGTCCAACAGGCGAGCATTATTCTAGTATTAAAGATTAAACTCCCAGTGATGGAGATGATTTCGGCTATGCCCCTGGCCTCGGTCTTCTAAGCCGAACCCTAAACGCTAGGTGGAGGGTATGAGGTTCGATTCCTCCGTAGCCGAAAACCCTAATTAAAAGAGATGTAGATGAAAAGGAGATATCCCTGCCAATGCTTATCCATTGGCTAGTCTACTTTTAATATTCGATAAGGAATAAAAATGAGTAAATTATGGACACAAGAAGATAGAGAAATTTTAATAATGTTAGTAAATGAAGGATTATTATATAAAGATATAGCTGAAGTGCTAGATAGAAGTCCTGGCGCAATAGGAAAACAGGCAAAAAAAGTAGGATTGAAAAGTAAAAATAATAAAATGTCAAAAACAAATAAAGAATATGATGCTGAGCTCTTGATTAAGAATCCAAATACAATACGAATAGAAGATTATATAAATGCCCATACAAAAATTTTACATAAATGTTTACTTTGCAATACAGAATATTTATGTGAACCTAATTCTAAATTGAGAGGGGATGGGCATTGTGGTGTTAAAAATAATACTGGCAAAATATCTAGTGATAAACCAGGTATTACATATCTAGTATACATACCCAAACATAATTTATATAAAATAGGTGTTACATCTAAAACATTAAAAGAAAGAATGACAGATAATAACTTATCTATAAAAGCTTATGAAGTTATATTAGAAAGAAATTTTGATACTGGTGATGCTGCAATGAAGTTAGAAGCAGAATGGCTTTCTAATATAGAACATTTAAAAGTTAATACTAATTTATTAAAGGGAGGCAATACTGAAACATTTAAATATGCGAGTACATAAAAAAATTAGGTGGGGAGAATATGGGTGGACTTGGGTACCTGTAGACATAACTGGTAGATGGAAAATAATTAAAGAATTAGATAGAACTATATTATTTTTAGAAATTAAAGGTTTTATATTTAGATACTGGGAAAGTGAAAATAATATAGAACTCTTTGAAGGCAGAAAAGAATATATTAATAAATGCTAATACCTACCAAGGAAATGCATGGATAGTAAAAATTTAACAGGTAAAACTAGATACATAGTACAAAAACGTCTTTTTAGAAGTTATATACTTATTTTACAAGTAGAGGAGAGGCTTATTGGTGAATATGATTATAGTTTAGGTGGTTATATAGAAATAGAACCATATGATATTTTTGTGTGGAGAAATGCAAAAATAGAAGATGTAATTAAATTAAGGGAAGAAACAGAATTATGTTGTCAGGATATATCAAAGAAATAGAAAAAAATTTTAGCGAAAAACATTATAAAAAATGCAAAAGTGGTATAATGTATATGGTGTATCCTACAGGTATTGGAAATACAATTTATATTAAATGTCGTAAATGTAAGAAAGAGAAAAATATTACCGATTATAGGTGTTGGTAATGGATATATTAATTTTACCCTTTCTGCCATTTTTACCTCTTATTGGTATATTTTCTGTATTTATTTTTGCACTAGGATTATGTGTGTCAGCAACATTAATTAGAAGGGTATTTAGTTAATGGCTAGTATTGAAAAAGTATGTGAGTTTTCAGGAGAATATCCTGGATATATGATGTATAATTATAAGAAAAATCTTATTCAAATTATGCCTAGACTTAGAGTACATTTTAGAAATAAATATCATATTCTTTTTTGGTTTGATGTACCTACTAGAAATCAATATGATTTTTGTTTATATGTACCTAAAGCTCAAGGCGAAGTAGATGGATTTTATTGGAATTATTCATTTGATAAAACTACAACAAAACGAAAGCTAAAACGCATGCTACGAGCATATAAAGGATTAAATATTAAGCATATTCCTATGAATATGGAAACGTGGAAAAAACTAGATAAGAAAAACGAAGATCTATTAGAGTATTTATAATGGATATTAAAGGTAAACAATCAAAGGCGCTTTTAAATAGATTATTTCAGCGAGTACCACGATTGTCACCTAAAATATCTTTTATAGAAATACAACTAGATAATTGTAAAGTATATATACCCGTTAATAATATAAAGGAAGAACTTGTTGACCCTTTTGTAAAAACTGTGATAAAACTATATAAGGAAACTCAGAAAGAATCGAAAAAATAAGTCTTGACTTATAACCCTAATTTCTGTATAATATTTATATTGAATTAACAAAAGGCGCACAAAATGTACCCATATTTTTTAGAATCGAAACATAGACTTACCTTATGACAGTATCATTATCAAATACAAGGAACATTAGATAAAATTATCTACTGGGAATTTAATGGTACAACATATGAAACTGCTAAAGAACAATTTGAGAGATTGACTAATGATTAAAGAATATTTTTGTGAATATGGTTGTTATACTAACATGGAAGCTATTAAAGCTATAGTAACTTATCCAGATACTTGGTCTAAAGATAAAATAGAAAGTGAATTCTGTGATGAATTATATGAAAAAGCTAGAGAAATTTCTGAAAATATGCATGGAATGCATGGCTTTGGGACTACCGAAGAAGAATTTAAAGAAGAAAATGAATGGGATGAAAATCTTTACTATGAAATTGTAAGGGAAGAAATAGGAGAAGCAGCTGAATATTGGTTCACTCCTTGGGATGAGAAATATGCTTCTGACTGTACTTATGGTACAGATTCTGAACCTTCTATAGAAGAATTTAATTATGTTTAAAAATGCATATTTTATTAAAGTATATTTTAAGGATGGAAGTAATTTCTTCTTAGGAAAAGATATGGATAAAGGTCCCTATTTATCTAGTCTGCCAGAAATATTTTCATCATCTAAATTTTTTAATGAGTATAAATTTGAAATAATAGAAGAACATATGTATATTGGAGAAGTAGATTGTTTACAGCTTATTAAATGTAATGTTAATTTAAATAAGATGCATGTAGTAGAAGAAGTAACTGAACAAAAACTGTTAAACAATTAATTCTAGTAGAGAGATAAAATATGCTCCTAAAGCATAAATGATGATGCAATTGACTTGTAACCAATAGAACCAGGTTTGATTCCTGGTAGGAGCTGCACAAATTATGAATATAGAAGATACAAAAGTTAGAGAAAAATTAAAAGAAGAATTTACTAAGGCATATATAGCAGGCGAACAAAATGGAATAAGAGTAACTATAAATTATATAAAAGCCTGTTCAAACTCTTTTAAAGAACAAAAATTAATGGTTCCACAAAATACTTTAGATATTTTAGCAGAACTTTTAGAAAAAGAGTTCCTATCGTCTAGTGAGGACATTAGCTACTCAAGCTGAAAACCAGGGTTCGAATCCCTGTAGGAACAATATTTAAAAAATTACTAAGTACTAATACTAAAGTGATGATCCAATGGGTTCGATTCCCAAAACTGGTGTAATTGGGGAGTAATAGTTTTAGCGTTTCTAGATGTTGGAGTCATGACCAACTAACAATTACACAACATAACAAATGTAGCTAGAGTTGTGAATGCTTAGTAATTTTTTAAGTAAAGTATAATTTTATTTTTAAGGAGTAATAATATGATTCTAAAATGGAAGGATGATATCTATCTGTAGTACAGGAGATATCAAAATGTCAAGAACATATAGAAAAAGATTAGAAGAAGCTTTTATCTGGGAAAATAAGCATAATGCGAAGTACGAAAAGCAACAAATTGCTAAGCATTTTTCTGATAAAGGCTTTAAAGGTTACGCCATTGATAAAGGTCCGAGGTGGTTTAAAAAATTGTACCATATCAGACCACATAGAGCTAAAGAAAAGGCATTAGAAGAAAGAACTAAAAAACTAATAAATTATGATGATGCCCCGGAATTTCCTTTGGCTAGAAGGCCAAAGGAATATTGGTGGTAGAAAGAACATAATAAAAAGGATATTTATGAAAAGTAATGTAAAAGGGCGGTTTGTTATTACCTTCCAGTCATTAAAACCTATAGATAAAGAAGAATTTAAAGAGTCTTTTCAAGAAACATTAGAAGCAATAAAAGAGGGTATTTCTATAAAGGATGGAGATACACTATTCGGCAATGTAGTTGGAGAGTATGAATTTACAATTTAATTAAAAGAGATATAGACGAAAAGGTTTACGAGTTTTTAGTACTTGTATCCTAGTAAGATGATAATATTTAAGTTAGGAACAACATTTAGATATTAATGCCGTAGTGATGGAATGGTATACATAAGGGACTTAAAATCCCTCGGAGTGAAAACTCTATGCGAGTTCAACTCTCGCCTACGGTACCAAACAAACAATAGCCACGTGAAGGGAATGGTATACCTACCTCTCACAAATGAGGTGTTTTGCAAGTTCAAGTCTTGCCGTGGCAACCATATAAAGGAGAAATTATGATATTTGAAAAAGCTGGAAATCCAGTAACAGAAATTAACTGGACTCCTCCAACACAAAGAGAAGATGGTTCACCCTATGAAGCACAAGATCATTTAGGTTATGAACTAGGGTTTTCCGATCCAAATGATCCAAATGATGGATTTTTACCACATATTAGTTTTCCAACTTCATTAGGTACAACAAGTTGGCAATTAAATGATTTAAATATCACAACAGAAGGTAATTTTGAAGTTGCATTAAGAACGATTGATATAGGGGATAAAAAAAGTATATGGAGTAATCCTAGCGTTTTTACAGCAGGGCAGGCGAGCCCAAACCCACCAACTGGTTTCAACGTTTTCTAATTTGGCTTAGGAAAAGACTAAGGGATCGAGAAAATAAATCTTGACTTATGATCTTAATTTCTGTATAATATTTATATTGAATGAGAAAAGAGAGAAGTGAAAAGATGGCAAAAATTACATATACAAATGAATGTATCACAGTCTCTATTGAAGACTTAGAGAATGATGTGACGTTAGATGAAATAATGCAAAATTTAATTGTACCATTACTATTAGCAATTGGTTACCAGCCTGAAAATATAAATGAGTATATAAATCTAGAATGATTAAAATTTATCCATTATTTAATAATGCTACTAGAAATTGGAGAATAATTAAAGATAAAGAAAAATTTATTATCTTTAATATATCTAAAAAAGATATATTAGCTAGTATGGAAATGAAATATCCAGGAAATGAAATATACATGAATAAGCTTCCACTAAAAAGCATTTAAAAAATAAGTCTTGACATTTGAGCTTAATTTGTGTATAATATAAGTTGAAATCAAAGAAATCCTTGCTTAAGGTTTCAAAAAATAGTTCTTGACTTTTGGTCTTAATTTCTGTATAATATTTATATTGAATGAGAAGAGAGGGTGGAGATAAGAGGTAAAGTAGGTATAGCCTACTATTAAGGGCGCGGGGTTTAAGAACCGGGGGCGACTCTTTAGAAAAAGTACTATTAAATATGTTACTTTAGCACTGTAATTGTCGAGCAACCACAATTTAGTGTGGAACAAATATTACACTTTTGCTATTGAGCTTGTGCAGCAATACGATAGAAAAGTTAGGGAATTGAGTTTAGTGATAGACAAGTTAGAGTATCACCCCCGATAAACTGAAAATGCATTAGTAAGTTATACGGGAATTCTTAAAGTAACATATTTAATATTATTTACAATCGTTTTGGTGTAGAGTCCAATACGTAGGGCGCATTGAGCAAGTTATATTAAATATGTTATCTTAAACATACTTTGGGCTGACTAACCCCTAAAGTATGGGAACAAATCCTCTACCAGAGATTGAGCTTGTTAGCGGCAATATATTCTGTTTAGATAATGGTGAGTTTGGGATAGACAACTAAGAGTATCTCTTTAATATCTGAATACTAGTAAAGTAGGATATTAATATCTAAAGATAGCATATTTAATATTACTTATTATGTAATGAGGTATGATAGCCCTCGACCTTGGAATCGTATACAAGTCACCTCGAGTAGATTCTGCTTGTATATTGTATAGATTAGTATAAATAAGAGTAGCTTCTGAAATAAATCTAGTCAACGGACTGAAGACCCGTCTAGTGTTCATACGCGAACAGTGATGAGTAATATTTAATATACCATTTTTCTTTACGATTAGTGAGTCGCGATCCATTCGTCTTGATACAAAATAAGGGAGATGGTATATTAAATATAAAGGATTGGTGCCCGAGTCTGGTAAGGGATGTGGCTGTAACCCACAAGTATGCATGTTCATCGTAAGTTCAAATCTTACCCAATCCACCATAAAAGGCTGCCGAGCGTTGTACGGCATCAGTGATATATCGGGATGTAAAACATATTATCCGTCAAGAATGGAAGACGTTAAAAATTCCTAGTCGTTTGAGAGGAAGACTGTTAAAGACTCTCACGAATAAGTGAAACCTAGGAACACCGGAGATTAATATCCGCCCAGTACTCGAAGTAGCTTATATTAGTCGTTTGAGAGGAAGACTTTTAAAGACTCTCATGAATAAGTGAAACCAGGAAGTCCGGATATTGAAATAGTATATTCGCCAGCTTTACTCAAAGTAGCTTATTGACTGTCGGAAGCCAAATATCGACGTAAAAATAATAAGGCATTTCAGCTGAGTGTGTGATAGACGTATTGCACAATAAAGACCTCCTAACCTATAGGAATATATCATAGGCGTTTCGTTCTTAGTGTACCATTTATCGACAAAAGGGATAACACTGTAACGGTTTTATTGATTTTTCCGTAAAATATAAATCGCAATAGCTGAGTATCTATTACATCTGCCCCACCCAGCTAACGGTGTAAAGTTTAGTTTGTTAAGGTGCGAAACCTTAAATCCCTTTGTTTTTGGCCATTTTTGTTTAGTGTAAATCAAAAAATGAGCCTTTTATATTTTTAAGAAAGATTTTTTAAAAAGATTTTTCTTAAAAGTATTGCATCCTTAGTTTAACTAGAAAAACTCTTGGCTTCCAACCAGAAGTAGCGATTGCAAGATTCGCAGGATGCTCCAAGTAACAGAGTCAATTTGCCTAATGATTTAACATACAATTATAAATAGGATTATAATAAACATATAAAAGGGATAGGCATTTGGCTCTTTATAATATAATGCAGCTATAGTTTAATTGGAGAGAACAAAAGACTTTCAATCTTTAAATATGGGTTCAATCCCCATTAGCTGTACAACATAAAGGCGAAAAGGCTTAGCGGCCCTGCCCAGTACCGTTATTACTGGGCTAGCCGTTATATCTATAACGGAGATAAAAATGAAAAGATGGACAGAAGATGATGTAAAAGTATTAAAAGAACAAATGGAACTGGGTACTTTATATAAAGATATAGGACTTATATTGGATAAAACATCTAATGCAATAAAAAATAAAGCATTTAAATTAAAGCTAAAAAGTAAAAATAATACAATGGCAAAAACTAATGAACTATATGATACTGAGCTAAAAATTAAAAACCCAACTACAATAAGAATAGAAGATTATATAAATTATGATACAAAAATTCTACATAAATGCTTAGTTTGCGGGACAGAATATAAATGTTTTCCTAGTAATAAATTAGATGGCTATGGACACTGTGGCAGAAAAAAGAGTAATGGTCAAGGTAGAATATCCAGTAATAAACCAGGTACTACTTATCTAGTTTATTTCCAAAATGAAGACATATATAAAGTAGGCGTTACATCTAAAACAGTAAAAGAAAGAATGACAGACAATAAATTATCTATAAAAGATTATGAAGTTATATTAGAAAGACATTTTGATACTGGTGATAAGGCAATGGAGCTTGAGAAAAAATGGCTCTCTAATATAAACCATTTAAAAGTTAATACTGGATTACTTAAAAATGGTAATACAGAAACATTTAGAATATAAGGAAAAATATGTATAAAATTATAGTAGCAACAATAGCCGCATTAACTCTTAGTGCCTGCGCAAGTAGTTCTAGAGTTGACCATTTAGACGAAGAAATCTCTTCTATGCATGGTAGAATAAATGAAGCACAAAGTACAGCCAATAAAGCACGTAACCAAGCAAATGTAAATGAAGACCGTATGTATGAGTATAATGAAAAGCTTGACCGTATGTTTATTAAGAGTCAACTTAAATAATGTATAGATTAATTATATTAGTAGTATTTCTAGGAGCATGTACAAATTCAAACGCCCCTATTGAATCAGATTATTCAGCAGAAGTAATAAGTAAAATGTTTGCTGAAGAAGAATGTTAGTTTTCTCCATTTCAGGCAAATGGAGCGTTTTCTGAATTAACGTTAAAGATTCAGCCGATGTCTTGGTTATAAGGCAGTCATTTTTGCTAGTTAGACTTAAACCAATTAGCCGTCAAGAGAACTGCATAGACGTACAAAAGGGATAGTCGCAGTTTTACGGCAGTGCACATTACAAAATAGCCGAGTTCACTGGGATAACAAAATAACTCCCCCAAAAGCCGCGCTTTGCTTAGTATTCTCTATCAGAGATAATCTTAATGGCGTTGACTTAGCCTCATTCAAAGTAATGAGCAATGGCAGCTAGTTAGTACCGCAATTACTGGCTAGCTGCCATATCTATTGCCCACAGGCCGATTGATCGAGGCATCGGGATTTGACCCCGACGTAACAAGGTTTGATTCCTTGGTGGGCTACCAAATGCCCCGCCTGCGGACAGCCTAGAGCCTTCGAAGCTTTAAGGGGTGGGTTCAACTCCTACGTGGGGTGCCAAATTATGAAACTATATGACGCAGTAAAACAAATACGTTTTAACCATGCGAATAAGAGTATATCTGAATGTGTTAATTATGTAATACTATCAGGCAATTTTAATGAACAAGAAGTTGTCGATGAAATAACAGAACTAAAGAAAGAATACGCATTATGGTTACTAGGTAATCTAGATATAGATGAGGATAAAATAAATACTGAAATTAAAAGTATGTGGGACTTATTAGGTACATATTGTAATGGATGTTAAAATATAAGTAGTAAAATGAATTTAAGGACAGCGATAGAGTATGGAACTCTTCAAGGATTAAAAACGATTACAGATTGTGTAGTTCTAGTAGATAAAAATATGCAGTATTTATGTACCCCAGATACCTTATTTAGAGAATCTAGAGAACTCCACGATCAGTATAATGCCTACCTAGAGGGTAGGATAAAATTTGACCTTGCGGAAATTAAAAGCAATTGTACTAGATATTTAGAAGACTTTATAAAATGAGAATAGACAAAAAGGAATATTATTGCATAAAATGTAAGTCTCGTAGGTCATTATATGATAACGAGCTTTACTGTGATTGTGGGCCTAAATGGGAACTTATCTTAGATAAAGTTATAAAAGTAAAAGATAAAAAATTGGAAGATGATTTAGTCAATGGGTACTAACCTAGTCTTGAAAACTAGTGTATTGGGAAACCGGTAGGAGTTCGATTCTTCCTTCTTCCGCCAAATATATAAAGGTTAAATGAAATGGAAATCATAGGAATTATATTAATAGCAGTATTTATACTAATGGTATTAGTAACTCGCGTAGTGTAGCTCAATGGTAGAGCACTTTCCTCATAAGGAAGAAGATATAGGCTCATTTCCTATCACTACGACTGGAAGATTACTCAAGTGGTTAAGAGGGCTGTTTGCTAAACAGTTAGGCTTGGAGACAGGTGCAAAGGTTCAAATCCTTTATCTTCCGCCAAATTAAGAGTAAATAAATGAAACGATATATGTGGAAAAGATATATTGAGGAATATGGTGAAGTATTTTCCTTCACACAAACTGAAGATTCAAGAATACATTTTCGTAGACCTAAAACAGCATATTGTGGTTGGCATCCAGAAAGACATAGATTTTTTTGTGGTAAACATAAAAAGGATAATCCCATATTTCGGGGTACATGGAGATATCGTGATAGATAAATTAAATGAGTATAAAAATATTATATCATTTATAGCTATGATAATAGCAGGCTATGTATGGATAGAAGCCAACTTTGTTGATGCTGGAGAACTTAAAGAATATAGAAGATATGAAACAGAAAGTGAGTATAATTATTATAAAGATAAACAATTAAGGTTAGAACAAGAAGATAAAAAGTTAAATTTTGAAGATATGAGAAGGCTAGAGAGGTTAAAGGATGAGCTTAAACGTCTTCAAAAATAAGTCTTGACTTATTACCTTAATTTCTGTATAATATTTATATTGAATTGAGAATTAAATAATGGCCAGATGGCGGAATTGGTATACGCGTCAGTTTTAGGTACTGAATACTGAAGGTTCGAGTCCTTCTCTGGCTACCAAAAATAGAGGAAATAGAAATGGGAAGATATTGTGCAATGCGAAAAGCCTTTGCAACTATCGTTGCAGTTATGGCTCTTAGTGCAGTAGTTTTCCCCTTTGCACTAATAGCCGTTGTAGGCGAATGTAATAAATAAATAATTGGGGCTATAGCTCAGACGGGAGAGCAACACGCTTGCAACGTGTAGGTCGTCGGTTCGACTCCGACTAGCTCCACCAAATTAATAGCGGGGAGAATATTGGCTTTCACGTGGGTCTCATAAGTCCGCGCATGCTGGTTCAATTCCAGCCCCCGCAACTTATAAAATATATAAAGGCGAAAAGGCTTAGCGGCCCTGTTAGTACCTCGGTTACTAACTAGCCTATTTCTACCGAGGAGATAAAATGATTAAACTAACACAAGAATATTTAAAAGAAATAATAGATTATAATCCAGAAACTGGTATAATGACTAATAAAAAAACTAGAAGTTCTAATGCAGTTGCTGGAAAGATTATTAATTGTAGTACTTCTACTAAAAAATATGGTAGAGTAACTATAAATAAAAAAACATATAGATTACATAGATTAATTTGGTTTTATATGTATGGCAAATGGCCAAAAAATGAAATTGATCATATAAATGGTAATACATCAGATAATAAACTTTGTAATTTAAGAGAATGTTCTAGACAAGAAAATATTTTTAATAGAAAAAGTACAAAAGGATCCTCTTCTAAATATAAGGGAGTTTCTTTAAAAAATAATAAATGGATAGTACAAATACAAATAAATAAAATAAATAAATATATTGGAAGCTTTTCTAATAAAGTAGAAGCTGCACTAGCTTATGATACAGCAGCTAAAAAATATCATAAAGAATTTGCATATTTAAATTTTAATTCTCCGGTGGCTGACTAGTAAAGCAGTATACTGTTAATATATCATATGTAGGAGCGTAACCTACCCGGAGAGCCAACATAGGGTTGTTAGTATAATTGGTAATTATTTCTGACTCTTAATCAGATGGATCTAGGTTCGAATCCTAGGCAACCCACCAATTAATGCCCCATTAGTATAACTGGTAATATAATAGATTCCAAACCTATAGTAGGTCGTTCGAGTCGATCATGGGGTGCCAAATAGAGAGCTTTAGTTAGCGCAAGGTTTGCTGCTCTCAACCAAGGGAAACCAGCGTTTTTAAGAATTAAATACTCCCAGTAGCTCAGCTTGGTCAGAGCGCTCGCTTTGGGAGCGAGAGGATTATCGTAGGTTCGAATCCTACCTGGGAGAAAAATGGGGAGCATAACTCAATAGGTAGAGTAACGTCCTTTTAAGTCGTAAGTTGCCAGTTCGAGCCTGGCTGCTCCCACCAATTTCAATCTCAAAACATCAGGAGATAATATGTCTTATTCAGAAAAAGTTTTAGATCATTATGAGAACCCTAGAAATGTAGGGTCTTTTCCAATAGAGGATGCTAAAGTAGGCACAGGTATGGTGGGAGCCCCTGCTTGTGGAGATGTAATGAAACTACAGATAAAAGTAACAGATAATAAAATAGAAAATGCTAAGTTTAAAACTTATGGTTGCGGCAGTGCTATCGCTAGTTCTTCCTTACTTACTGAATTAGTTAAAGGAAAAACTTTAGAAGAGGCCGGTGAAATTAAAAATATAGATATAGCAGAAGAATTAGCACTTCCTCCAGTAAAAATACATTGTTCAGTATTAGCTGAGGATGCTATTAAAGCAGCTATACAAGATTATAATAATAAAAATGACTAATATAACTAAATCAGCTAGTAATAAAATAACTACAATTTTAACTAATAATCCCAAAACTAAAGGAATAAGATTAGAAGTTAAAGGTGGAGGGTGTGCAGGATTTATGTATAATTTTTCTTTAGTAGATGAAATTATAGATGGGGATATAATTATAGAAAATAAATTATATATTGACCCCTTTAGTCAAGCATATTTAAAAAATGCTACTGTTGACTATGAAAATAGTCTAGAGGGAGATTTTTTAACAGTTAAAAATCCCGATGTATCTACAGCATGTGGTTGTGGACTTAGTTTTAATTAATGGAGGTATAGCTGAGTGGGCCAGCATCCGGCTTTTAACCGGACGACCAAGGTTCAATTCCTTGTGCCTCTACCAAACAATGTGTCGGTATAGTAATGGCAACTGCACTGGTTGTGATCCAGTAGCTTAAAGGTTCGAATCCTGCCGACACCCCAATATTTAGGCTAGTTAGTGATAATGGTGAACACACTACTCTGTCAAAGTAGAAAGGCTGGATCGTGACCAGTACTAGCCGCCAAATAAGGAAACCCTTATGAAAGTTGTTCTAGACAAAAACTTTACTTGCGATAATGATTTAACACAAGAAGATTTAGATGGAATAATAGAAGAAATGAGTAATATGTCAGAAGAAGAATTAGACGCTACATCTACACCAGTAGACTTAGAAAAACTAAAAGAAGAAGATCCAGAGTTATACCAACTATTAACTACAAAAAGAATTGACCATTAATGAATATAAAAGAATTATTTGAGAAATATAAAAATGAACCTTTATCAAGCAAAGCTAGTATAGATAGTTTTCTTATGGGTCTTGCATATTTAAGAGGTTATGGATATGTAACAGATATTGATGCAAAAGATAGTATAATATATCTTTATACAGAACGCGAAGAATATATGGATGATATATGCGTTAAATATTTATGCACTCTAGGTTTTTCATATGAAGATGGAATAGTATATTATACATAGGGCTATTGAGACTTTCTCTATAGCCATTTTTTGTTATATAAAACCCCACAAAAAAAGAGAGATTAAATGTACTACTATATAAACATAGACCAATTATATATTTATATTACAACATTACTAACATTAATATTCTAAGGAGAAATAAATGAGTAAATTACATGAAATATTAGCAGTTGAAGGTAGTCTTGAAACTGCAGCAAAAAAACTAATTAAAGAATCTTTACATACTCTAGATAAGGAGTCCTTATTTAAAGGTCAAGTACGTAAACTTGAAATGTTTCGTGAAGAAGATAAAGCTTCTGAAATCACTGATTACCAAGAACTTACAACTACAGTAGATGAAAATCTTAATTATTTAGTAAAACCTTTGACTAAATGGTTAGATACAGTAGCTACTAAAGATGCTACAAATCAAAAAGCTGTAGCTGATTTAGTTGTTGAAGGAAAAACTCTTGCTACGGGAGTTCCAGCAACTTTCCTTCTAGGATTAGAAAAGAAATTAGCAGCACTTAGAGAAGTATATATTAAAATCCCTACATTAGAGCCAGGTATTAACTGGCTTGCGGACGAACAAAATAGACCGGGTGTTTTTAAAGCTGAGCATAGTATTGTTCAGATGAAGTCTAGAAAAGACCCAGAGTTTAGAACTGTAGCAGAAGCTACAGATAAACATCCAGCACAAGTAGTTCAGGTAGAACGTACAGTAGATGTAGGTAGATATGTTACATCTACCTATAGTGGTAAAATGACACCCCTTGAAAAAGCAAAAAAACTAGAAAGAATTGATACTGTTCTTAATGCAGCTAAGCAAGCTAGAATGCAAGCTAACAATATTGAAATTGTAAAATTTAATGTTGGAAATGCAGTAATAGATTTTATTAATAAAGGATAAATTTGTAGTAGCTTTATATTTATATTTATTTTATTGATTGATTGATTATTATTTTTATACTACAACAGCTTTGACATATAACTTCCAGTTATTTTGATAACTATTAAAACAATTTGTAACGCGGGTTCGAATCCCGTACCAGTCGCCTAAGTATATTTCTAAAGTATATTTAGGGACTGGTTAGTTTAGTGGATCAGAACACATCTAATTATTTTCAATTATAGTTATGCATATACATTATTTAGTTAGTCAACTGTACTATTTTGTAAGGGTTCGACTCCCTTCTCGCGCTCCATAAAAATTATGCGCGAGTGGCGAAATTGGTAGACGCAACGGGCTAAACACCTGTAAAATTAAACAGATAAGGCCCCTACCCTCAGTGCTAGAAGGAGGGGGCCGCTTTTAAAATTTAATAAATATATCGAGGAGTTTGATATGTATGATTTGGCAATTTTTATAACTAAAGCACAGCCCTTTCATAAGGGGCATGAATATGCAATTAAAGAAGCTATAAAAGTAGCAAATCGAGTATTAGTATTAGTTGGGTCAGCTTATTCTAGTAGAAGCATTAAAAATCCATTTACATATGAAGAACGGTTAAGCATGATTAATGAATGGGCACTAGCAAATAGATATACTAATATAATAACTGATATTATATCAGATTATATATATGAAGAAAATCAATGGTTAACTGAAGTACAGGATATTGTAAACCAAACAATTAAAAAAATTAATGCAAAAAATATTTGTATTGTAGGAGTTTCTGATTATATTAATAGTTTTCCCCAATGGGATACAATTAAATTAGAGTATTGGGGATTAAGTAATATTATTACTAAGATAAGAGATTTATATTTTACCAGTAAATCAAATTATATATGGAAATCAGAAGTATCCGAAAGTACTCATAAATTTCTTGTTGACTTTTCTTCTTCAGAAGACTATGATAGATTATATAAAGAATATAACTTTATTACAGAATATAAAAAATCTTGGTTAGATACTCCCTTTCCTAGTACATTTACTACTGTAAATGCAGTAGTAATTCAATCAGGACATATTTTACTTGTTAAAAGAGATTCTCAACCTGGATTAGGATTATGGGCATTACCTGAAAAGTTCTTAGATATTAAAGAAACACAAAAAAATACTATTCTAAAAGAATTAAGAGAGGAAATAAAACTTAAAGTACCTGTACCAGTATTAAAAGGATCAATAAAAAAAGAGCATACTTTTGATTTTCCAGAGAGAAGTATACGAGGACGTACAATAACACAAGTATTTTTATTCCAATTAGATGACTTATTAGACCTACCTAGAGTTAAGGGATCTGAAGAATCTGAATATGCTAAATGGTTTCCATTATCAGAATTTTATACAATGGAATCAGAAATGTATGAGGATCACTATCATATATCTAGATATATGATAGATAATACATAATAAGGAGAGGTATGATTAAAAGGTTTTATTTTGATTTAGAAACTTCTGGCTTAAATCCTAAGGAAAATGCTATTCTTCAATTAGCAGCAATATACGAAGAAAATGATGTAATAAAAGATAAATTAAATCTGTTTATAAAGCCTTTTAAAACTGATATTGTAACTGAGGCCGCGTTCGAGATTCATGGGTTAGATCCCAATGATGCTAAGTTTGTTTCACCACAGAAAGCATTCGTTAAAATATTAACCTTCTTAGATAAGTTTATATATAAATATAATAAGAAGGATAAAGCTTATTTGGTAGGATTTAATTGTCATTCTTTTGATGTTCCATTTTTAAATGAATTCTTTATTAAAAATGGAAGTCCTTACATGTATTCCTATTTTTACCCAGAAACATTAGACGTTTTTATACTAATGGGATATTTAGCACAAGGCCAGCGTGAAAAATTAGAGAATTTCAAGTTAGAAACAGTAGCAAAAAGTCTTGGATTAACAGCCGAAGGTGAAGCACATGATGCTATGTATGATGTTGAATTGACTTATCAAATGTTTCAAATAATATTAAAAGAATATCCAATATAGTGTACATGCCGGAGAGGTCCAACGGAACTGTTTGCAAAACAGTAAAATCGTAAGTTCGAATCTTACTGTACACTCCAAACTTAAGAAGTAAATAAAATAATGAATAATACGTACTTTGCAGGAGATCATCATTTCGGACATGCTAATATTTTAACTTTCTGTAATAGACCATTTGATACAATAGAAGAGCATAATGAGTATCTTGTAGAACAACATAATAAAGTTGTAGGAAAAAAAGATACAGTATGGTTTTTAGGTGATGTAGCTTTTGGTAAAGATAATCTTAAATATATTCTAAGAATGAATGGACTAAAAAGATTAGTTCTAGGAAATCATGATAGATATACAACTCAATCTTATATTAATGTAGGATTTACAAAAATATTAGGTATGGTCTTTCATAGTGAATTTTTACTATCACATATGCCTTGCCATCCAAATCAAATGGAGTATAGATGTAAGGCTAATATTCATGGACATATGCATGAAAAAACTATGCAAGATCCTAAATATATTAATGTAAGTGTAGACCAGTTGCCTAATTATGCCCCCATTTCTTTAGTAGAAATAAGAAGCAAAATAAAAATATATCTTGACAAATGATCTAAATTTGTGTATAATATTACCTTAAATAAGGAAAATTATGAATATAACTAAGCTAACAAATAAAGTTAAGAAAAATTTAAAATCAATAGAAAAACAAGCATTTCAAAAATTTTGTGAAGATGTAATAGGGCAACATCTTAAGGACTTGGAAATTTCAAAAAAAGCTTATAATAAAGATTTAATGTCCTTAAGAACCTTAACAGAAAAGAAATTACAAGATCAATTTGAATCTTATTCACCATTACACCAAGAAAAACATAAAGACCAATATATTAGATTAATTAAAGAAGAATATGGTAAATAATATAGCCGGTTAGTTCAATGATAGAACATTCGACTGATAATCGAAAAACGATAGGTTTGATTCCTACACTGGCTACCAAAATAATAGTAATAATGTATTAATTTTTAATTCATCAGAATTTAAGGAGTATATGAATGGTACGTAATGCCTATGATTACTATGCAACACCAGAGTGGTGTTACGAAAAATTACCTATAGACTATAGCAAATATAAGTCGGCTTTAGAGCCATGTGCTGGAGATTATAGAATAGCTACATTTTTAGAAGATAAAGGCATAGAATTTGTAGATACCTGTGAAATTCAAGAGAATAGAGATTTTTTTGATTATTCAGGTAAAGTAGATTTAATTTTTACAAATCCGCCTTATTCTATAGCTTTAGAATTTATAGAAAAAGCATTACAACATGCGGATACAGTGATAATGCTTTTAAGAATAAACTTTTTGGGGGCTCAAAAAAGACATACATTTTTTTCCAATAATGAACCAGATGCTTTATATGTTCTTAGTAAAAGACCTAGTTTTACAGGTAAAGGTACAGATTCTACAGAATATGCCTGGTATGTTTGGCAGAATAAAGAAAAATATATAAATCCTGGAATTTATCATATTTTATAAGAGAATTAGAGGAAACGTATGGAGATAGATGATATAATTATAATTTGTAATGCCTATAGTGAGGGCTATGAGCAAGGATTTCTTACTCAAGAATTTGAGCAAGATGATAATCCTTATCCAGAAAACAGTGTAAATTATATAGCTTGGTCATATGGCTTCCATAATTCTAAAGAAGAGACTAAAGTAGTACATTAAGCAGCTCAGGCAGTTGTGGTCAATGCGTTGGTGTGAAGTACCAAATAACTAAGTTCGATTCTTAGGGGCTGCACCACTTATAAAAGGAAAATAAAGTTGTACACAATGAAAAAAGAAACAAAATTTAATTCCGCAGGATTCTTAGAAAACCCTGATGATTGGAATTTTGATATAATGTATCAAATTGCAGAACGTGAAGGGATTACCCTTACTAATGAAGCAATTGGATATATTAAATTAGCTAGAAAACTTTATTTTGAGACTGGCACAGTACCTGTTCTAAGAGATTTTAGTAAATTAACTGGTGGTGATAGGAAGGGTAAGCATTTGGTTAAAATGTTTAATGGAAGACCTATGAGTCAAATAGCAAAATTAGGTGGAATGCCACCACCAAGTGGTTGTTAGTATGAAAGCAATAATAGATGTATCTAAATAACTAAGGTAGCTGCGTATAGTAAATGCCTCTTTAGCTCAGTCTGGTTTAAGAGCAACTAATTCGTAATTAGAAGGTCGGAAGTTCGAATCTTTCAAGGGGCTATGAATAAATTAATTAAGGAACTTTAAAACCATATATAATATGAATAAAATAGAAGCAGAAAATATTTTACTAAAAGATTTATTATTTAAATGTAAATATACCATTTCTTTTTTACATAGTTGTTTAACAGATACGCAATATGAATATGCATATCCAGAACAAACTATAAAAGTATTACAAACTTTACAGAAAAATTTAGGCACACGTAAATTATGTTCTCATTCATTTTATGATTTAAAATGTGATTCTTGTAAAGAAAGGTATAAATATGATATAAAATTAAATAAAGCTAAAAAGGTTATGGAGAAACTATAATGAGTACTAAAGTTGAAAGATATATGTGTGATTTTTGTGTGAATATATTTGAAACAGAACGTGAAGCAGAAGCCTGCCAAAAAGGGCATGTAGATTTAGTAAATTTAGAAATAACTAAAGCTAGTTATTGTGTAGAATCTGGAGTTAATATGTATGGTTATCCAGATTTTTTAATTGTTGAAAATAATATAAAGAGGGGTAACGCAGCTCTCTATGAGATATGTAGAGAAGATGCTGTTGAAAGTATTTACAAAGAATTTGATTAAAAGGAGATTATGGTCAAATATATAGCATTATTTTTAATACCTATTAATGGACCAGTAGATATTAATGGATATGAACTAAATTGTTCAAATATGACAACTATTGAAGCATATACTATGTATGCTAGATGGTGTCCATATATTTATCCATATAACGTAATATATACAATGTACGCAAATACTATGAGAAAATATGAAATTAGAAAAAATAAACAATGAAACAGGAGAAGCTAAGCTTTCAGGTATAGAAGAAAAAGAATGGCTTTTCTTTATCCGGGGAGGCTATAAATTATCTAAGTATACTGATTTTGAGGAAAGTTCGTGCTTTAATAAATATTTTATAAAGATTCTAGAAGAGTACATTGAAAGAGAGGAAGCTAAGAAATTACTATAAGATTATGTATATGATAACCTAAGACAACAGTTCGACTCTGTTCACCTCCACAAACAAGGGGGGTGTATTGGCTTCGATTAGTTTAATAAGATACATATGATAGTACATTGTGGCTAATGTTAAAAAGCTAAACAAAACTAAATGCAAATGATAATTTTGCAATTGCGGCATAATGCTGGCAGAGTAACTATACTTAGTAACAGGAAATAGTTTAAGGTGAAAAGGGTCATTCCCTCCGCCCGGTACCATTGTTGCCGGGCTAGCCTATATCTACAATGGAGATAAAAATGAAAAGATGGACAGAAAAAGATATAGCGATATTAAAAGAAAAAGTAGAATTAGGCATTGAACATAAAGATATAGGGATTATATTAAATAGAACTACTTATGCAGTACAAAATAAAGTAAGTAGATTAAAATTAAAAAGCAAAAATAATACATTAAAAACTGAGGAACAATATGATGCAGAGCTCAAGATTAAAAATCCAACTACAGTAAGGATAGATGATTATATAAATGATAAAACACTTATACTACATAGATGTCTCATTTGTGGAATAGAATATAGTTGTACACCGAGTGCTAAATTACAAGGTAGGGGGCATTGTGGAAAAAGTGGAGGTAGAATACCTAGTAACCAACCAGGTAGTACTTATCTAGTTCATTTTCTAAATGAAGATTTATATAAAATAGGTATTACATCTAAAACAATAAAACAAAGAATGTCTAATATGCCAGAATATGAAATTATACTAGAAAGACATTTTGACAATGGTACAGAGGCAATGAAATTAGAAGCAGAATGGCTTAAAAATGTAAAACATTTAAAAATTAATACAGGATTACTTAGAAATGGTAATACTGAAACATTTAGATGGCCTGTAACATAAATAGGATAATGTCGCGAACTCATAATTCGTAGAATCTAGGTTCGAGGCCTAGCAGGCCAAAAATAATACTTGACAAATGACCTTAATTTCTGTATAATATAATAATGAAAAATGAAAATAAGGACTGGACAAACTTAAACAAAAAAGTTACTGGAAACTGGTACATAAGAAATAATATTATGTACGTAGAAATTAAACGAGCTGGTAGAGCTACTTATGGTAGCTTACCTTTGATAACATTTAAATATTATTCTGAAAAAAATAAAATATTTAATGTACTAGGAGATAATGAACAAGATGACTGAATGGACAGACAAGCTCAGAGCAAAAGTAAAAGCCGCATATTTAGCAGCTAAGCCCACAGCAGAAACAAATGTAGAAATAATCAATAAAATAGCTGAAGATGTAGATAAAACGCCTAATGGAGTAAGAGCGGTTCTAGTACGTGCAAAAGATGAAGAAGGAAATAAAATATATATAACAAAAGCTCCTTCTACAACAAGTAAAACAACAAATGGTACAACAAAAGTTGGAAAAGCAGAATCTATTGCAGCTCTAAAATCAATTATTGAAAATAACCAACTAGAAATTGATGATGCTATAATAGATAAAATGACAGGTAAAGCAGCACAATATTTTACAGAGCTATTCACAGCTCTAACAACCACTGAGGAAGAAGAAGAAGAAGAGGTCTAATAATGGCTATAAGAATCCGCAAGAAGGATAACGAAAATCTCAGTGATACACAATTAGAAAAAGTAGCTAATTTATTAGCTGCTGATTCTCCCATCACAAAGAAAAGAGCGTGTACCCTACTTAATATTAGTTATAATACGACCCGGTTAAATAACATAATAAAAAATTATGCGGATAAACGTGAGTATTCAATACAAAGAAGAAAAAAGTTAAAAAATACCCCACTATCAAATGATGAAATATCTTATATAATTTCTTCTTACTTAGAAGAATTATCATTAACTGATATTGCTAATGCTACATTTAGAAGCTTAGGAATAGTAAAGAGGACTTTAGAAAAATATAAGATTCCCCTTAGAAACAGTAAAAATTCATATTTCAATCCGGTGTTTCTTGACGAGGACTCTATAGCGGAGGACTATAAAACAGGAGATCTTGTGTACTCCGCTCGATATAATGAGCCAGCAAAGATTTCTAAGCTTTATAAGAAAGAAAGTTTTTATTCTATTTATAGTATATGGTTATGTCATACGCAACAATCCGCATATCAGCCTAGCTATGAACTAGCAGACCTCCGGGAGCTTCAAAAGAAATTTAAGATAGATATTCCAGATATGAAATGGGAAGAAGATATTCTTCCAGTAATAAATAAAACTTTACAAGATGCAAAGAGAAGAAAGACAAAAAATGAATAAATTTCCTGTTCTTAAAACATTAAATCATAATGGTGATAGTACTTTAATTTTAAAACAAGGAGAGCCTATTGTAGTTACTACAGATTTTTCAACACCATATATTAGAAAAAAGAAATTTGGTAAATATGAAATACAAAAAAATTGTATATTTGTATTTTCTTGGACAGATGATAAGTTTATCAATATTCCAGTAGAAAATATTAAAAAAATATTACCGTTAAGTCAAATATTAGGAAACACAAAAAATGCCGAGCAAGAAGAGAGCTGGTAAGTCATATAAAGAACAATATACTGCTTATAAAACGCAGAATAGGCAAACAAAAAATAAAATAGCACAATTACAAAAAGTATGCAATAAACAACCTGATAATGAAAATGCAAGTAAAGCATTAAAAAAAGCAATTACTAGTGGTAAACCACATTTATCAGGAAGACGTTCTTCTGGGCATATATGTAAAGGAACCCCCTTTACAATAATTGATCCACAAACTGGAAATGAAGTAATTAGAAGATATAATAAATATATTTTAACTCCTGTAGTAAAGGGATTAAGACCTAAAACAGCAAAAGAACAATTAATTAATTTAGGTATAGTTGTACCAAGGAAAAAACATGCGAGAAGAAATAAAAAGACTTTTAGACACTGCTTGTGAAAATTACGATAAAGGAACCCCCTTTATGACAGATGCTGTATTTGATGAACTAGCTGGAGTTTATGGATATACTGAATACGCTCCCACAGAATATTCTGCTAAAGGTATGCATGAGTATCCGATGTACTCGCTGCAAAAGGTATTCGATAATGAACCCTTTCCTACCAGGTTTAAGAATAATAAAACAATAGAATCTCCTAAGCTAGATGGGGCAGCAGTAGGTCTGACATACGTAGATGGTTATCTAGTTCGAGGACTTACACGTGGGGATGGTAGCGTAGGTGAGGATATTACAGAGAAGATGTACGCACTAGCTCCTTATTACATCCCCTATACAGATACAGTACAAATTACTGGTGAAGTCGTAGGAGATAAAGAAATTCCTAATTCTAGAAATTTTGTTGCTGGAGCTCTACATCAAAAAGATGTTGAAGTTTTTAGGCAGAAAATAAATGAAGGAAGCATTAGATTCATAGCTTATGGGGTATTTCCCTTTTTAGATTTAGATTATTTAAGAGATATACTTAGATTAAAACAAGCTAAATTTCACACAATATTAGATAAATCTATGCTAAAAATATATCCTACAGATGGAACTGTATTTAGGATAAATGACAATAAAGTATATCATGAATTAGGCTTTACAGCTAAACACCCCAGGGGGAGTATTGCCCTCAAAAAGACTTCAGATGTAGAGATAAAAGAAACTACGTTAACAGATGTTGTGTGGCAAGTCGGCTCTAGTGGTAAAGTGACTCCAGTAGCAGAGTTTGATGAAGTTATATTAGATGATGCAAAGGTTTCTAGAGCAACGCTACATAATAAAGGATTTATTGAAGATATGGATTTAGATATTGGAGATACAATTCTTGTCTGTAGGTCGGGCGGCGTGATACCCAAGATAGTAGGTAAACTATGATACTTGTTCAAAAAGAACAACTAGAGAATATAAAAAGAATAGCAATAAGTGGCCTAAGAGGTTGCAAGCCCTCTAGATTTTCATTCAAATATCATTATAGTGATGATAACTGGAATAAACGTTTAAATGATTTTCAACAGATAATAGATATATTAGATACATTAAACTATGAAAGTACAATGTCTAAAAAGGTAGATTGAAAAATTTACCTTGCGCCAACCTAAAGAAAAATATTATCTACAATAAGTTTACGCGCATATATAAACTTGTAAAAAATAAAGCTTGACAGTATACCTAAATTAAAGTATAATATATATAAATAAATGAGAAATAGTAAATGATAAAAATTCCGACTCATTGCCCGTCTTGTAAGTCTAAATTAAAATTAGTAAACTCTCAACTATACTGTACTAGTACTAATTGTAGTGCTACAGCATTGCAGAAAGTTTTAAAATTTGCTAAAACAATGAAAATTATGGGATTAGGCGAAAGAACACTAGAGAAATTAAATATAGATAATATAACAAATATATATAATTTACAAGCAGATTTCTTAAATGAAGTATTAGGTGAAAAAGTAGGTACTAAAGTATTAAATGAAATAAATAAAAGTAAAAATATAAGTTTTAGTATTTTTCTATCAGCAATGTCTATACCTCTAATAGGTAAAACAGCATCTGAAAAAATCGCTGAAGTAACCTCTAATATAGAAGATATAAATGTTGATTTATGTAAGAAAGCAGGTTTAGGAGATAAAGCAACTTATAGTTTAGTAAATTGGATAAATAAAGAATATAATAATTATAAACATTTACCAATTTTATTTGAAGTACCTAAACCTGCAAAAATAAATAATAATACACTAAAAATATGTATCTCAGGAAAAACAACTGGATACACAAAAGCAAAGATAAAAGAATCTTTAATAGATTATAATATTTTAGTAAAAGATAATGTTACTAAAGATTTAGATTATCTTATAACAGAAGAGCCAAAAACAGCAAAAGCCCAAAAAGCTGAAGCATATAATATAAAAATTATTAATTTTAATAAATTTATGGAGATTTTAAAAAAATGAGTAAAAACCAGTTACCAAAATGGACACCAGAAAGAGAAGAACAACTAAAGCAAATTGTTGGAAGAGAAAAACCAGTAAGTGCTTCTACAGTTAGAACAGCCGCTGAAAAGATGGAAACTAATGTTAATTCTATAGCAGCTAAATTGCGTAGAATGAAATATGAAGTAGAATCTTTAGCTAAGAGTACAGGGAAGAAATTTACAAAAGAGCAAGAAGCTGAACTAAATTCTTTCTTAGGAAATAATAGTAATAACTTTACTTATGCAGAAATTGCAGAACAACTTTTTGATGGTGCTTTTTCACATAAGCAGATTCAAGGTAAGATTCTATCTATGGACTTAACCGGTCTAGTTAAGGAATCACCTAAAGTTGAAGTAATTAAAAAGTATACAGATGAGGAGGAAGAGCAAATTCTTTCATTAGTGCGTGAAGGCAATTTCTTGGAAGATATTGCTGAATCAATGAATAGGCCTTTAAATTCTATTCGTGGAAAGATTCTTTCATTAAGTACAAAGTATGAAGATATTACAATTCCTAAGCAACGAGTATATAAAACTAAGGTTGCTGCAACAGACCCACTTTCTAGCTTAGAAGGCTTAGAAAATATGACAGTAAATGAAATTGCAGAAATTCTTGATAAATCTGCTCGTGGAATTAAAATTATGCTTACACATCGTAAGCTATCCTGCAAGGATTATGATGGATTTAAGAAAGCAGAAAAATTAGAAGCTAAGAAAGCAGCAGCAGCTGTAGCAGCTTAACTTTTAGTTATTAATTATACGGGATGTATTTATACATCCCGTATTTTTCATATATAATATAATTTAGGGGGAAAGTAGTGGATATAGCAGGCATAATTTTAAATAGCGTGCTAAATGATCCAAAAAAATCCCTGGAAACATGGTCTAAGCTTAAAGTTCAATATTTTAATGAAGATTATTTACCAATATATATAACTATATCAAAATACTATGATAAATATCAAAGTTTACCCAGCTTTGCTGAATTAAAAATAACAGTTAGAGACCAATCTACAGTACAAAAAGTAACGGCTTTAGAAATATTAAAGATACCAGAAGATATAGATCAATTAGTTGCTTTAGAAGCTTTAATAGATCAAGATACACAAGAAGTAGTTTTAGATTACTTATCAGATTTTGTTGATAAAATATCTACATATGATACCACGGAAGTTAAAAAACAATTAGGTAATATATCTTTAAAAGTAGAAGAACGAACTGACACTTCTGAAGAAATATATTTAATGGATAGTATTTATATATTAGATAAGGAAGAAGCAAGAAGACGTATATCATTAGGATTAAATAATATATTTGATGCTAATTTAGGAACTGCTTTAACAGAATTAGTTATGATTGGTGGAGGAAGAGGCTCTGGCAAGACTATAGCTGCTTGTAATATAGCAATAAATCAATATAATCAAGGCAATGTAGGCTTATTCTTTTCTATCGAAATGAGATATAGAGAAATATTTAATAGATTTATATCAATATTATCTAATATATCTAACGAAAAGCTAAGACGTACGGACTGTACTCCAGAAGATTACGAAAAAATAGCCGTAACAAGAAGTAATATGTTTATAGATAGTCAAGAAGTATATCAAGACTATTTAAAGCATAGAAATTATGAAAAATTTGAAATAGATTTAATAAAATCTAAATCCTTAAAACCAGATAATCAATTAATAATAGTAGATAATCAAAGATTAACATTAGCAGATATAGATTTAAATATACAAAAATTTAAAACTAGATTTGGTGATAAATTAAAAACAGTAGTTGTAGATTATGTCAATCAAATAAATATTCCAGATATATATCATTGGAAAACTCAAATAATGTTATCTAATAAATTAAAAGAATTTGCTAGAAAATATGATATAGTAATTGTTACTCCATATCAAACAGATGCTTCAGGAGAAGCTAGGCTATCTAAAGGTATACTAGATAAAGCTGATATAGCTACAATAATATCACCTAAAGAAGATTATATAAATTTTAATAGTACTAAAACTAGAAATATTCCCCCATTTGAATTTAATGCTCCGGTAAATTGGAGTTCCCTAAAAATATTACCAACAGATGCAATAATAAATGCAGACTTAAAAGATAGTGAACCATCTCAGGATCTTCCATGGACGTAAAAGAATTAATAATAACTAAGAATATTACATATAAATCACAAGGTAGAGATTATGTAGTAAGATGTTTAAATCCTGAACATGAAGATACACACCCATCTATGAGAATAGACAAAATAACTGGGTTATTTAATTGTTATAGTTGTGGATTTGGTGGAGATTTATTTGAATTATTTGGTGAAAAAAAGAATAAATTTATAGATAGAAAAGTTAATTTATTAAAAGAAAAAATAATGAATTTAATTAATCAAAAATCCTTAACTTTACCATTAGATGCTACATTATTTAAGCAAGATTTTAGAGGAATAAATAGTAAAACTTTTCAAGCATTTGGTGCTTTTACTTCTGAAACTATGCAAGATATGCAAGATAGAGTTATATTTCCTATATATGATATATGTAATAGAATTACAGCATTTCATGGGAGATATATACATTCTAACTTAGAACCTAAATATAAAACTGTACCTGAACATTCTAGTCTTCCTTTATATCCTTCTATTATAGAACCAATAAAAAATAGTATTGTTTTAGTAGAAGGAATGTTTGATATGCTAAACTTATATGATAAAGGATTATGTAATACCGTTTGTACATTTGGTACTAACTTTGGAGCAGTTAAAAGTAAGCATAAACAAATAAAAAATTTAGAAAGATTGATACAATATAAATATCAAGGAGTTGACACAATTTATATAATGTTTGATGATGATGATAGTGGTAACTATGCTGCTAAAAAATTAAAAAGTTATATTAATGAAAAATTTATGACACATATAATAAAGTTAGAAAATGGACAAGATCCTGGAAAACTAACTCAAGTAGAAATTGATAAGATAAGGAGACAATGGTGAATAGTGTCGCTATTATAGAAAAATATCCAACTAATTATAATTATGATAATATATTTCCTTTTAAACATACTAAATTTAGTTTAATACCTACTAAGCAAGATAAAATATTAAAAAATGATATTACTATAGATATTCCTAAAATTAAAGAAGATTATGATTATATTATTTTAGTTGGTAAAGAACCTTGTAAGTTTATTGGCAATATTTCTTCTGTAACAGAATATCAAGGTTATTTAGTAGAAGATAAATATTTAGGATTATTAAATCCTATGGCAGTAACTATACGGCCATCTATGAAAGCATCATTTGATAAAGCTATATCAGATATAAATAAAGTTATATCTGGAGAAGTAATATCAGAAATTGATTATGATATTAAAGGTTTTCAAAATGAAAAAGATATAGAAAACCACTTAGAATTTTTATTAGAAAATATAAATAATAATGCAATAGAATATATTGCAGTTGATACAGAAACTTCTTCTTTATACCCTAGAAATGGTTATTTACTAGGTATATCTATATCATATAAGGCTAAACAAGGAATTTATATAGATGCACAGTATATTTCTGATAATATAGAAGTACTATTACAAGAAATATTTAATAAAGTAACAGTTATATTTCATAATGCTAAATATGATATAAAATGGCTACAATATCATTTAAGATTTAACTTTCCTTCTTGGGAAGATACTTTACTAGAACATTATATTCTTGATGAAAATAATTTACATGGATTAAAAGAATTAGCAATTAAGTTTACAAATTTAGGTGACTATGATAAAGATCTAGATGACTATAAAAGACACTATTGTAGAAAACATAAAGTAAAAGTATCAGAATTTACTTATGATTTAATACCTTTTGAAATAATGGTGCCATATGCATGTTTAGATACTGCAGCTACTATTGAGTTACACGAAAAATTTTATCCTGTAATTAAGAAAAATTCTAAGTTATTTAATATTTATGAAAACTTACTAAAAGAAGGAACCGAATTTTTAATAGATATTGAAGAAACTGGCATACCTATTGATGTAGAGTTAACTAAAAAATATATTGAAGAAATTAATCAAGAAATTATTGATTTAACAGAAAGTTTATATGCTTATAAAGAAATTAAAGAAGTAGAAGCAATTAAAGGAGCTGTTTTTAATCCTAATAGTGTTAAACATAAAGCAGAATTATTCTTTAATATATTAAAATTAAATCCAATAAAAAGAACTGCTACTGGTGCTCCTAGTACTGATGCTGAAACTTTAGAAGAGTTAAAGAAATATCATGCATTACCTAATATAATTAATGATATACAAAAGCTAAAGAAAACAAAATCTACATATTTGGAAAAGTTTATACATGGTACAGATATGGATGGAAGAATTAGAACTAATTTTAATTTACATACAGTAACCTCTGGTAGACTTAGTTCATCAGGTAAATTTAATGCACAGCAATTACCTAGGAAAGATAAGCGACCTAAAAAATGTATAAAAGCTAAAGAAAGCTTTAGTATAGTAAGTCAGGACCTAGGTACAGTGGAAATGTACGTAGTAGCAGTTTTATCTGGAGATAAAAATTTACAAAGAATTTTTATTGAGGGTGAAGACTACCATGGTAGAATGGCAATTCTAAAGTTTAATTTACCATGTAAGCCCAATGATGTAGCTAGTCTTTATCCAGAAGAAAGACAACTTGCTAAAACAGTATCCTTTGAAATATTATATAAACTGAATTATAATGAACCAGCATTAGAAAACTTTGAAACACTAAAAAATTGGTTACAAAGCCAAGAAGAGTATATTAAATCTCATGGGTATATATATTCTGCTTTTGGTAGAAAGCGTAGATTAACCGATGCATTTTCTCCGTCTAGAAAAGACGCACAACATGAAGTAAGAAGTGGAATTAATTTCTTAGTACAAAGTATAGCTAGTGATGTTAATTTGTTTGCAGCTATAGAAATGCAAAAATGGATTAAAGAAAATAAGTTACAAAATGTAATGAAAATATTTGGTCTAGTACATGACTCAATTCTAGCAGAAGTAAGGGATGATGTATTAGATACATATACTAAAAAATTAGCAGAATTTACTCAGAGAGATAGAGGTATTAGCATTAAAAATAGTCCTATAGGATTAGACGTGCAAATAGGAAATAACTACGCTTTTGAAGGATGAACATAAAATTTTAGGTTTACATAATATAGAGTTCCCCATATATAATATAACAGAAAATTATATTAAAATATGGGAAGAACTCAATGTAGTATATATTCTAACAAATAGTGGTACTTATATATTAGAC
>Ga0209692_10001024_pt1 | contig 44090 bp, 41 predicted proteins | sample tdDd472_FD_187129 | JGI IMG/M metagenome (GOLD analysis project Ga0209692, IMG submission 187129) | Marine sediment microbial communities from the Atlantic coast under amendment with organic carbon and nitrate - tdDd47.2 (SPAdes)... | ecosystem: Environmental > Aquatic > Marine > Coastal >...
CGCAGTTTAATAAAACGCTTTTCGCTCTCCACCCAGAAACGGTGGTTGTGCAGATTAGGCAAAAAACGACGACGCGTCTTGTTATGCGCGTGTGATACATTGTTACCCGCCATCGGCTTCTTACCGGTGACCTGACATACTCTAGCCATGGATGACTCCAGTCAAAAATCTCAAATAGTAGGGCCTGTTGCCGATTTCTGGCGAACAAACTCTGAAAATACGAAGGGGCGTGATCATACCGGATTCACCCCGGCTAAACAAGCAATTCTAACGGGGCGAAGTGAAATTTCCCTGAAAAACCCCGCAGCAGCGGTAATAGCGCATCGGGAAGATTGGCAGCGGCACAGACTTCGCGGTATAGTGAGCACGGATTTTAGCAGATTAAGCCTGCCTAACCTACTGAAAATAAACAATTTACAGCTCCCCTCCGGGCATTAACAGAAGAATTCAAAGAAAACTATGGACATTGTATATATACGCGACCTGCGCATTGAAACCGTGATTGGCATTTATGACTGGGAAAGGGAGATTCGCCAGACCGTGAGCCTGGACCTGGAAATGGGCACCGACATTCGCCGTGCTGGTGAAACCGACCATATTGATGACACCCTGGATTATAAATCGGTGGCCAAGCGACTGATTGACTTTGTCAGCGGCTCGGAATTCCAGCTGGTGGAAGCACTGGCGGAAAACTGCGCACAGATTGTGCTCAATGAATTCGACGTGCCCTGGCTGAAACTACGCCTGAGCAAACCCGGCGCGGTCACCGGCTCACAGGATGTGGGCGTGATTATCGAGCGCAGCAAGGCCTGATATGGCAAGGGTCTTCATCAGCCTGGGCAGCAATATCGACCGTGAAGCACTCACCCGTGCCGGGGTGGCTGCGCTTCGGCAACGCTTTGGCGAGCTTCAGCTGTCCTCGGTGTACCGCAGCGAGGCGGTGGGCTTTGAGGGTGAGGACTTCTACAATATGGTGATCGGCCTGCACACCGATGAAGATGTACACAGCGTGTACCAGGCGCTGCGTGAAATAGAAGATGCCCATGGCCGTGATCGCAGTGGCCCGCGTTTTTCCTCGCGAACCCTCGACCTGGACCTGTTGCTGTATGACGACCTGGTACTGAAGGACGGCAAACTGGAACTGCCGCGGGATGAGATTCTCAAGCGCGCCTTTGTGCTCTGGCCGCTGGCGGAAATAGCCGGTGAACTGCATCACCCGCTAAACGGTAAAAGCTACAGCCAGCTGTGGGATGAATTTGATAAATCAAAAGAAGAGCTGCAGCCGATCGATTTCGATTTTACCCCGCCCACCAGTTAAAGCGCTTTAAATATTGATGCTGCGCCCGCCATCCACCGGAATCACCTGGCCGGTAATGTAGTCACCCTCGAGCACCAGGAAGCGTACCGTCCTGGCAATGTCCTCCGGCCCGCCCTGTCGCTTCAGCGCAGTGCGTTCCAGTATCGATGCCTGAACCTCGCTGTCCAGTTCGCTGGCCGGCCACATGATGGCGCCGGGCGCCACACCATTCACCCGAATCTCCGGCCCAAGTTCTTTGGCCAGCGACTGGGTCAGCATTGCTAGCCCAGCCTTGGCGGCGCAATACACCGGGTGGCCCTTCATTGGCCGGAAACCATGCACATCCACAATATTAACAATGCAGCCATGGTGGCGTTTTAAATAGGGCGTAGCGGCCTGGGACAGAAAAATCGGTGCCTTTAGATTGCTGCCCATCAGGTCATCCCAGTGGGCTTCGGTGATTTCACCCACCGGCGTCGGGTAAAAGCTGGAAGCATTATTCACCAGTACATCCAGTCGTTCCCAGATGGCCGCGGCCTGCAACACCAGCGTCGGCAGTGAGGCGGTGTCGAGTAAATCCGCCTGCAGTATCGCCGCGGAATTGGCGCGCTGCTGATTCAGTGACTCGCACAGTTCTTCGGCCTGGGTGGATGAAGAACGATAATGAATTACCACGTTCATGCCGGCGGCGTGCAGGCTGCGGCATATTTCCGCGCCAATGCGCGCCGCAGCACCGGTGACCAGTGCGACTTTTGTTTCGTTGCCCTGGCTGTGGCCTGGATTATGGCCCGAATTCTGACTTTGGTTCTGTTGCTGTTGTGTCATAGAATGGCTTGCTAAGTAAAAGCTGAATAATTAAAAGAAAAAAACCTGCATGCAAAGCGTCAATCTACCGCAACCCACCGACATTGAAAAGCAGCACAGTGCAAAACTGGTTGAGCTGATCGCGCAGCGAATCGAGCAGGCGGGTGGCTGGATTTCCTTTGCCGATTATATGCAGCTCGCATTGTACGCGCCGGGGCTGGGCTACTACAGCGCCGGCCTGCACAAGTTCGGCGAGGCCGGTGACTTTATCACCGCGCCGGAAATCGGTTCGCTGTTTGCACGCAGCCTGGCGCGCCCGGTTTCGCAATTGCTGGCGGATATCCCCGTCGCCAGCCTGCTGGAATTCGGTGCAGGCTCAGGCCAGCTGGCGGCAGACCTGCTGGCGGAATTAAACTCACTGGGGCAACTGCCCGAGCGTTACCTGATTGTCGAGCTCAGTGCCGAACTGCGCCAGCGCCAGCAGCAAACCCTGCAACAGCAGGTGCCGGAGTTACTGCACTGCGTGCACTGGCTGGACCAGTTACCGGACACTGCGCAAAACCTGATCGTGATTGCCAATGAAGTGCTGGATGCCATGCCGGTAACGCGCTTTAGTATAAAAGATGGCAAGGTGTACGAGCAGGGTGTGAGCCTGAATGAAGGTGAACTGAAACTGCAATCACGACTCGCCGATGCATCGCTGCAACAACAGGTCGAGGCGCTGCAGATTGAAACCGCGCCGGGCGTGGAATACCAGAGTGAAATCAATCGGGCGATTGCGCCCTGGCTTGAATCGGTTGCCGCATGTATCGAGCAGGGCGCGATCTATCTCATCGATTACGGCTACACCCGCAGTGAATATTATTGCGCGGAGCGGCATATGGGCACCTTTATCGGGTATTATCGACACCGTGCGCTGGATGCACCGCTGTGGTATCCCGGGCTGCAGGACCTCACCGCCTTTGTGAATTTCACCGCAGTGGCCGAAGCGGCGCTGCAGGCCGGGCTGGATGTGGACGGTTTTACCTCGCAGGGTAATTTCCTGCTCGACTGCGGCCTGACTGACGTGGTGCAGGCCACCGACACTGCCAGCGAAACCGGGCAGCTGCAATTATCACAGCAGATGAAAACCCTGAGCCTGCCCGGTGAAATGGGTGAGCGTTTTAAGGTGATTGGATTATCGAAAGGGCTAAAGCAGAATGTGCCCGGTTTCAGCCTGCGTGATTTGCGTTACAGTTTGTAAACAGCAAACCGCGTTGTGGGTTGGGGTGACACATAAACCACAACGTAATTTAGCGGCGGATAAGCTGTTGGGGGAAACAGTCCCAGTAGCGTAGGTTGGGGTGACGCAGGAACCCCAACATCATCCAGCAGCGGATAAGCTGTGGGGTCTGTGCTGCCCAGCCTGCAATGCGAAGAAAAATAAAAAATAAAAAAAGAAAAAACAAACCATAACAAAAATAGAAAATAGCCAACGGAAGCATAATGGATTTTTTACAGATTTTAATTCTCGCCCTGGTGCAGGGTGTCACCGAATTTCTCCCCGTCTCCAGTTCAGCGCACCTGATCCTGGTGCCCATCCTCACCGGCTGGCAGGACCAGGGCCTGGCCTTCGACGTGGCGGTGCATGTGGGTACACTGGCTGCTGTAGTTTTATATTTCCGTAAGGAAATCGGCAAGATGACCGTCTCCTGGCTGGGCTCGGTCACTGGCAGGGGCATGGATGCCGATGCCAAACTCGCCTGGGCGGTGCTGCTGGGCACCATTCCGGTTGGCCTGTGCGGTTTGTTGTTCAAGGACCTGATCGAAGAACACCTGCGTCACCCCTATGTGCTGGCCACAACTACATTACTGTTTGCATTGTTACTGTGGTGGGCCGATGCCCGCAGCCGCGGCGAGCGTAATGAATACAGCATCGGCTGGCTGGATATCCTGTTTATCGGCCTGGCGCAGGCACTGGCGCTGATCCCCGGTACCTCGCGCTCCGGCGCCACCATGACCGCCGCACTGTTCCTCGGTTTAAGCCGCCAGGCCGCGGCGCGCTTCTCATTCCTGTTATCCATCCCGGTAATCGTACTGGCGGGTGGCCTGAGCACGCTGGACTACCTGGAAACTGCCAGCATTGACGATATGCAACCACTGATGCTGGGCGCATTGCTCTCAGGTGTCAGCGCCTATTTCTGTATTCATTATTTTCTCAAGCTGCTGGAAAAAATCGGCATGATGCCGTTTGTGATTTACCGGATTGTGCTGGCGGTGTTTTTGTTTGTTATGTTTTACTGATGGGTAAGAGTGCTGATAACAGTATGTGGCCGTACTGGTTTTAAAAAGAAAACGCACTAAAGTGCAGGAGCACTTTGAACGTGCGAATGCACGGCCCGAAGGGTGGAGCACAGGATGTGCGGAATAAATGAACGCGAATGAACGCAAATTGATGTAGGGTGGCATCAAGCGGAGCGGATCCACCGGGCAGCGTAAAAACGTGATCTTCCCTCGGATTTTCGTTGAGACAGGCCTGGTAATGCTGGCCGTAATGTTATGCATACTGACGTGAAACCCCTGGTTTCCCAGTGTAAGTGTTTGTTTTTCGATATGTTCTTGCAGAAGTAAGCAATGGGTTTGTATACGATTCAACAATTTTTGCTATTCACGCACATTCGCAATACTATAAAACAAGAGCCTGAAAGCATCAGGTGCATGAAAAAAACAGGTTGATTTCGTGTTTGCGGTTACCATAAAAATGCAAATCCGCCTGATACAGTTATGTGCTCAACAATGGAGGCAATACGTTATGAGTACAGCTAAAGATGAGGTAAAAGCGCTGCTGGATAAGCTTCCCGATGATTGTTCACTGGAAGATGTCCAGTATCACCTGTACGTGGTGGAGAAAATTCACCGGGGTATTGAGCGAGCAGAAAAGGAAGGGGCGCTGGATCAGGACGCGGTCGAAAGGAAACTCGACAAATGGATATCGAAGTAAAGTGGTCGCCCGAAGCAATCGAGGATCTTGAGGCTATTGCGGAATACATAGCCCGAGATTCTGAATATTATGCCAGGGCGGTTGCTACTGAAATATTATCGGTTTCCCGAACTACAGGTGAGTTTCCTCTGATAGGTCGAATAGTCCCAGAGACCGGAGATGAGAATATTCGAGAGCGATTTGTTTACAGTTACCGCCTGATATATCAGATTACATCCGAGGAAATAGTGATTGCGGCTGTAATACATGGCAAGAGATTGCTTGAGAATATTGCTGAGCGACTTTAATTCAATAGCATGGCAACTTATTGCGTTACGATGATCAGAAAGATTTAATTAGCTTGTAGTGTGCGTCTTAAAGGGTAGAGTCCACTTTTTTCTGCTCGCCTGATCCCTTAGCTAATCGTTAGGGTAATGAAGAAATAACGGAATATACACATGCTTCCAATAATTATACATACGTCATCATTTTATAATTTCACCACTTCAATTATCAGAGAGCCTATACCATTTTCTGAAAAAAGAAGGTTTTGGGATTTTTCAGTATTAGTGGAAGCATTTGTTCTCTCGGATGAGATTTTTTTCTGGAACACTGGTGCTTATAACTTTGAATGGACTGGTGGCTACTACACTATCCCTGGTAACAGTCCATCCATACATCCTTATGAAGTGTTTCATGGATTCGATTTCATAAATGAAGCCCCTTTTGGTTATATTAGAAATGACGATAGAATTATTGAATTTATAGACAGAGATGCACGTGATGAAATTATTCGGCAAGAATTAGGCGAAGAACCAACGCATAAATATACAATATCAAGCACCTTAGGAATGTATGAACAAGCATATAATGGTGACTTTGGGGATATTAGTGTTCTTGAGCCCCCGTTTATAAAAGATATATTGCCAAAAATCATACGATTTAAAGATGGTAAAGAACCAATTGCTAATGATCCATTAATTTTTCAGGGTTATGATGCACTAAAAAACAAATACGAGGAAAAAATATCACCACTAAAAGAAAATGGCATTTTTTCATTTGTAGTACCACCAATAACTGCAATATTATTAAGCCGTCTACCAGATAATTGTACTGACCCAAACATTGTAATAAGACAGTTAGTTGAATTACGTGAAGAGCTTGAGCCAGTAAGACACAGATATAATGAACTTGAAGAAGTTTTTTATAGTGATGAAGCATCACTAAAAGATCTTTTTGGTGTAAAAGAAGCCATAAATGCAGACTCCAATCAAATTGAAAAGCGCTTAGGTATTGGTTTTTATGATAATGCGGCAGTTAGATGGTTTGCAGATAATTTAACCCTGATAGTAAAAACACTAACCATGCAAGGCATAGATGTTGAAGAGGCATTAAATGTACTTGGCGATACCGCGCCTGATATTAGAAAAAGCATAAGCACGAAAAGACCAACGAGACTTTACAGTTTAACGATGGATACGCAGAATATTAAAAATATTTCCTCGCTACTAAAGAATAAATTAAATATTGACTTATAAAGCACAAAAAGGGGTCACCAAAAAGGGGTCAAAGCCCTTTTCCGCTTTTTCGCTGTATTAAATCTCTCCGATACAGGTTTTTGCGCATTTTTTCACATACTTTTCTTCGAATGTAGTTTGCAAATACTCAATGACTGTTAGGATATAGTTACCCGATTATTGCAGGAGCTTTCATGTTGAATTTCCTAGGCAGAACCCTGATTACAGGTTTTATTGCTTTATTACCTGTTGTTCTCACCCTCTATCTATTGTACTGGGTCTCGATGGCATCTGAAGACGTGATGGGAAATGCGCTTCGCTATGTATTGCCTGATGAATTCTATTTCCCCGGCCTGGGTATGCTTATTGGGCTGGTTGTTGTGTTCATGGTTGGCCTGTTGATGAATGCTTACCTGGTGCGCAGGCTGTTTATGTTTGCTGAGCAGGTTCTCTATCGACTGCCGCTGGTTAAATCAGTTTATCGTGCTTTTCGTGATTTCTTTGATTTTTTCTCACCGGGCAAGGAGGGTCTGGGGCAGGTAGTGGCTGTAAGCTTTAATGGTATGGAGCTGGTGGGTTTTGTGACCCAGGATGACCCTGCTCGATTACCGCCTTCGTTTCGTGACGGTGATAGTGTGCTGGTTTATTTACCGATGAGTTATATGGTGGGTGGCTATACCATTCTTGTGCCACGTAAAGATTTGCGACCACTGAAGATGACGCGGGAAGAGGCGATGCAGTTTGTGTTAACTGCGGGTATATCCGGGAAAAATATTGGGGCGGATGAAAAAAAGCAATCGTGATTCGCCGCCATATCGCGAAAAGACACTGTTAGTATCTTGCTGGAAAAATAAAAAGCCGTCGGCGAGCTTAAATGCTTTACCTGGCCTTATCAGCTGACGCTGGTTTTTGCGGGTCAGTCGTTGTGGTTTGCAGGTCCGCCTCAATATGCTGCATCAATAACTCGTCACTGATGCCATCATAAGGGTATATGGCTTTACCCAGGCTGAAGCTTAACTGGATGCTGTGCGAGTCAATATGCAATGGCTCGGACAGGGCTTTTTTCAGCCGCTGGATCAGTTTGCCCAGTGCCTGTTTATCCGCGATCTGCGGAATCAATATAACAAAGCTGTCATCCCTGCGGCGGGTGATGGTGTCCGGTTCGCGGAAGGTTTGCTGTAAACGTGTTGCCACTGTAACGATCAATTGCTCGCAGAAGGCATGGCCGTGGCCTTGCTGAAGCTGGCCGAGGTTGTCAGGCTTCACCAGCAGCAGGGCGAACAGATTAGTGCTGCGCTCGGCCAGGGCAACCGCCTGGTTTAGCCGATCCATCAACAGGTACTCATTGGGTAAATGGGTCAGGGCGTCATGGGTTGCTGCATAGGCGTTTGCGGTCATGTCTTTCTCCTGTACTGCATAGAGCACATTTCTGTTTGACACTGTGGCTGTGTAATAGTGCCATTATCAGCTGACCGACTGGGTTGGCACCTATCAAGACTGAGCACGCCAGTCGCCTGTTGCCATAATGAGCAGCAGTTGTCACTAAGATTAATAATCCTTATGATTGACCATTCATTCACTAACAGGCATCACCCCGAGGCGGCATATGTTGATTGACGGCCCATTTGATTTACAGATTATGGAATCTGACGATTCCCGCGAGCTGCATATTACCTATAAGGATGCGTACCAGGCACTGGACCTGCCCAGCCGTGTGCAGCTGATGCAGCAGCACCTGCGCGATCTGGAGGCAAATTACCAGGCTTCGTCCGACCCCGCCGAGCAGCAGGGCATGCAGATGATTATGCAGGTGGTTTCGCAGATACTGCCTTATATCGAAGCCGATGAAATCTCACTGGATGAAGCCATTGTGCTGGAGCTGGAAAAGACCACGCCACTTAACAGCCTGATCAGTGATGCCAGCCTGAATTAATGTCCCCATTATTAAGAAATTATTAAAAAAATATATAACGATAAAAGCGAGTACCCATGAAGCAGTATGCACTGGTCTACCTGGGTGGCGAACAGCCAACCGACCCCGCCGCAGCCAAGGCGCATTTCGATAAATATTTACAATGGCTCACCTCACTGGGCGATGCCGTAGTAGCACCGATGATTCCTTTCAAGGACACCACCACCGTCACTACAACCGGAGACGTCAAGCAAGGTGGCGCCAGTGCCATGTCGGGCTTTTCCATTATCAAGGCAGACACCATGGATGCCGCGCTGAAGATTGCCCAGGCCTGTCCGTTTCTTGAAATTGGCGGCTCACTGGAAGTGTCGGAATTAATGGAAATGCCGGCCCAGCATTAAAACAACTGGCAGTGGCACACCTGTGATGCCGGTTCGCCTGTATTACACATCTTCAATTGTGTGATACACGGCTATAAGCGGTAAATACAACCAGAGAGAAATCCTATGGAGCACGCAGAACACCACAAATCACATCGTACAGGCTGGTTGCGTGCCGCGGTGCTGGGTGCAAACGACGGTATTGTTTCCACCGCCAGTTTGATCATTGGTGTGGCGGCGGCGAGCATGGCACATGAAGGCATTCTGCTGGCCGGTGTGGCGGGCCTGGTCGCCGGTGCCATGTCGATGGCGGCGGGTGAGTATGTGTCTGTCAGTTCCCAGTCGGATACTGAAAATGCAGACCTTGCACTTGAACAGAAATCACTGGAAGAAAATTACGAGTGTGAAAAAAATGAGCTGGCCGCAATTTACCAGGAAAGGGGTGTAGAACCATCGCTGGCACAGCAGGTGGCCGAACAGTTAATGGCGCAAGACGCACTGGGTGCCCATGCCAGGGATGAAATAGGTATCTCGGAGACAGTCAACGCCCAGCCGATTCTGGCTGCGGTTTCTTCAGCCGCAAGCTTTACCATTGGCGCGGCACTTCCGTTAATGGTCGCCTGGCTTGCACCCGGCAACCGGCTGATTTTCCTGGTGGCAATGTTTTCGCTGGTTTTCCTTGCCCTGCTCGGGGCTGTCGCGGCCCGTGCCGGTGGTGCATCCATTATGGTCGGCGCGGCCCGGGTAACCTTCTGGGGTGCGCTCGCCATGGTACTGACAGCAGGTGTCGGCCGATTGTTTGGTGTGGTTGCATAGCAGCTAAGCCGTCATAATGCTGGTGTCCTGTTGAGTACCAGTCTTCAATTTAATTCCGTCCAGTGTGTTTTCTATTATCTTTCCAATCTGGCACGTCTCGTGCGAGCTTGCCTTTATTTAACTGAATAAACGGCGAAGCGGATTATTTTTTGCACCATTATTTCTATTGCCGTTTTATTCCGCACCATAACTGTGCCAGGAAATCAGCTATGCATTAACTGGCGCACTAAGAATCGCGATGGCAATCATGAAAGCAGGTAGAGTTAAAGAGATATGGCGTTACCCGGTTAAAGGCATGGCCGGTGAGCAGGTCGAGCAATGTGCAATTGGACCAACCGGGCTTGAGGGAGATAGAATCTGGGCCTTGCGTGATAATGCGCGCAGGGAAATCCAGAGTTGTAAATTCCGCCCGGAGTTACTCAGTTGCACAGCCAGGACGCGCAACGGTTCTTCGTCGCCACAGGTTGAGATCAGCCTGCCGAATAATTTAAGCAGCGCAAGTGATGACCCGGAAATACATCGCCTTCTTTCCGAGCTGGTTGGGTATGATTCAACACTGGAGCCACTACGGCCAGATGCGGAACTGGACTTTTACCGTCGCCATAAACTCGATGACAGCACATGGCTGGAAGAATTAAAAGCCACCTTTAGCCGCGAGCCGGGTGAGCCGTTGCCCGACTTCAGTCAGCTGCCGCAACAGGCCAGGGATTTTGTTACTGTGCCGGGCACATTTTTTCTGGTGACGCCGTTTCATATCATTACCACTGCCACATTAAACCACATGAAAAGCCTGCTGCCGCAAGGGGACTGGGATGTGCGCCGCTTTCGCCCCAATATTGTTATCGAAACCGATAACGCCCATAAGGGGCTGGTGGAACAGGACTGGATTGGCAAACGCATGCACATTGCCGAATCACAGATTGATTGTACGGCTACAGCGCCTCGCTGCGGTGCAGTGACACGAAAACAGCAGGGCCTTGCTGTTGACAAGTCGATGCTGCGCAGCATTATTGCTGAAGCGGATCAGAACCTGGGTATTTACGGCAGTATCAGTAAACCCGGTACCTTAACTGTGGGCGATACCGTTTATATCGACTGATTTTTTCTCCTGTTAACGGAGATTCAGCGCGGCTGTGATCGGGGCTGGCTTTTTATGAGGCAGTATTAGTGTTATACAGGTCAGTACAGTCACAGCAGTGAGGCCGCCCGTGTTTTCATCCCTGATACCCAGCATAATCGCCTTTGGCATTGCCGCCCTGGTTATCGTTATTGCGGGCAGTCGGCTGGCCGGGCTGGCGGATCAGCTGGCTGATCGCACCGGCATGGGTGAGGCACTGTTCGGAGTATTATTGCTGGCGGGTGTTACGTCGCTGCCGGATTTTGCCGCGACCCTGAGCGCGGCAATAGATTCACGGCCGGATCTGGCAATGAGTAATGTGATGGGCAGCATGGCGGTGAACCTGGTGTTTCTGGGTGTCGCGGACATCGTTTATCGCAAGGCCAATCTGGAACATGCAGCCGCTTCTACGGTTAACCTGATGCTGGCGGGTTTGCTGATTGTATTGCTGACGCTGCCGTTGCTCGCTATCGTTTCGCCGACAGTTGCAGGCTGGGGTGTGCATCCGGTGACACCGCTGATCGTTATTGCCTATCTGTTCGGCCTGCACCTGGTTCTGCGTACCGAGGCAAAACCCATGTGGTTTCCACGGCTGACACGGCAGACTGTGCCGGATAAACCTTCGCCGCTCTATCATGGCAGTCTGGCCGCTGCCTGGATCAGCTTTATTGCGCTGGCTATGGTGACGGCTATTGCTGGCTGGGTTCTGATGGAAGCTGCCAAGGTTATCGCTGATCAGGGAGGGCTTTCCGATACGCTGGTGGGTGGCCTGTTGACTGCCCTGGCCACCTCCACGCCCGAGCTGGTAACTACGATCGCCGCGATACGCTATGGCGCGCTAACCCTGGCGGTGAGCAATATCTTTGGCACCAACTGTTTTAATATGCTGGTCGTGGCGGCCGCTGACATGGGTTATCCGCAGGGTTCTATTTACCATGACATGGCGCCGGTTCAGATGATCTGGGGTCTGGTGAGTATTCTGATGACCGCCATTCTGTTGCTGGGCATGGTGCGCCGCGAGACCTATGGCATTGGTCGCATTGGATTCGAGAGCACGTTGATTCTGGGCATATATGCGATTGCTATTGGTGTCGTTGTGCTGAGCGGCTGAGTGGTGAGGCTGCAAAGCATCATCAGCAAAAGTTGTTAAGATGCTGAGTGAGAACTGATTGTGATAATGAATCCTGTTTGTCACGAATACCTTTAATATAGAAGGTCTATGTTACACAGGTTAATAATATAAAAGGATGGATTGACGACTATGCCAGATAAACCTGTACCACTGCTCGGCTTCGCATTTAATGATGTGCTGAATGAACTGCACCAGCTCGTGTTTGAAGGTGTGCCCGGTGAATCACCGCCGTTTGAACTGACCCTTCTGGAGCGGGAATATATCGCCTATGTGCTGGCCTGTTATTACCAGTGTGATCATTGCCTGGAATTTCACGGTCGTGCAGTCAGGCGGGAGCGTCGCAAGGAAAATGCGCCGGAGTGGAACTGGCAGGATGAAATGATCAGCGCCACACTGTTTCTGCATCTTGATGGCAGAAAGCTGTCAGAAATTGAATGGAAGCGCTGGCTGAAGACCTGGGCCAATTTCTCAAAACACATCAATGCACGTCATCCATGCCTCGCAAGCTACCTGGCCTATGCCGTCGGCATTGCGCGCAATGATAAAAACCTGATGAACGAGGCGTTTTCATGTATCAGTGAAGTAATAGAAGATAATGACAGGCTAAAGGGCGTAATCCGTGACATCGATGGCGTGGTGATTTTTATGAAAGCAGCAACCTCTAAAAACAGAAGTGATACAACCATTATCAATAATCTGAAAACGCGTGGAATTGAGAATTTATAGATAGAACCAGCTAAATTTCAGGCCTTGAATTGCCCTTACTAGCCTGTCGAGTCGAACCACCTGAACACTGCTTATTCAAATGCAGTGTATTTAATTCCTGCTGTGTAAAGCCCGCCTTGGAGGGGTTTAAGCAGGTTTTGTCAAAAATAAAGGTATTAATCCTGTTTATCATCTTGTGCACATAATGCCCGGCAAACTAACGTAGTTTGCGTATATTGGCGACAAATAGGCCATGAATTTACCCTGTTTGAATGATTGACCCGTTGAAATTTGCTGCTATATTCCTGTGTCGTAGAAAACTCATAAAATAATTTAATAAAAAAAGATGTATAGGATTCTGGGATTATGAGCAGCAGCACAAGTAAAAAGTTCATTCCGGCCGTATTACTGGCCACTGTTTTCGGTCTTTCCGCCTGTAGTGGTGGCGGGGGCGGTAGCAGCACTCCGGCAAACCCTACTGTGGAAACCAAAACCATTACCGGTGGTGCCACCAAAGGGCCTCTGACCAACGCCAATGTGGCGATTTACGAAATGAACTTCAGTGCTGGTAGCCCTCCCGTACCGTCTGATGCAATCGATACCGGCACCACTAACAACCAGGCACGGATACAGGATCTGCAACTGTCATTCCCGCTGAATCCACCTTATCTGCTCGAATTCACCGCTACAACCGCGACCAAAGATCTGAGTACCTGTGCCGATCCTGCTGATCTCACTAGCTGTTTTGCACCTGTGTTGACCACCATGCGCACGGTCGTTACCGAGGAAATGCTCACCTCGGGCCAGAATGTGTATGCTACGCCTTTAACCACCATGGCAGTGCAGATGGCCATGCAGCAGAATGCTGCCGATACGGCTGGCTTCCTGACGAACCTGGATATGGCTGCCCGCCGGGTAGCCTCAACGCTGGGCTTCGGCATGAGTTCTTCAATCGACATTTTCAACACTCCGCCGCTGGTGGATGAAACCACCGATACCGATGAAAAACTGGGTAACACTGCGAGCTACCGTTCCGCGATTGAAGCAATGGGCGCCGTGGTGCATCAGATCCAGCAGAATTCCAGCGCCGCTAACGGCTCTGCGGTACTCGACGAACTGGCGGACGACCTGGCGAGCGATGGTACGATCGACGGCAATACTTCGTCGGGCACCAGTACAGTGGTCACCTCCAGCACTCTGCAGGCTCTGGCTTATGAGCCGAAAGATCTGACCATCCCGAACACTACGAAAAAGGTTTCAGGTGTTACCACCGAGCTGCAAAACGAAACTTCATCCACCGGTACAAACACCGACACCACCGCACTGGGCAGTGTCGAAGTGATTATTGAACCGGCACAGCTCAATGAAGACATTGATGGTGACGGCGTATTCAATGTTAACGACGCTTTCCCGCGTAATCCGCTGGCCGACACCGACACCGACGGCGATCGTTTGCCAGATGTGGTTTACCAGGATGCCGGAACTGCTGATAGCAATGGTGATGGCTTTGTTGATCGTCTATTCCCTGCAGTTGTCGACATTACGGCGCCCAGCGACACCGATGACGATAACGACGGCTGGGCCGATGACGAGGATGATTACCCGCTGGATGCATCACGTTTTCTTGATCCGGCCGGTCACCGTGACGTTGATAGCATCCCTAATGGCGTGGACAACTGCCCGCTGATTGCCAATGAAGACCAGACAGACACCGACGGTGATGGTGTAGGTGATGCCTGTTCCGACGACAACGATGGTGATGGCGTCATTGACAGTGTTGATAACTGCGAGTTCATCGCCAATACGGGTCAAGGCGACTACGATGTTGATGGCGTGGGTGATGCCTGTGATAACAATATTGATGGTGACAGCGCGTTGAATGAAGATGACGCATTCCCGTTTGATCCCACAGAAACCATTGACACCGACCGCGATGGTATTGGTAACAATGAAGACGCCGATGACGACAATGATGGTTTATCCGATGTCGACGAAGACTCTGCCGGTACTGACCCACTGGACCGCGATACCGACGGCGATGGTGTGCTGGATGGCAAGGACATCGACCCGCTTGATCCGCTTGTGACTATTAACTACGCACCGGTGGCACAGAATAGTGCTGTCAGTACCGACGAAGATACCCCGGTATCAGTGACGGTTATTGGTGCACTGGTAAGCGACACCAATGCGGGTGACACGCTGACCATCAGTTCGGTTGGTGCTGCCGATAATGGTTCAGTCGTAATAAACGGTGGTTCAGTCGAGTACACCCCGTCAGCTGATTTTAATGGTTCCGATTCTTTTGATTACACGGTCAGCGACGGTACTGTTACGGCAACGGCCACCATTACCGTGACGGTGAATGCGATCAATGATGCGCCTGTTATTGCGGCGGCCGGCCCGTTCAGCCTGGCGGAAAATACAGCCAACAGTACGGTTGTGGGCAGCGTGAGCGCCACCGATGTAGACAGTGACGTGACTGGTTACAGCATTGCGGGTGGTAACACCGGTAATGCCTTTGCCATTGATAATAACGGCCAGATCACCGTGGCAGATACTACGGTAATCGATTATGAAAGCGCCACCAGTTTTAATCTAAGCATCATCGCCACAGATGGCGTGGCTAGCTCCGCGGCTGAAGTGGTGGTTGTGAACCTGACCGACGTGAATGACGTCGTACCGGTTGTGGCTGCAGCCGGTCCGTTCAGCGTGGCGGAAGATGTAGCCAACAGCACGGTTGTTGGCAGCGTGATCGCCACCGATGCGGACAGTGCAGTGATTGGCTACAGCATCACTGCAGGTAACACCGGTAATGCCTTTGCCATCGACGCCAGCGGTCAGATCACCGTGGTGAATACCGCGGCAATCGACTTTGAGTCGGCAACCAGCTTCAGCCTGACTATTACTGCGACTGATGGTGTAAACACCTCGGCCGGTGAAGTCATTAGTGTGAACGTTACCGATGTGAATGACAGCACTCCTGTAGTAACCCCAGCACAATCATTCGATGTGTCTGATGCTGCTACCAATGGAGCCGTAGTGGGCACAGTTGTGGCAACAGATGCGGACTCCAGTGGGGTCAGCGGGTTTACTATTCTTTCGGGTAACACCGGTACGGTATTTGCGATTGATAGTAATGGCCAGATTACAGTTATTAATGATGCAAATCTTAATGACTTTGCAACATACACCTTAAGTGTAGAAGCAACTGATGGTGTTAATACCTCAGCGCCGGAGAATGTGACAATTAACGTGGTTGCAAATCCAACGCCGGTAATCGACCAGGCAGGTCCGTTGTCCGTGACTATGGATGAGGATGGTGCACCAACTGCATTTGTTGCACCGACTATCACAGCAACCGACGCTGATCCCATGACATGGAGCACTACGGGTGCAAGCAACGGTACGGCAACCGTGTCGGGTACAGGCACAAGTCCGACAACCCTGACATATGTGCCGAACGCCAACTTCGTAGGTAGTGACAGTTTCGATGTCGTTGTCAGCGATGGCATTACAACGGCAAGCATTACCGTCAATGTGACAGTAAATGCCGTCAATGATAATCCGCTGGCCGTGGACGATAGCCTGGTTACCGATGAAGATACCGCCGCTACCACTCTCGATGTGACCGCGAATGATAGCGATATCGAAAGCGTAAGCCTGACAGCAGCTCTGCTGGACAATGCGTTCAACGGTAATGTTGTTGATAATGGTGACAATACCTTTACCTATACACCGAACCCTGACTTCAATGGCTTCGACAGCTTTACCTATACCCTGAGCGATGGTGACGGTGGCAGTGCAACGGCTACGGTTAATATCACCGTTAATGCGGTGAATGATGCACCAGTCGCCGAGGCTGACAGTGCTAGCACCTCGGTTGATACAGCTGTAACAGTTAATGTGCTCTCCAACGACAGCGATGTGGACGGCGATACACTCACTGCAAGCCTGGATACTAATGCGTCAAACGGTAATGTTGTCGATAACGGCGACGGCACTTTCGAGTATACGCCTACAACAAGCTTTGAGGGTGTAGACAGCTTCACCTATACCCTGAGTGATGGCAGCCTGACCGCCACTGGTACGGTTACTATTTCGGTGAATGCGGGTGTACCCTTTACGCCGGGTGCAACAGTCGATGCAGCAGCACTGCTGTCCGGTACTGGCATTTACGAATTCTGGGATGACGACTGGGACGGCCCGGGTTACTGGCATCTTTCCGTCAATGGCACAACCATAGTTGACGAAGAAGCTCAATGGTCCAGCGGTACCGGCAGTTTTGTTACTTTGACTGGTGAGACCGATATCATGATGACAACCTCTGGTTGGGTGGAGCATGATATAGTGGCTGATGCAGTATCGACACTGAACAACGTGGCGACTGTACAGATCAAAGATCCTTCCGCAAACGTGGTGGGTTCATGGGAACTGTCATTTGAGTCAATGGACATCAGTGGCACCGAAATGGGCCTGTATGTGCCCCAGTCAATCCTGGGTAATGCTGCCGCTACCTTCTCGCCAGGCGCGCAGTGGATACGTTCGACCACCAGCAACACGATGGATTACATGTATCTGCAGCATTGGGGTGAGGATGACTGTGATCCGACCAATTATGCAAACTGGAACAATAACTGCAACGTGGTATGGCAGCGCTCCATGAATAGTCTGATCCTGGGGACGATGAATCCGGCTACCGATCTGAGTTTTGTAGGTGATGCTACCCAGACCATCCAACTGGGTTATCACAACTACTCTGGTTCGAACGGTACCTCGTTACTGGGTGTATTCAGCGGTGGTAATGTCAGTTACTACACGGTGAACTGGGATATGGGCACTACAGCGGTAGATACTGGTGTAACTGGTACTTATACCCTGACGAGTAACTACAATGGCACGGGTGTAGACCTAATCGAGTACATTGTGCCCACCAGCGTGCCGGACTATGCGCAGTTTAATCTGCATTATGATGCAGAGTTCGGTGGTAGCGGTGTACTCTCGGTACACAATGGTTACCTGCGCTACGGTGAAATCGAGCCCGATACAATAACCGAGACCCTGTACATGCTGAACGACGTGGCAGCAGCCGACGTACTGGCTAACCCGGCAGCACCATCACTGGCCTGTAACTATGAAACACCGTGGGATGACATCGACGATCAGCCGGCGGCCTTTGACAGTTACGATGGCTATGAATCGGTACTAAGCGACTGTGCAAATGTGCAGACCCTGAGCAGCGAGGATGTGGAAGGCACATGGAGTGAAAGCTTTAGCGAAGACGGTGGCTGGGTGGAAACAACTTTCACCTATAACAATGGCGGTACTGGTACCTATGTCGAAACCCTGGATGGTGTTGAACAGGTCAACATTTCGTTCAACTGGACGCTGAGCAACAACCGTGTGACCTGGACTGTACCTGGCATGTACCTGGAGGTATGGGCGCTGCTGGACGATGGTAGTCTGAAAGTGTACTCGGAGGATGCTAACTGGACACCGGGGTCTGATCTGTCGATTGTTGATACCAGCACGGCTGACGGTGAAATCTGGACCGGTTACTTCGTCAAGCAGGAGAGTCTGGCTTGTGGTTACGAGTCTGGCTGGGATGACACTGCCGATGGTGGTCTGGGGGCGCCGATCAACCCGAACAGCTTTGCTGAATACGAAGCATTATTGGCGGATTGCGGAACTGCGCAGTTATTCACGGTAGCTGATCTGGCCGGTGCTGTCTTAGACGACGATGGTTCGATCACTACCTTCAATGATTCAGGCAATGCTGGCACTGAGGCTGATCCGAAGACCGGTGTCATCAGTGATGGCGGTGACACTATCGACTTCGTGTGGTATGTAGAAGATGCGGGTACGCATAGCTATCTGGTTATGTACTCCGATGACACCATCGAGCCGACTGCGTTGCCGTCTGGTTTCTCGTTCCGCGAAACCAAGGCAATAATGGAAATTGGTGTAAATACCATTACATTCACCACCTATTCAGAACAGTCGAACTTCAGTGATATGGACCGTGCTACTGACAGTGATGGTGAGATATGGACTTCAACTGTGATTGAACAGTAAGAGTCGAACTGTCATAGCTAAACCGCTGTAAAAGCCACCCATCTGGGTGGCTTTTTTTATTCGGGGCAGCTTCTTCAATTGGCTAGCGGTATCGCTACTCAGACGGATAATAGCGGCCTGTGTTGCCATGCCATTCAGTTAAGACGCGTTTGCTCGGCGAGATTTTCTGGTAAGGCCCAGGCTTGCACAGCACGAGCCCTGAAGCGCGTAATGCGTGATATAGATGGTGTGGTGATTTTTATGAAAGCCGCCACCTCTAAAAACCGCAGCGATTCAAGCATTATCTCTAAGCAGAAAACACGGCGCGTTGAGGACCTGTAGACAGCAACTTGAATAAACAGGTTATAATGTGTGGAAAATAATCGGCTGGTATTAACACCGGCTAAAATAGATCAGAACTTTCCATATCATTCAATTCTGGAAGCCCATGTCGCCATCCATCAAACCCCCGCTCAAGTACAAGTTGCTCTGGTTATCCATTGGCTACCTGATGGTGGTGTTTGTGGTTTATTCGTCCTTGTCTACCTCGGAGGTGGTGCTGGAAATTAGCGTGTCAGATAAATTGCTGCATGTGCTGGGGTATTTCGGTTTGATGGGCTGGTTTATACAAATATACCGGAGCAGGCGCGCCGGTTTTTTACTGGCCGCGCTTTTTATTAGCACAGGCGTAGCGCTGGAGTTCCTGCAGGGTCTGGGTGGGGTGCGTTACTTCGAGCTGGCGGATATGCTGGCCAATACGCTGGGGGTGTTGCTCGCCTGGGTACTGAGCTATACGCCGCTCGCGGGCATATTGTTATGGTTTGAGCGTAGTCTGTTTACTAATCAAAGCGACACTGCGGCCTGATACAAGCTGGTTTTTGATTTGAATGGGTCTGAACTGGTCTGTATTAAATTAATCGGGCAGAGCGTCTGCCGGTTTCTGTAAATTATTCTTAAGTGCAGATTCTCTTGCCCTGTGAATTGCCTCGGCCATCGCCTTGCCTTCCAGTCCGGCATCTTTCAGCGCCTGTATATCCACTTCTTTAATAATCTGTAATGCCTGTCGGTAATAATCAGCCTGCGGGTAGGCTTTGTGCTCATAGCCGGTGCGGCCACGGCTGTCTGCGGTGCAGGCGAGCAGGAACTTTTCAAAACGTTCCGGCTTGCGTAGTGCATCAACCTGCTCGAGGGTGCGTAGCAGGGTGCCGGTTTTTATTTCAAACGCGCGGTGTACATGCAGGTGGTATTTGGCGGTGACGCTGGCCAGTTCGCGGAAGGCATTGGGGATGCGCAGGCGTTTGCACAGCTGTTGGATCGGTTTGATGCCATTGGCTTCATGGCCGTAATGGCTGGGCCAGTTTTCCTGTGGGGTCAGCGCCTTGCCCAGGTCATGGCAGAGTGCGGCAAAGCGGGTGTCTTCATCATCGCTGAGCAGACTGGCCTGTTGCAATACCATCATGGTGTGTATGCCGGTGTCGATTTCCGGGTGATGTTCAATTGGTTGCGGTACACCGAACAGTGCATCGATTTCCGGCAGAATAATTTTCAGTGCGCCACAGCTGCGTAATACTTCGATAAACACGTCTGGGTTGCGTTCACCCAGCGCCTTGTAGAATTCCTGCCAGACACGCTCTGCCACCAGTGCATCCACGTCGCCATGCTGCACCATCTGGCTCATCAGTTCGGTGGTTTCTTCGGCCACGCTGAAACCCAGGTGGGCATAGCGTGCGGCGAAACGGGCGACGCGTAATATGCGCACCGGGTCTTCGGCAAAGGCGGGGGAGACATGGCGCAGCAGCTTTTTCTCTAGATCCGCCCGGCCGTGATAGGGGTCGATAAGCTGGCCGTCGGCATCCTGGGCCATGGCATTGATGGTGAGATCGCGGCGGCGCAAGTCCTCTTCCAGGCTGACGTCGGGGGAGGCATGGACTTCAAAGCCCCGGTAGCCGGGTGCGGTCTTGCGCTCGGTGCGCGCCAGTGCGTGTTCATCTTTTGTTTTCGGGTGCAGAAAGACCGGGAAGTCACTGCCCACCTGCTGGTAGCCGGCGGCGAGCATTTCATCCACGGTTGCACCCACCACCACCCAGTCTTTTTCTTTTACCGGGTAGTCAAGGAGCTGATCGCGGACTGCGCCGCCGACTAGATAGGTTTGCATCATAAAAGTATACGGTTGTCAGCTGAAAAGAAAAAGGCACAACAGCGTATTGCGGTTGTGCCTTTGTCATGGCCAGTCGCCCGGCTGTGACCAGCCTGTGGCAAGGCTACTTGCTTAATACGGCCTGTGCAGCGGAAATCGCCACGCCCTGCTTCACCTTGTCGCCAAGTACCGCTTCCAGTGCGCTCAGGCAGAGGATAATGTTCTCGGCGCGGCTGCTGTGACCCATCAGGCCAATGCGCCAGACCTTGCCCGCCAGTGCGCCCAGACCCGCACCGATTTCCAGGTTAAACTCATTCAGCAGCTGGCTGCGTACCGCGGCATCTTCCACACCTTCGGGGATGGTAACCGAGTTCAGCTGTGGCAGGCGGTCGGCTTCCGGCACCACAAAGTTGAGGCCCAGTGCCTCAATACCGGCACGGAATGCCATGTGGTTGTGCTGGTGACGTTTCCAGGCATTTTCCAGGCCTTCGTCCTGCAGCATTACCAGTGATTCGTGCAGTGCGTACATGGCGTTGACCGGTGCAGTATGGTGATAGGCGCGCTTGGTGCTACCGCCCCAGTAACCCATAATCAGGTTCATATCGAGGAACCAGCTCTGCACGCGGTTTTTGCGGTTCTTGATGATTTCAGTGGCGCGTTCGCTGAAGCTGACCGGTGAAATGCCGGGGGTGCATGACAGGCATTTCTGTGTGCCGGAATAGATAGCATCTATGCCCCAGTCGTCTACCCGCAGCTCGCTGCCGCCCAGTGAGGTCACCGCGTCGACAATGCTCAGGCAGTCATATTTGCGTGCCAGCTCGCACAGGGCTTTGGCATCGGATCTTGCACCGGTTGAGGTTTCGGCATGGACAAACGCCAGCACTTTGGCATCGGGGTTGGCTTTAAGGGCGTCTTCTACCTTGTTGCAGTCAACTGCCTGGCCCCATGGGTCTTCCACCATAATGGCGGTGGCGCCGATGCGCTCGACGTTTTCTTTCATGCGTCCGCCGAATACACCGTTCTGGCACACAATCACCTTGTCGCCCGGTTCCAGAAGATTAACAAAGCAGGTTTCCATGCCGGCAGAACCCGGTGCGGATACCGGCACGGTCAGCTGGTTGCTGGTCTGGAATGCATACTGCAGCAGGGTTTTCACTTCGTCCATCATGTCCACGAACTGTGGGTCCAGATGGCCAATGGTGGGGCGGGCAAGGGCGCTGAGAATGCGTGGGTGAACGTCAGAGGGGCCGGGGCCCATCAGGGTACGTACCGGCGGCTGAAAAGATGAAATGCTCATAAAATAGTTCCTGAATATGTCTACTTAGGGGAAATTGTGGTCAGGGTAATGTCGCGGCCCGGATGCTCGAAAGACCCGATAATGCCATAAAAATAAAGTAAAAACCGCCCAGATTTAATAGGTGATTAACTTTATTTTATGTTTGGCTGCTGTTGAAGCCCGGTTCAGGTGTAGCTCTGGATAATACTTTGCAGGCGAGCCTGATCCACCGGCTTGGTAATAAAGTCGTCCATACCGGAGGCCAGGCTGAGGGTGCGATCATTGGCGGTGGCTCTGGCGGTAAGCGCAATAATCGGCAGGTGATTCAGGCCTTTTTCCAGGCGACGCCACTGGCGGGTGGTTTCCATGCCATCCATCTGCGGCATGTGCAGATCCATAAACACCAGGTGATAGGGGTGGTGGTTCATGGCATAGAGCGCGGTATTACCATCGGTGGCAATATCCACCTTGTGGCCCAGTTCCGCCAGCATGCTGTAAACGACACTGGCATTGATTTCGTTATCTTCCACCACCAGGATATTGAGTGCTGTTTTATGTGCAGTAGGGGTGCTGGAAGGTTCGGCGATTGTCTTGCCGGCTTTTTTGCGCAGTGCAGTGCGCAGGCTGTTTCTCAGGATATCCAGTGAAATCGGTTTAACAATCTGTTCGGCACCATCCGGCAGGTTCTGTACATCGGCCTGTTCCAGGTTGTGCAGGTAGCTGGCAAAAATAATTGGCGCATTGTATTTGGCTTCGCTGTGGATTCGCATCACCAGCTCATACATGTTTTTGTATTTCCGATCCTCGCATAGAACAATCACGTCGAAGGGTTTGTTTTTCTGCTGGCTCCAGATCAGGTGTGCAATCAGGTTGTCCTGGCCATTGGTTGCATAGGTTTCCAGCCCGAGTAAGGTGCAGTAGTTTTCACAGACATTGCGGTTGATTTCATTGTCTTCATAAATCAGTACGCGCTTGCCAACAATGTCCGGCTCGACGATTTGCGGGTTGTTTTCAAGCTGTTGCCAGTGAAAATGCAGGCGAAAACGCAACTGTTGACCACTGCGATACTGAATATCGAAAATGCCGTTCATCAGGCGGGTGAGTTGATAGCTGATGCGTAAGGGAAGCGCGTCATTGCTGTCGGGGATTTTATTCGAGGTTAGCATGTCTGCCTGTGGCTTCTGCTCGTATTCGATATCAATAATCGCACTCACAGATTGCCCGGAACCCGGCTGGTTGGCGTAGGCATTTACATGAATATTCTGTTCCACCGAGTGTTCAATAGCATAGCGTATCAGGTTTGACAGCAGCTGTCGGAAACGCTGTGCATCGATTTGTATTTTCTCCGGAAACGAGCTATCGATATAGCAGGAGAGTTCGATATTGCGCTCATAACTTAAGGGTGCCAGGCTGTGAACCAGACCATCGATTAACAGGCGGGGACGGGTCACCGAGTGGTTAAATGTCACTTCGCCCTTTTCGATGCGCGAGAAATCAATCACATCATCAATAATATCCTGCAGTGAATAGCTCGACTGGCTCAGTGCCTGCAGATATAACTTCTGTTGCTGGTTGAGTTCGGTTTTGCTGAGCAGGTTGATCATGCCGACAATGCCGCTGATGGGTGTGCGGATCTGGTGGGTCATATTGGATAAAAATTCGGTTTTTATCTCATTCGCCATGCGTTCATTTTCTGCGCTCTGTATGAGTTTTTTCTGCAGTGAGTACATATAGATGGGCAGGGCGATAATCAGCAGCAGAAAAGCTACTGCTTCAAGGGTTAGCAGATGCCAGGCATCTTCGGTAAGCAGCAGGATATTGTAGCCAACCAGGGTCAGTACTACGGCGCTGCCGAGAAAGCGTAAGCCGTAACGGGTGCCGTAACCGATGTAAATCCATAAATACACCAGTACATATACGCTATTAATGCCGCCGGTGAGGTAGGAGGCGAAGGTGGCATTGGCGATATCAAAGGTCAGTGCCGCATAGCGACGCGGTTGTGATACCGGCAGCCAGAAAATGCTCACTAGATTGATAATGCTGTAGCCGAAAAACAGCAGGCTGAAGTTATTCAGTAACTGATGGCTGACATCGAAATAGCCACTGTCAATGCCCGCATCAATATAGAAATAGGTGAGTGCGCCGATGCAGAGGCGGATGATCGACTGAATTACTTCGCTGTTTTTTAGCTTGTCCGTAGCCATAGGTCTTTGTCGTTATAATTATAATTCAGAGGAGCTCTAGTATAGGCTGCAGACTAAATACTGGCAAATGGGCGACTTAAATTGGCACTGGTGCTGGCCTATGGCCGCAGATAGCCCGGCACCACGCTGTGAATACTGTGTTTGCCGGTGAAAACCCGTTCCCCCTGGCAGACACTATCAATCTGCAGTGAGCGATAGTTATCAAGGGAAAACGGTTTGCCGGGCACGTACTCCAGCAGGGTGGCCTGCAGTTTTGCCAGGCTGTCCGGCAGGTTGAGAATATAATGGCGGCGGCCAATCTGCTGGCTGGTGAATTGCAGTAGTTCTTTCAATGTATAAATTTCAGGGCCGCAGAGTTCAATTGCCTTGCCGAAGGTGCTCTTGTCATTAATCGAGTCGATAAAACAGGCGGCGACTTCTTCAACATGGATCGGTGCAAAGCGGGCATTGCCACAGGCCAGAGGGAAAACCCATGGCGTGAGTTTGAGCAGACCGGCGAAACGGTTAAAGAAACTGTCACCATCGCCAAAAATAATGGAGGGCTTGAAACTGGTCACCCGGGTTTTTCCGGCAAAGGCCAGCACCATGTTTTCCGCCTCGCCCTTGCTGCGTAGATAATGACTGGGGCCATAGGCGGCATCCGCATTGAGTGCGCTCATGTGTAACAGGCGTGGCACATTATTCTGCTGGCATGCATTTAGCACCTTGCGTGCAAGGTCTACATGGGCGCGACGAAAGCCGTCGCCGTCATGCCCGGATTCATTGAGAATACCGATCAGGTTGATCACCACATCGGCGGATGCAAAAGCCTGGTTGAGTGCCTGCTGGTCGTTGACATCCAGTTCGAGTATGCGGGTATCCGGCAGCACCGAAAGCGAATGTGCCTGGGACTGGCGGCGAGTGAGAATGTCGATGGCATAGCCGGCCCTGGCCAGCTGGCTGCTCAGGTGTCGTCCGACAAAGCCGCTGCCGCCAAGAATACAAACCCGCTGTTTATGCATAATGCCAGACCTTTAAATAATTGTGTGCCATATAAAAGATTATACCTTGACATGCGGTGCGGTTTAACACAATCTCTTTAACCATGATATACAGAATTCCAACCTGTTTTGTACCCGTTGTATTTGTTGTGCGTGCCATGCTGTGGCTACGTCGACTGGTCTGTGGTCGGGATTCTGTGTGCTGATAGTATAATTTAAGCGAAGCGTTAAAAATACGGTAAAGCCACAGAATAAACTCTGTGGCTTTTTTGTTTATGGCAGACAAACTCTGTTGAGCGCAACTGTCTGCCTTGCACTTTAGGGAAAGTTAATGAGCGATCACATGACACCCAGGGTATCCACATCAGGAAATAAATGGCTGCTGCTTCTGGCTTATCTGGCCGTGGTGCTGATCTGGTCAACCACACCTATTGCCATCAAATGGAGCAGTGATGGTGTGGGTTTTCTGTTTGGTGTTGCGCTGCGCATGTTTATTGGCATGTGCCTGGCCAGCGTGCTGGTGTTGTTGCTGTATAAAAAAATCGTTTTCAATCGTAATGCCAGCAAGGTGTATATGGCGGCGGCACTGGCGCTGTTCGGTGGCATGATGCCGGTGTACTGGGGCGCACAATACATTCCCTCGGGCCTGGTGTCAGTGATTTTCGGCATTACGCCGATTGTTACCGGTTACCTGGCCTGGCGCTATATTCACGAGGCCTCTTTTAGTGGTATGAAAATTCTGGGGGCGCTGGCGGGTATGCTGGGGCTGGCGGTTATTTTTATCGACAGCAGGGGGCTGGGCGAAGATTATTTTTACGGCGTGGCTGCGGTGCTGCTGGCGGTGCTGCTGCATTCGAGCAGTGCTGTCTGGGTAAAAAGTATTCAGTGCGAATTACCACCATTGATGCTGGTGGCCGGTGGCCTGTTGTATTCTATGCCGTTATTTATTATCAGCTATCTGCTGTTATCCCCCGGCTTGCCGGACACAGTGCCGGTAAGAACGCTTGCATCGATCACCTATCTTGGTGTGGTGGGTTCCGTGCTGGGTTTTGTTTGCTATTATTATTTACTGCGTCATCTGCAAACATCAACGGTGGCGCTGATCACGCTGATTACGCCGGTAACGGCTCTGTGGATTGGCTTTTTTTTCAATAACGAATCAATGAGTTTACACATGTATGTGGGAACCGGTTTTGTCTTACTGGGTTTAGGGCTGCATCAATGGGGTGCCACGCTGTACAGGCTGTTATGCAGAGAACTATAACTGGTCTGTTGCTGTGGTTGTGCAGCTGTGTCGTGTATAGCGCACCGATCATCGGCAGTATTCGCTATGAGGGCAATGATGTCAGTCAGCCGGATATGCTGAACCGGGAAATTTTCATAGCCGAGGGTGATGCGTTCGATGAGACGCTGGTAGAGAAATCGCGGCAGGCTATTATGAACCTGGAACTGTATAAAAGCGTCAGTTATCGACTGGAGCCTGTCGCCCCCGCTGTTTCTATTGACAAAGCGCAGGCGGTGGATGTGATTTTTTCGCTCAGTGAAAAATACTATGTATTGTTGATTCCCCGTGCGCGTATCAATGATGAAGATAAAAAAGTTGGTTTGCAGTTGTTATGGAACAACGTCTGGGGCATGAATCATGAAATGGAGCTGCTGTATGAAAGCCGGGGCAGTGAACTGGGGGTAGAACAGAAACGTCAGTTGTTGAGGTATGATTACCCCAATGTCAATAACAGCCCCTATAGTCTGTACTTTGAACTGGTTGATATCAACGATGTAGACACCACGGAGATAGAGGCGCTGGATCGGCAGGATCAAATCTTCAGACTGGCGGGTTCACGCTGGTTGAATGATCAGGGGCGGAATCGGGGCTGGTTTGCCGGCGCCAGTGTGTTCTTGCAGCATCGCCAGAATACATTGCTTTCAGATCAGTCAGTCGACTATACCGATGCGGTGGTGCTGGGCATGGATATTGGTTACGCCGATGTCAGTCAATATGAGTATAACCGTGGCGGCAAGGCCTATGGCTATACCCTGGACTGGTCCCATGACAGTCTGGGCAGTGACAGCCAGTTCACCAAACACGTGTTTTATTACCGCAGTTACTATCGCTTTGATTCGCGCCCCTTATCCAATCTGAATGTGCAGACCCGACTGGGTCATTCAAATAATTATATTCTCGGCAATACTGCGTTTGGCCTGGGTGGCAGCAGTGATTTACGCGGTTATGAGAATGATCGCTTTAATGGCAACAGCATGCTGTTGACCAATATCGAATATGTATTTCCCTATGAGTCACATCCCCTGTTGCGCTATGTCACCTTTATTGATCTGGGCAACACCTATGATGAGCTGCGCGATATTTTTCATCGTCAGTTGCATGTGGGTGCAGGCTTTGGTCTGCGCTGGAAAATAAAATCCTTTGTGCGTGTCGATTTACGTGTCGATATTGGTTATGGCTTCAGTGATGAGGATTATCACGTCAGTTTTGGCACCCGGCACGCATTTTAAACGGTGCTCTATCTGGCAGTGAGTGGCGAAGCTTCAAATGCAATACCCGCCCAGCCGCTTTTTATAAAGTTACGGATATTCTGGTGGTCATCCCCCTGCGGGTTCTGTAACACATCCTTGCGGTAATAGTCACCGAAACACTGCAGTGTCTGTTCCTCTGTTAGATTATTTAACTGTGCAAACGCGAATAGCTTACATGAACCATTGTTCTGCTCGGCGGCATTCTGTGTTTCACCGTTGCGGAATGCGCTGGGAGTAAAGTGATAGTTGGCATCGATCACGGCCATGGTGTCATCGAAGCTGATGTTTTCTGCCTGGTCTTTCAGTTTATTGAGAAAGTCGTTTAGTTGCATAGTAATTTGATCTTTATTGTTCAGGGTTATTTTTATAGCAGGGGAATAATATTACGCAGGTCCTTGTCTTCAATGACAATGGTGGCCTGTTCTCTTAACACCGGCTTGGCACAGAAAGCGATGCGGATATCCGCGTGCCTGAACATGCTGAGATCATTGGCTCCATCACCACACACCAGGGTCTGGCTGCGATCTATGCCCATCAGGCTTTGCAGCCGTTGCAGTAATTCACCCTTGGAGGTATCAAACATCATTTCACCGCCCACCAGGCCGGTTAATACGCCATCTTTACAATGCAGGGTGTTACTGAATTCAACATCGTAACCGACTATGTCCTTGAAATGGCGGGTGGCATTGCGAAAGCCACCGCTGAAAATGGCAACGGTGTAGCCATGCTGCTTGAGTGCGGCAACCAGTTCCTTTGCGCCGGGCATCAGTGGCAGGTTGTGGCAGATTTCATTGAGTCGGCTTTCCTGCATGCCGGTGAGCAGTTTAACCCGCTGTTGCAGTGCACCGAAAAAATCCATTTCACCGCGCATCGCGGCTTCGGTGAGTCGGGCAACGGCTTCTTCCTGGCCGGTTTCCCGTGCCAGAAAGTCGATGGTCTCTCCATCCATTACGGTGGAGTCAAAATCAAGTACAGCTAGTTTCATAAGTTATTTTATTCGCAGTCGGTTGATATTAGAGTTGTTTTTTCAGCTGGCGATGGGGCTGTCGATATAGCGCGCAATCAATCCCTGTTGTGCCATCTCCGGGCTGAGTGGAATGCGAATTCTGTAGCCGCCACCTTTGGCTTCCTGCATCGCATTGCCGTGCATATCCTGCATGCTTTCAAGCACCAGGTCTTCATTGCCGGAGGGTTTGATCAGTTCCAGTTTGTCGCCCACGCAGATTTTGTTTTTTACATCGATTTCCGCCAGGCCGCTGGCCTCATCATAGCCTACCACTTCACCCACAAACTGTTGCTGACGGCTAACCGAGTTGCCCTGCATATAGTTCTGGTATTCCTGGGTGTGGTGGCGCTGGTAGAAACCATCGGTGTAACCGCGGTTGGCCAGGTTCTCCAGCACGCCCAGCAGTTGCGGATCAAATTCCCGGCCGGCGCTGGCATCCAGGATTGCCTGTTTGTAAGTTTGTGCGGTGCGCGCCACATAATAGTGTGACTTGGTACGGCCTTCAATTTTCAGACTGTCGACACCGATCTCCACCAGCTGCTTCACATGCTCAACCGCACGCAGGTCTTTCGAATTCATGATATAGGTGCCGTGTTCGTCTTCCTCGATCGGCATCTGCTCGCCGGGGCGGTTGCTTTCTTCCAGCAGCATCACCTCGTCCGCCATGGGGTGACGCAGATCCCCCATGTCTGAGCGTTTGATGGTCTGCTCGGGCAGTGCCTGCGGTTTGTACACGCCTTCAGCATTTTCGCTGGCGGGGGTGGCTTTGTAATCCCAGCGGCAGGCGTTGGTGCAGGTGCCCTGGTTGGGGTCGCGGTGATTGAAGTAACCGGACAGCAGGCAGCGGCCGGAATAGGCGATGCACAGTGCGCCGTGCACAAACACTTCCAGTTCCATGTCGGGGCACTGCTGGCGGATTTCACGGATTTCGTCCAGTGACAGTTCCCGTGACAGGATAATGCGTTCCACGCCCACCGACTGCCAGAATTTCACCGCCGCGTAGTTTACCGTATTGGCCTGCACCGACAGGTGAATCGGCATTTCCGGCCAGGTTTCGCGCACCATCATAATCAGCCCCGGGTCCGCCATAATCAGTGCATCGGGGCCCATCTCGATAATCGGCGCCATGTCGCGGATATAGGTTTTGATCTTGCTGTTGTGGGGCATCAGGTTCGAAGTCAGATAGAACTTCTTGCCCAGATCGTGTGCTTCTTTAATGCCAATCGCCAGGTTGTCGTGCAGAAAATCGTTATTGCGTACGCGCAGGCTGTAGCGTGGCTGTCCGGCATAGACCGCATCGGCGCCATAGGCAAAGGCGTAGCGCATGTTCTTCAGGGTGCCGGCGGGTGAGAGGAGTTCGGTCTGCTTCATAATAAATGCTGGAATGCGTGGCTAAGGGCGGCTATTTTACCTTATTTAGTCACATTGGTTACACTCCAGGATTATGAGCATCATCAATGAAATTGCAGCGAGTATCTGGGCGGTGTACCTGGACACCGCCTTCTGGTTATTGCTGGGGCTGATTGCCGCCGGGCTGGTTAAGGCCTATATACCGGCGGATGCGATGCAGCGCTGGCTGGGTGGGCGTGGCTTTTCCGCGGTGGGCCGGGCGGCGCTGTTCGGCGCGCCCCTGCCGCTGTGTTCCTGCGGGGTGTTACCGGCGGCGCTGGGGCTGCGTCGTGCCGGGGCCTCGAAAGAGGCCACGGTGTCGTTTCTGATTTCCACCCCGGAAACCAGTATCGACTCAGTGGCAGTAACCTATGCCTTGATGGGGCCGGTAATGGCCATATATCGCCCGATTGCCGCCCTGCTGAGTGCGCTGCTCACCGGGCTGGCGGTTGCGCTGGTGGATGACGGGGATGACAGCAAGTCGACGGCGGCGGTCAATGGACCAGTGGATGATTGCTGTAGCCAACCAGCGGTGGCGGCAGTAGAGAAAGCTGGCTGCTGTGGATCCAGCGCGTCCGCTTCGTCTGAAGATTGTTGCGGAGCAGCAGACGTTGCAAATACCTCACCGCAGCAGGCCCGCCTGCCCCAGGCGCTGCGCTTTGCCGGGGCCGAACTGCTGGATGATATTTCCCGCTGGCTGGTGCTGGGCATAGTGGTGGCGGGCATTATGATGGCGTTGATTCCACCGGGCTGGCTGGCACAATGGGGCGGTGGCCTGAGCGCCATGCTGGTGATGCTGCTGGTGGGGATTCCCATGTATATCTGCGCCACCGCATCCACGCCGATTGCCGCCGGGCTGTTACTGGCGGGGGTTTCACCCGGGGCGGTACTGGTGTTTCTGCTGGTGGGGCCGGCCACCAATATTGCTGGCCTGATCGTGGTGCGTAACGAACTGGGCGGCCGGGTGACACTGGTTTACCTGGCGGGTATTGCACTGGTGAGTGTGCTGATGGGGCTGTTGCTGGAATGGTTGCTGCAATTCACCCAGTTGAGTGTGGATGAGGGCCTGGCGAGCGCCCACGAGGTATTGCCCGTCTGGTTGAGTTACTTCAGTGCAATCCTGTTGTTGTTACTGGTGGTGCCGGCGCTGCGCAATCGTCTGTTCCCGTTTATGCACGCCAGCTAAGCCGGGTTTTCCTCGCGCGGCTTTACAAGCACGGATTAACTGTTATAAATAGTCAAACGCCTCGGGTAATGACGATATGTCAGCCTTTCTCGGAGGTGTATTAAACAAAATTTGGGGATTTTATGAGTCAAGTTATTCGAGTGCGCAGCCGCGCACGGGGGCTGCCTTTGTTTCTTCTGCTGCTGAGCGGCCTGCTGGCAGCAGCGCTGGCACAGACAGCGCAGGCAGAGGGTGTTTTCGATAACCGCAGCAAGGCCGGGCATGCGCTCAGCGGTACCGAGCTGGAGCGCATTAAGCGTGAGCACGAAACCCGTTACGGTAAAGCTTCAGCCAGTGGTTCGTACAATACGTCGAATCCCTGGGAACGACAGAAACAGAATGTACAGAGTAACCGTGGCAACTGGGGCGAGTGTCGGGATAATGCGCTGAATCTACGCAATATCTGTTACAAGCAGGGGCGCAATGCCTATGACTGTGAACGTGTGTATGAGGCGCGGGTTAACCTCTGTGATACCTCGCTCTGATCACTATCAACTGAACTGATCATATACCCAGAGCCCGGAACAGTGCTGAAAGCTGGCCCTGGCCGGGTTACAGCGCCTGCCTGATCAGGTACTGTGACAGCTGCAGTGCATCGCTCTGTTCGCGTGTCAGTTCGCTATCCACCACCTCGTCACTTTGCTGCTGCTGTTTGCTCAGCAGGGTTTCCAGCACCGCCGACAGGGCATGAATCCGCTCATGGGCGGTCACCATATCCAGCATGCGGCTGTAGGGCTTTATCAGGTCAATCTGCTGTGTCGCCGCCAGCAGGCTTAACTGCCGTGTTTCGCCATGGTGCAGGTAGGTCAGCGCGCGGCTGTTATCACAGAGGTCGCTATCCGGCTGGAAATCCTCCAGTTGCTGCTGGGTCTGTTCCAGGCTGATAAACAGCTGCTGCAGGCAGGCCTCTATTTCCTTGCGCTCGCTGAAACTGGTGCGCTGGATAAACTGGTTGCGCTTGGCGGTGAGGGTGAGGAACTGGATCGCCAGAGAGTCGATGGCGCTAATCAGGGTTTTGACCGTGTATTCCTGTTCCGCGCCCAGGCTAAGGCTGGTGTCGAAACCGAGTTGCTGTAGTTTGACAGGTAACGAGCGATTAACGGTTTTCAGGTTAATCAGTAATGAATTAATCGAAGTGATGGACTGTGCCATAAAGCTTCTTCCCTTTGTTCTGAGTGCAGCCCTCGTTATCCATACAGTGATGGCGGCGGGGGGTGCTGCGCGGTGATGTCAGAGCGCTCAATCAGGAAAAAACCTGAGTCGTCAGCCGTGACATTAATTTTATAGTTATTATTATTTTTTGCCTCTATTAAAGGCGAGACCACTATATATTGTGGCCTGATAAGCGTCAATCACGAACTCTAGTATATTAGTTTATGTTAATTTTTCGATTGTCTGTGGATAAAAGGCCCCGATCTCGCGTCTGCAATGGACTTGTTTGCTGTTCAAAAAATGAGCGGAAAAGCGCGCCGTTTATTTTCTGACCAGCGGTGCGTTTACAGGCTGGCTTCGGTGAGTGCCAGCAGGTAGATGGCATAGATTGCGCCGCTGATCTGTAACAGGTGCACGGCATTTTGCAGATTACGCAGGGTGCGAAAGGGTGAGGCTTTGCGAACCACATATTCAGTATCGCAGTGTGCCAGCAGGGCCTTTAGCAGATGGGTATGGGTGAACACATAACTGACCGCAAGAATCGCCAGCATAAAGGCGGCGGAACGGTTATTGATCAGGGCCGCGCAGGTGCCGGCAAACAGGCAGAGTACGGTGTTCAGTCGGTACAGCCGACGCAGGGTGATCAGGTTCTGGCTGAAACTGTGGGCCTGTTTAAACAGTGGGTTATAAAGTAATGCCAGCAGTAGATGACTGCCGATACTGGCGCCGGCGGTGGCCGCGGCAAGTAGACTGAACAGTGCAAACAGATCCATGTGCCTAGTGACGTTCTGTTACAGGAAAGGGGGTAGAGGGGTCACCCGAAAGGCTGAAAAACGCTGCCTTCCGGGTGTCCATCAGCTTACAGGTTTTCCAGCGAGCGGAATTTACCGGGCAGCAGTTTAAAGTCGACCAGTGAGCTCGTCAGCGCCTGCATAAAGCTGGCATCTTCGTGGATCATCTTGTAATACTGGATTTTCATGGTCAGTGCGCTGCCGAAAATAATCGACAGTAGCGCCAGTACCGAGCCCAGTGCCAGGGTGGAGACGCCGGTAATGCCCTGGCCAACGGTGCAGCCCATGGCGAGTACGCCGCCCACACCCATCAGGATGCCGCCAATCAGGTGGGTAACAAAGTCACCGATGCCGGCAAACCATTCAATGCGGAAGGAGCGGGCAATGAGTGACCAGAGCAGGGAGCCCAGCACCACACCCAGTACCGCAACCACACCGAAGGTCAGGTACGAAGGGCTGAAATCCTGTACGCCGTAGCGCAGGGTCTGGCCCATGGGGTTAATAAAGGTAAATGACTGTACGCCGACATCTCTGGGGCGGGCAGCGGGGTTGTCTTCATTCATTGACCAGGATTCAATATCCGCATACTCGGTCCAGCTGTATTTTTCGCCATAGGCCTCTACGCTAACCATGCTGGAGGTGGCGACCCAGGCAACCAGCACGGCTGCACCGATAGTGAAACCGCCCAGCTTGTTGTCAAAGCTGCTGCGGAAATCGGCTGATTTGAAAATAAACCAGAACAGCACCGCGGCCACAATCAGGCCGATGACGGTGCGCAGGGTGGCCGCTTCGGCGCCTGTAATGCCGCTCGCCAGGCTGCCCAGATCCTGCTGTGTGGCCAGTGTGGCTGACACGGGGTTGGTCCATGGGTAGAACAGCAGTGAGTAGAGGGTTTGATCCGAGCCGGGGAAAGGGTTCAGCATAAAGTAGGCGCAGATCGCAATCACAATAAACAGGAACACCGACTTGATATTGCCACCACCGGCACGGATCAGGGTTTTATTGCCGCAGCCGCTGCCCAGGGTCATGCCAATACCGAACAGCACGCCACCCACAATGTATTCCAGCCAGGCAAAGTTATTGCCGCGGTAAGGGGGGATGGTGCTGTCGACCGAGCCGAAACCGCCGGCTTCAAAAATAACCACACCCAGCAGCGCGACGGCCATCGCCAGCATCCAGGCGCGCATGCGACCGCTATCGCCCATATTCACCAGGTCGGAAACCGCCCCCATGGTGCAGAAATTGGTTTTATTGGCAACCGCACCCATTACAAAAGCCGCAGCGAATACGACCAGTAATACGGTGAGGTGAGCGGATGAAAAGTCTTCGAATATCATGGCTAAACCTCGTGAATAAAAAATCTGTTTTAAAGCAGTGCTTATTTCTGGGTCATTTATGTCTGGATCATATGGGGGTTTGCAGGTGCTGGTTAAAACCGTCTCTGCAGGTATTATAGACAACCCGGAAAGCGATGTTCGAAGCTAACCGTCTGATGGTGTTTCCACGCAAACTGAAGGGGTTAACCGTTGTTTGCGTATGCGGCGACATAATGAATGTGCGCATTTACATAAAGTGTGAATACAGGCCGATCTGCGCCAGCTCTGCAAATGCAGGCGAATAATACCTTTTCTGTGGAGTTGAATGCAATAGCTGATTGGGGGGAGGCCGGCCATCAGCGCCCTACAGCCAGATTTGCAGGCAGGGTATTTTTAACCGTAACATGCGCAGAAAAAGCTGGCGATAACAGGCAGATGCGCCTGTCTGCCAAACCCGACTGAGGTTGTAATGAAAAAATTACTCGATGTGATGGCTGCACTGCGTGACCCTGAAAGTGGCTGCCCCTGGGACATTAAACAGAGCTTTGCCTCGCTGATTCCCTATACCCTGGAAGAAGCCTATGAAGTGGCGGATGCGATCGAGCAGGGTGATCTGCAGGGGCTTAAATACGAGCTGGGGGACCTGCTGTTTCAGGTGGTGTTCTACGCGCAGATCGCGCGGGAGCAGTCATTGTTCGAGTTTGCCGACGTGGTGGATGCGATCAGTGAAAAACTGGTGAGGCGGCATCCCCATGTGTTTGCCGGGCAGGCGTTTAATAATGAGACTGAGTTGCACCAGGCCTGGGAGCAGCACAAGGCCGAGGAGCGGGATGCACAGGCCATAGAGCAAAGCGGAACAGAACAGGCCTCGGTACTGGCGGGCGTGGCAGCGGCATTGCCGGCGCTGAAACGGGCGCAGAAATTACAGAAGCGCGCAGCGCGCAGTGGTTTCGACTGGCCCGAGGTGACGCCGGTACTGGATAAGCTGCAGGAAGAAATCAACGAGGTGCGAGAGGCGGTGCAGCAGCAGGACCCGGCGGCGATGTTTGAAGAGATGGGTGACCTGCTGTTCAGTGTGGTGAATCTGGCGCGGCACCTGGACGTAGATGCCGAAGAAGCGCTGCGTGGGGGGAACCGTAAATTTATCAGCCGCTTCAGCCATATCGAACAGTCGCTGCAGCAGGCAGGTGAGTCCCTTGAACAACAGGATTTGCAGACGCTGGAATCACTCTGGCAGGCGGCGAAACGGCAGGAAAAAGCCGATGCCAAACAGTCTTAGCTGTGACCTTGCAGTATGCGTATAATCGCCCCATGTATCTAGAGCACTTTGGCCTGCTTGAGGCCCCGTTTTCCATCGCGCCGGATCCGCGCTACCTGTATATGAGCGAGCGCCACCGGGAGGCGCTGGCACATCTGCTATACGGGCTGGAATCGGACGGAGCCTTTATTCTGCTCACCGGTGATGTGGGTACCGGCAAAACCACTGTCAGCCGTTGTTTGCTGGAACAGGTGCCGCTGTATACCAATCTGGCGCTGGTGCTTAATCCAAAATTGAGCGCGCTGGAACTGCTGCAGGTGATCTGCGATGAGCTGCAGATTGAGTACGATACACAGCGGCTGAGCATTAAAAACCTGATCGACGGCATTAATGCGTACCTGCTGGAACAACATGCGCTTGGGCGTAATACGGTGCTGCTGATTGAAGAGGCGCAGAACCTGGACCTGGATGTGCTGGAGCAGTTGCGCCTGCTGACCAATCTGGAAACCAGCGAGCGCAAGCTGCTGCAGGTGATATTGCTGGGTCAGCCGGAGTTTCTCGATGTGCTCAGTCGCCCTGATCTGTCGCAACTGGCGCAACGCATCACCGCGCGGTTTCACCTGAGCCCGTTGAATTTCAATGAAGTGCAGGAATATGTCACCCATCGCCTGGCGGTGGCGGGCTGTCGTCGCCCCCTGTTCAGTTACCCTCGCCTGAAACAGGTCTATCAGTACAGTGGCGGCGTGCCACGGTTAATTAATGTGATCTGCGATCGCGCCCTGCTGGGTGCCTATGTGCAGGAACACCACCAGCCGGATAAGGCCACGCTGAAACAGGCGGCCAGTGAAGTGCTGGGCGCGCCCCGTGGGGCAAAATCAGCCGAGGCAAAAACTGCCTCGTCCAGTCGTCGATTTGGCTGGTTGGCCAGGCCCGGCTGGATGGCCGCCTGGTTGGTGATGATCAGTCTGGCGGCGGCGCTGTATTTCTCGCAATACCCATTGGCTGGCTTCTCCGTGAATGAGTACCTGTCGGGGCAATCGGGCCTGGATGATATTCAGTTGTCCGCTGGTGTGCAGCCGGAGAGTGACCTGCCGCCGCAGTTGCCTGTGGATGAAGCTGCAGTTGAGACACCGCTGGCCGCAATCCAATGGGCAGATGATAACCTGCGCTTACGCAGTAACCTGTTGTCCTACCAGGCGCTGTTTGAGCGCTGGAATATTCCCTACCAGCTGGGCAGTGATGGAACTCCCTGTTTCCATGCGCAAACCCGCGGCCTGGCCTGTTTGCAGGACACCGGTGATATCGACAGTCTGCGTCAGTTAAATCGTCCGGCGGTGATCAAACTGTATGATGATTTTAATCAGCCGCAATACGCCACGCTGTTAGGTCTTGCTGAATCACCGCAGGCCGAAACACCATGGGCAGTGCTGTTTCTGGCAAACCGGCAACAGATCATATCGCTGGAACAGCTGGCATATTACTGGAAGGGCGAGTATTCGCTGTTCTGGAAAAAAACATCGGAGTATCAGGAGCTGATTCGCCCTGGCGATGAAGGTGAAGCGGTGGTCTGGCTGCACCAGCAAATCAATCAAATTGAAAACAACCCGCAGGGTGTGGTGAGCAGTTATTATGATGCACGGCTGGAACAGAAGGTTAAGGCCTTTCAGTTAAACCAGGGTTTGCAGGATGATGGCATGGTGGGTGTAAAAACCCTGATTCATATGAACCATATATTGCAGCCTGGCCTGCCCGTTTTGAATATGCCCTTACCCGAGCTGGAGTCGAACAGCTGATGTCATATATTCTGGATGCCTTGAAAAAATCCGATTTGCAGCGCAAACAGGGTGAAGTGCCCACATTGCAAACGGTGCATCTGCCGGTTCGGCCACAGGACAAAACACCCCGTGTATTGTACGGGGTGATTGGCCTGTTATTGCTGTTACTGATGTTTGTGCTGGGCTACCTGTTTTCGCAGCAGTTTTTTCAGTCGCAAAGTGAACCATCCACAGAGCTGTTGCCAGCGACTGGCGAAAAAACCGGTGAACCAGCTGAGCAGCTTGCCAGTGTGCAGTCCGAAGAGGTGGCTGGCCAGAATGCTGACCGCGAAGCCAGTCGTGCCGCTGTAATAGAGCGCCAGTCGTCGGTAAACACAGCCGGTCTGTCTGATGAAGTTGTAGCCCCGAAAAACAGCACGGAAAAACCTGCAGCAGTCGCGACGACACCAGCAGGCGCTCAGCCAGGCGAAGCGGATTTGATGGATATACCCTATTTAACCGAGCTGCCGGATTATCAGCAGCAGTCGATTCCGGCGATGGAATTTGCCGGTCATGTATATTCATCGGACGCTTCCAGCCGTTCAGTCATTATTAATGGGCGATTTATGGAAGAAGGCGATAACCTGCTGCCCGGATTACGCATTGAACGCATCACCGTCAACGGTGTGGTGTTTGCCTATCAGGATACCCTGTTCCGGGTGGATATTCTGCAGGACTGGTCCTTTGAATAAGCACGCGAGACCCTGGGCTGAATTTGTTTTTTTATGTAATTAGTCTAATCTACAGGTAACAGAATCCTCAGAATTCTGCGTTATAACTTATCAATCTATTGCGGGAAACGTGCATGGCAAAAATACTGGTTGTTGATGACTCTCAGACTCAGGTGCAGAGCATTACAAAAATTCTACAGAAGCACGGTCATGATACACTGACGGCAGAAGACGGAGATTCCGCGGTGAGTATTGCGCGCAGTGAATTGCCCGACCTGATTCTGATGGATGTGGTCATGCCGGGGCTGAATGGTTTCCAGGCAACCCGACACATTACCAAAACCGAAGGCACACAACATATTCCCGTGATTATGCTGAGCAGCAAGGATCAGGAAACAGATAAGGTCTGGGCCGAACGCCAGGGTGCCAGTGGCTACCTGATCAAACCGGCGAAGGAAGACGAGTTGATCGCTGCGATTAACAAGCTGCTTTAAGCCTTCCCTTTTAGTTACCCCGTAAGTCACAAGCCTGCCGGCCTGCAAAGTCCGGTCAGTCTGCGAGAAATTGTCTTCTGCGCTGATTCAGTAGAAATATCAAATGCTGTTTTCGGCGCTGTTCCCCGTACTATCTACAGATAGTGCTACCTTTCCTCTGAATCGCCCACGCCCACGCCCGATGCCCTGTACTTTTTGTTATAATGCGCGGCCTGAACTGCCATCGGGTTTTGCTGTTAATGAATCGAACTTTCTGTGTTGCCCCCATGCTGGACTGGACCGACCGGCACGAACGCTATTTTCTGCGGCTGATTTCTGCGCAGGCAGTTTTCTATACCGAAATGGTTACCACCGGTGCATTGATTCATGGTGATCGTCAGCGGTTTCTTGATTTTGATCAGACAGAACATCCACTGGCCTTGCAGCTGGGCGGTTCGAATCCGGCGGAGCTGGTGCAGTGTGTGCGCATGGCGGAAGATTATGGCTACGATGAAGTGAACCTGAATGTGGGCTGTCCCAGTGACCGGGTGCAGTCGGGTATGTTTGGTGCCTGCCTGATGGCGGAGCCACAACGGGTGGCGGATTGTGTGGCGGAAATGCAGGCCGCCAGCAACCTGCCGGTGACAGTCAAACATCGCATCGGTATAGATGAAAATGACAGTATCGAAGAACTGTTCCGTTTTGTGGAAACCGTGGCCGAAGCCGGCTGTAAAACCTTTATTGTGCATGCGCGCAAAGCCTGGCTAAAGGGTTTGAGTCCAAAGGAAAACCGTGACGTTCCGCCGCTACGTTACGATGCGGTTTACCAGTTAAAGCAGGCTATGCCTCAGCTGGAAATTATTATCAATGGCGGGATTAATACCCTGCAAGACGCACAGCTTCAGTTGCAGCATGTGGATGGCGTGATGATGGGACGCGAGATATACCATAACCCGTATATCCTGGCACAGGTTGATCAGCAGTTTTATCACTCCAGCCAGGAAATACCATCGCGCTTTGAGATCATCGAGGCATTTCTGCCTTATGTGGAAACACAGCTGGAGCAGGGTACACGGCTGCATGCCATGAGCCGGCATATTCTGGGGCTTTTTAACGGACTGCCCGGGGCAAAGAAATGGCGGCGCCATATTTCTGAAAACGCAACCCGTGAAGGGGCCGGGGTCGAGGTGTTGCAGCAGGCGCTGGCCTGTGTGGCTGAGGCGGATACCGGCCAGCGCCAGTCAGATGCGCCGGCGTCAATGTCCGCTGCTGACCGTTCTGGCTGTTAAGTCTCTGCGTATAATTCACTGTTTTTGCCGGTAACGTTTTGCTAGTATGACGTGCGAGTCATGCTGTGCGCGGCTGCGCTGTTTGTGGGCGCTGCTAACCGGTTTACACATGCGGCATACCCATAATCAAAATGAGGAACGATCATGCTAGAACAACTATCGGGTGACAATATACAGGGATTCATCGATGCCTATCTGATTCCCTGGGGCATCAGTGGCGCACAGGCGCTGATTGTATTTATCGTAGGTAAATGGCTGGCGAAAAAACTGGCAACACTTTCCGGCAAGGCGATGACCCGATCGAAGATGGATAGCATGCTGGTCGACTTTGTCGAGTCGATACTCTACTGGTTGCTGCTGTTGATTGTGGTGGTGGCGGCCCTGAGTCAGCTGGGTGTGGATACCACCTCGATGATTGCGTTACTGGGTGCGGCCGGTCTGGCAGTGGGTCTTGCATTGAAAGATACGCTGAGTAATTTTGCTGCGGGTGTTTTATTACTGATCTTTCGTCCGTTTAGAGTTGGAGATTTTATTACCGCGGGTGGCGTGAGTGGTACGGTTGAAAAAATGCATATTTTTACCACCACCATGCTGACCCCGGACAACAAGGAAAACATTGTGCCCAACTCGGCCATCTACGGCGGTGTTATCACCAACTTCTCGGCACGGGATACGCGCCGCGTGGATATGACCTTCGGCATCAGTTATGGCGATGACATCAAAAAGGCCAAGGAAGTCATGATGAATGTAATTACTGCCCATGAAAAATCACTGGCGGATCCCGCACCGATGGTTGCGGTGAGTGAGCTGGCCGACAGCAGTGTGAACTTTACCGTGCGGGTGTGGAGTAAAAAAGAAGATTACTGGACCGTGTTCTTTGACTGCCAGGAGCAGGTTAAACTTGCACTGGAAGAGGCGGGTATATCCATTCCGTTTCCACAGATGGATGTGCATATGGAAAAAGTTGCCTAGCTTGCATAAGGGCGGCCTGAAAAATCAGGTCGCCGCTGTTTTATGATTATTGTTTTAGATAGTCTGGCTCAATATGCTTGAGCTGTTGGAGAAGGAAATAGAGAAATGTTGAAGAAAAAATCAATAGCGCTGGCGCTAGCTGCCAGTATGCTTACACTGCCGGCACATGCAATTGAAGCATTGAACGGCTGGAGCGGCGAAGGTGAACTGGGTTTTAGTTCAACCTCGGGTAATACCGATTCGGAAACACTCAATGCAAAACTGGGCCTGGGCAAGGCCCATGGTAACTGGAAACACAATGCGAAGATTGCGGTATTAAAAGCGTCGGATTCGGGGGTGGACAGTGCAGACAGTCGGGTATTTACCGAGAAAAGTGAATACCGTTTTGCAGAGCAGACCTTTGTATTTGGCCGGGTTAAACACGAAGAAGACAAGTTCAGTGGTTTTGATCATCAGTCGGTGATCGCGTTTGGTATTGGTCATCTGTTTATTGAAAACGAAATACACAAGCTCGAAGCCTCGGCTGGTATTGGTTACCGTGATATTGAAGACGATCTGGGTGAATCCACCAGTGAAGGCGTGCTGGATGGTGAGGTTAAATACCAGTATGTGATCAGTCCTTCGGCGACCTTTAACCAGAATGTTCAGGTGGAATCAGGTGATGCCAATACCTACAGCAAATCCGAAACCTATCTTGCGTTAAAGATTAATGGCAACCTGAATGCCAAACTGGGGTATGAAGTAAAACATAACTCCGATGTGCCAGCAGGGGTTGATAAAACCGATACCATGACAACTGTGACCCTGGTTTATGGTTTCTAGTTAGACGTCAGTAGTGAAGCAGTCTGAAAAGAAAACGCGAATGAACGCAAATAAACGCAAATGCACGCGAATTAATGGCTTTGATTGGTAGGTTGGGGTAAGGAACGCACCCCAACTTCAATCAATATAGTCGAGATTGTTGGGGTTCCTGTGTCACCCCAACCTACGGCGCTGATACGAAACTGTCTGGTTCCCACGCAGGAGCGTGGGAACGAATAAAACGCGAATTAATGGCTTCGATTGGTAGGTTGGGGTAAGGAACGCACCCCAACTTCAATCAATATGGTCGAGATTGTTGGGGTACCTGTGTCACCCCAACCTACGGCGCTGATACGAAACTGTCTGGTTCCCATGCTCCTGCGTGGGAACCCTTTACTTCTAAGCTGTCGCTCAATTAACGTTTCGTTATGCATTCCCACGCGGGAGCGTGTGGACGAGTAAAAGAAAACGCAAATAAACGCAAATGCACGCGAATTAATGGCTTCGATTGGTAGGTTGGGGTAAGGAACGCACCCCAACTTCAATCAATATGGTCGAGATTGTTGGGGTACCTGTGTCACCCCAACCTACGGCGCTGATACGAGACTGTCTGGTTCCCATGCTCCTGCGTGGGAACCCTTTACTTCTAAGCTGTCGCTCAATTAACGTTTCGTTATGCATTCCCACGCGGGAGCGTGGGAACGAGTAAGAATCACCCTATCTAAAAATTCGCGTTTATTCGCGTTCATTAGCGGACTGGCTCAGTTTTTAATAATACAACCACCAGCTGATATTGAAATTCACATCCGGTGATGCCCCTGCCTGTATGTCTTCGGCAATGGCAAAATCAATGCTCTGTTGAGCGTTGATGCGATAGCTGCCACCAAAGGTGAGTTGTACGACCTCGGACAGGTATTTGAGCTCACTGTCATAGAGTGCGCTGTGCAGATCAAACTGCGCTTTCAGCTGGATGTCCGGCCAGGCCTGGTATGCAATGCCTGCCGTTGCAAACGCCGCCCAGTTATTGTGGCGGTGTTGCAATACCTCACTGTCGTTCATATACAGTAAACCGGCCTGGCCATAGAACCAGCTGGCGTCCGACAGGCGATAATCCAGTGCTGACCAGGCCGCAATATCGGTTCCTCCACTGCCGGTGAGTTTTTCGCTGTCACCACTGGGCAGTTTCAGGCTGAGCCAGTGACTGAGTGCGTACTCGGTGGATTTGTCTGCCTGCCAGCCCAGTTGCAGTGCGATATCACCGAGGCCTTTCTGCCGCTGGTTAATCTCCAGTAAAGTGTTCTGGTCTTCGCTGTAGCGGATCTGGATCAGGTCATCCTCAAACACCGGGCGAATATCCCGGGGCAGCCCGGTAATTTCATGGTAGCGGTCGATGGGCGCATCCATAAAGCCGCCGCCATGGCTAATCAATGGCAGTTGTATGCGCAGCAGCCAGTTGTCTTTCAGGCGGTAGTCATAGAACAGATTGAGCTGCCAGGTTTCCAGGTCAACCAGTAATTCAGTGTCCTGTGAGGTGTGGCGAATCAGCTGGTTGCTACCATTCAGCGAGAAGATCCAGCCCTGATGTGAGTCTTCGGGGAGGCGTGCCGCGGTAGCATGGGGCAGGCCGTAAATCAGTGCGAATGGATTCTGGTCACGCACCAGAAACGGGGTGGCGGGGTTTGCCATACCGATACTGCTGGTTGACAGGCATAAAAAAAGCCCGCCGATCAAACCACCAGCAGGCTTTTTTACAGGACGGCTTAACAAGTCTGATTAAAGGCTTGAGTAGTAAGCTGCCAGGTTGGCAATGTCAGCGTCAGACAGAGGCTTGGCCATTGCATTCATTGTGGGGTCAGTACGAGTGCCCGCTTTGAAATCTTTCAGTTGCTTTTCAAGATAAGCCGCTTTCTGGCCTTTCAGGTTAGGGTAAGTTGGGATCTTGCTGATACCATCCGCACCGTGACAGGCTGCACAGCTGGCTGCTTTGGCTTTACCTGCAGCCGCGTCACCCGCTGCCATTGCAGAAGGAGCAGAAACCGCCATAACTGAAGCTGCCAGCAGAGATAATACGTGCTTTTTCATTGAGTTCTCCTGGTCGTGTTTGTTACACG
>Ga0209692_10001025_pt1 | contig 44084 bp, 44 predicted proteins | sample tdDd472_FD_187129 | JGI IMG/M metagenome (GOLD analysis project Ga0209692, IMG submission 187129) | Marine sediment microbial communities from the Atlantic coast under amendment with organic carbon and nitrate - tdDd47.2 (SPAdes)... | ecosystem: Environmental > Aquatic > Marine > Coastal >...
CCAAGGCTTTAAGAAAAGTATGGTGCCCAGGAGAGGACTTGAACCTCCACGACCTTACGGCCACTAGCACCTGAAGCTAGCGCGTCTACCAATTCCGCCACCTGGGCAGGTGTCCGAATACGGGCGGAAATATACAGACCACCTATTAAGAGGTCAATGCGTTATCCTACTTCTCCATGAATTTCTTTATATATAAGCGCCTGTAGCCCGTGGCCACCAGTAAAAAGACTCCCGGGAAAGCCGCCAAAGCCGGTTCAGTTGGCAAAAAAGCCAATAAAAAGAAGCATCGCAAGGGTTCCAACAGCCCCGGTGCGAAGGTGAAGCAGTCGGGCAAGAAGGCTGCCAAATCCGAGAAGAACAAGGCGTCCACGTACAAACATCCGATTCCTTCCATGCCCGAGTTGATCGAGGCGCTGGAAGCTGCCGGTGCACCGCAAAAACTGGACCAGGTGGCGAAGCGGGTCGGCGTTAAAGGTCAGAAGAATGTGACGGCGCTGAAGAAGCGCCTGTCTGCGATGGTTAAGGCGGGACGGATTCTATACAACCGCCGCAGCGAGTATTGTCTGGTCAGTAAGATCGACGGTTTGGCGGGCACCGTCTCAGCCCATCCCGACGGCTTCGGTTTCCTGATCCCCGAAGACGGCTCGGAAGACTTGTTTATCCCGTTCCATGAAATGCGCCAGTTACTCGATGGAGACCGCATCGTTGCCCGCGTGGCCGGTACCAGCCGGCAGGGTAAGCGCAAGGGCTCGGTTGTAGAAATCCTGGAGCGCGGTAAAGAGTTTGTTGTCGGAAGGTTTCACCGTGAGCACGGTGTCAGTTTTGTCGTAGAACAAAACGCCCGTTCACCGCACAGCTATATCGTGCCCAATCATCAGCGCAATGGTGCGCAGCCGGGGCAGATGGTCAAACTTGAAATCATCGATTACCCGACCAAGCATCGCGAACCGTACGGCAAGATCCTTGAAGTGCTCGGCGAGCCTTCCGATGCCGGCATGGTCACGACGCTGGCTATTGAAGCCTTCGAGATTCCGTCACGTTTCCCGCAGGGCGTTATCAAAAAAGCCGATGGCTGGGGCGATGCGGTAAAAGACAGTGACAAGGCTGACCGCGTGGACATACGCAACTTGCCGTTGGTCACGATTGATGGTGCAGACGCCCGAGACTTTGATGATGCCGTCTATGCCGAGAAGACGGAGCAGGGCTGGCGGCTGATTGTCGCGATTGCCGACGTCTCGCACTACGTCACCGTCCAAGATGTCATCGATAAGGAAGCCATCAAGCGTGGCACCTCTGTGTACTTTGCCGACCGTGTCGTGCCGATGCTGCCGGAGTCGTTGTCGAACGGCTTGTGTTCATTGAACCCCGATGTTGATCGCCTCTGCATGGTCTGTGATATGCAGGTCACGTCAGCCGGTAAGGTCAAAGAGTCAACCTTCTATAAAGGTGTGCTGCGTTCTCACGCGCGACTGACTTACAGTCAGGTGAACGCAGCGGTGCAGGATAAAGACGCAGATGCTTTGAAGATTGTCGGTGAGCGTCTGCCGCAACTTGAAACGCTGTATGAACTGTATGCCGCATTCTCTAAACAGCGTGGCAAGCGCGGTGCGCTGGAGCTTGAGATACCCGAAGTGCGTATCTTCATGGGCGAAGACGGGCATATCGACAAGATCGCGCCGCTGCACAGAAACGATGCGCACAAGCTCATTGAAGAGTGCATGATCGCCGCTAATGTTGAAGCGGGAAGATTCCTGCATAAAAACAAAATGCCGGCTCTGTACCGTGTGCATGAAGGACCGTCGGAAGACCGCTTCGAGGAACTGCGTGTGATGCTGCAGGAACTCGGAATCAAGGTGGCAGCAGAAACGGTGACCAAGCCGGCGGAACTCAACCGCATCCTGAGAGAGCTCTCCGAGCGCCCGGACTTTGGTGTGATGGCAACGGCAGTGCTAAGAACGATGTCGCGTGCTGTTTATCAGCCACAGAAAGTAGGGCACTTCGGTCTGGCGCTGGATACCTACGCGCATTTCACGTCGCCGATCCGGCGCTATCCCGACCTGCTGGTTCACCGTGGTATTCAGCACATCATTGAAGGCGGTAAACCGGCGAAGTTTTATTACGACGTTGAGGCTATGGAGGCGCTCGGGCGCAGCACGTCCGCCTGTGAGAAGCGGGCAGACGATGCCACCCGTGACGTTGAGGCCCGCTACAAGTGTCTCTATATAGAAGAGCACGTCGGCGACACGTTCAAAGGTGTGATTACCGGCGTGACCCACTTCGGTATTTTTGTGACGCTGGAAGATCTGTTCGTTGAAGGCCTGGTGCATGTCACGGGCTTGAGCAACGACTACTACCATCTCGAACATGGTGGTTTGCAGCTGAAAGGCGAGCGCACCGGTCGCACCTTCGGTCTTGGTGATGAAGTCGATGTGAAAGTCGCGCGCGTTGATGTTGATGACGCTAAAATCGATCTCAGTCTTGTTGACGATAAGCAGTAACCATGAGTAAGCGTGGCCCCGGAAGACGTAAAGGCAAGCGTCCTTTTAAGAAGGATGCGGGCAAGGCCGCACGTAAAGGTGACGGTCGCTATTTCGTTTGCGGCATTAATGCGCTGAACCAGTTGCTCGAGTCCGACCCTGAGCGTTTGCGTGAGTTGTATTTAAAGGCGGACCTCGGGCGCGAACGCTTAAGCCGTATTGTCGTTGATCCGAAGCATATGGTCTGTCCGGTACATCACGTTGACGATGAAGAACTGGAGAGGCTCGCAAGCACTGAAAACCATCAGGGTGTGGTGGCCAGTATCAAGCCGCCCGAACTGCTGGACGAAAACGGCGCCCTTGAATACCTGGCCGGTATCGATAACCCGTTAATTCTTATTCTCGACAGCGTGCAGGATCCGCGGAACTTCGGCGCCTGTCTGCGCACGGCCGAGGCGGCTGGCGCCGATCTGGTCGTGGTGCCCCGCAGCCGCTCTCCGGAATTGACACCCACGGTCAGTAAGGTGGCCTCAGGTGCGGCCGAAGTGCAGAAAATCGCCAGCGTCAGCAATCTGGCGCGTTTTCTGCGGGATTTGCAGGAAGCGGGGGTCTGGCTGGTCGGTACCGACGGCGAGGCTGAGCAGAGCCTGTTTGAGCAGAGCCTGACCGCTCCGGTGGCGCTCATCATGGGCGCCGAAGGCGAGGGAATCCGCCGCCTAACCCGTGAACACTGCGATTTGCTGGTGAATCTGCCCCTGCACGGCACCGTGGAAAGCCTCAATTTGTCGGTGGCTACCGGCATCGGTCTGTACGAGATCCTGCGGCAACGCGGCAGAACCTGAGAGCCCGTCGGGATATTCTCCTCCCGGTGCTTGTAACTCCCTGATTCCTCTTGTAGGATGCGCCTCCCGCACACAAATGCGGGCACTCTCTGCCACACCGAATAGGTCGGGTGGCTTTAATCCGTAGGGAGCTACAATGAGACACTACGAACTCGTATTTCTGGTTCATCCGGACCAGAGCGAGCAGGTTCCGGCCATGCTCGAACGCTATCAGGGCATCATCACCACCAGTGGTGGTTCTGTTCACCGCCTTGAAGACTGGGGTCGCCGTCAGCTGGCCCACACCATCAACAAGAACGTCCACAAAGCACACTACATTCTGATGAACATCGAATGTGATCAGTCTGCTATTGACGAACTTTTGAACCTTTTCAAATTCAACGACGCAGTTCTGCGCCACCTTCTGATCAAGCGCGACGAAGCAATCACTGAAGCTTCACCGCTGGCTAAATCTGAATCCGAGAAGGAAGAAGAGAAGCCTGCTGCTGAGAAGTCAGAAGCTAAAGAGGCTAAAGAAGCACCGGCTGAAGAAGCTAAAGCAGAAGAGGCTTCCGAAGAAGCTGCTGCTGAAGAAAGCGCTGAAGCTGAAACCAAATCTGAAGAGTCTGCTGCGTAAGCTGCACAGACCAGGAGCACAGAATAATGAGTCGTTATTTCAGACGTCGTAAGTACTGCCGTTTCACCGCGGAAGGTGTTAAAGAGATCGATTACAAAGATCTGGATACCCTGCGTAACTACGTTACCGAAACAGGCAAGATCGTACCGAGCCGTATCACCGGCACCAAAGCAATCTACCAGCGTCAGCTGGCAACTGCTGTTAAGCGTGCGCGGTTCCTGGCTCTGTTGCCGTACACCGACCGTCATTAATTAGATGACGGGTTTTGCGGCCTGGCTCGCCGGTTTCCGGTTGCGTCGGGTAGCACTGATAGCGGGTTTATTTCCGCTACCACTGGTCAGCCTTATGAGCGCTGCGATCGTAGTGTTCACAGCCGAGATTAAGGGTGGTCAGGAAGCGTTTAAAGACGTTGCTTTTGCACTGCTGGCATTGTTGCTCATCGAGCTCGTTGCCGGCGGTGGTCAGGGGTCGGTCTGGTTCTTAGGCGGTGCCGCCTTAACTCTGGGGTTTTCCGGGGTTCTCGGCACGGTGCTGCACAAGTTCAGATCGCTTACTCTGGCAGTTCAGCTGGCAGTGTTGATTGTTGCAGTCGGTCTTCTGGTTTTTCAGATACTGATTCCCGATCCACAGGCCTTCTGGCTCGACTTTATAGAGCGGGTCACGGTTCAGCTGACTGAACAGGGGTTCACCGGTTGGGAAACAATTCCTGACGAGGAACTGGCCAACGCGATGACACTGGCGATTGTCATCAGTATGACGCTCGCAGGGTTGCTGGCGCTGCTGCTGGGGAGTCTGCTCAGTTGCCGTCTGCGGGGCGAAAGCTTCGCCGCCCGGTTCCAGGCCTTAAAGCTTGGTGTGATCGTCGGTGGAGTCGCTGCGATCAGCGGCTTGGGCGCTTTACTGGGGCTGGCATTGGCCCGTGATGTGTTGCTGGTGATAAGCATTGCCTTTGTTTTTCAGGGTATTGCTGTAGTTGCCGCACATGTTTCGCGCAAAGGTTGGCAGCCGGGGTGGTTTGGCTACGTGGTAGCGCCGCTGATGGTGATGGTTTTTGTACCGGTTCTAGCCGTGTTTATAGGGCTCGGGCTGGCTGCAACAGGATTTATTGATAATTGGTATTCACTGCGCCCGCAACAAGGTTCGGGTGTGGTTTAATTGAAAGTCAGCCGCGAGGCTGCAGGAGAAAAGCAAGATGGAACTCATACTGCTGGAAAAAGTTGAGAACCTTGGCAACATCGGCGACGTTGTTAACGTTAAGCCGGGTTATGGTCGCAACTTCCTGGTACCGAACGGCAAGGCTCAGCCTGCTACTCCGGAAAACATTAAAGCGTTGGAAGCACGCCGTGCGGAACTTGAAGCCGCTGCTGCTGAAGAGCTGAAAGCTGCTCAGGAACGCGCTGCGAAGATTGAAGCGCTGGGCGTTCTCACCATCAACACGAAAGTGGGTGAAGAAGGCAAGCTGTTCGGTTCTCTGGGCAACATCGATCTGGCCGAAGCGGCAACTGCTGCCGGTGCCGAGGTTGAGCGTAGCGAAGTGCGTCTGCCGGAAGGTCCGGTTCGCATCGCTGGTGAACACGATATCGACATTCACCTGCACAGCGACGTCAACGTTGTACTTAAAATTAACGTCGTCGACGAGGGCGTCAGCGACGAATAAGCCGTAAGGCAGGAGCACAAATGGTTGAGGTGGTAAGGCATTCGGAAGGTCCTGTTTCTGTAGCAGAACAGGCGAACCTGCCACCCAATTCCATCGAGGCTGAACAGTGGTTGCTGGGCGGTCTCATGCTCGACAATCTGATGTTCGACAGCGTCTCCGGTCGTGTAGACGCTGCCGACTTCTTCCGCGACGATCACCGCATCATCTTCGAGGCCATCCTCGAGCAGCAGGAACGCAAAACCGCTTGCGATCCGGTCACACTGGCCGACTATCTGCGCAGTGTTAATCAGCTTGATGATGCCGGTGGTATAGCTTATCTCACCCGTCTTGTTAACGACGTTTCCAGTGCGGCAAACGTTGTTGCCTATGCCGACATCATTCACGAACAGGGTTTGTTGCGTGAACTGATTCATGTCGGTAACCGCATTGCACAGTCTGCGTACAATCCCGAAGGGCAGGATGCTAAAGCACTCGTCGATCAGGCGGAGAGCGCGGTATTCAATATTGCCGAGAAGGGTGCCAAAGGTAAGGCCGGTTTTGTATCGCTCGGCGATCGTTGCACCGAGTTGGTCGATATCCTCGACAAGCGTCATGAGGCAGGTGCTTCCATTACCGGTCTGCCGTCCGGCTACGACAGGTTCGATGACATCACTCAGGGTTTGCAGCCCGGCGATCTGATTATCCTGGCGGCGCGTCCGTCTATGGGTAAAACAACGCTGGCGCTGAACGTTGCCGAGTATGCGGCGTTCAAGGCTGAGCCGGTACCGGTTGCCGTGTTCTCTATGGAGATGTCCACTGATCAACTGGCGCTGCGTTTCGTGTCTTCACTGGGCCGTGTCAGCCAGTCGAAACTGCGTAACGGCGATTTCTCCGGTCAGGACTGGACCAACATTAACGCCGCGATTCAGCAGATGAATGGCGCGCCGGTGCATATCGACGATACGCCGGCACTCAGTCCGATGGACCTGCGCGCCCGCGCCCGTCGTCTGAAACGCCAGAACCCGGATCTTGGTCTTATCGTGGTCGACTACCTGCAGCTGATGCAGGTGCCCGGTTCCACTGAGAACCGCACCAACGAAATCTCAACCATCTCGCGTTCATTGAAGTCACTTGCACGTGAACTTGAAGTGCCCGTTATTGCCTTGTCGCAGCTGAACCGCTCGGTTGAACAGCGTCCGGATAAAGTGCCGGTCATGTCGGATCTTCGTGAATCGGGTGCGATCGAGCAGGACGCCGACCTCATCATGTTTATTTACCGTGATGAGGTGTATAACGAGAACAGTGAGCGCAAAGGCACCGCCGATATTATTATCGCCAAGCATCGTAACGGTGAGCTCGGTAAGTTCCCGCTGACCTTCCTCGGCCAGTTCTCACGTTTTGAGAACCACATGCCGGAGATGGGTGCGCCGGACATCGATCCTTTGTAAGTACCTCTAGGTTTCATGGGTTAACTACCGTGAGTCAGACGGCCGTAGCGGTTATTCATTCCGCGGCGATTAAACACAATTTCGAACTCATTTGCAGTCAGGCAGCTGGCTGCAAAGTTATGCCTGTGCTTAAAGCCAACGCTTACGGGCACGGCATGGTGGCGGTGGCGAAGCTGTTGCCGGAAGCTGATGCCTTCGCGGTTGCCCGTGTTGATGAAGGGGTGAAGCTACGCAACGCCGGTATCAAACAGCGGCTCGTTATTCTGGGCGGCTTTATCGATCAGGTCGAACTGGTGCAAGCCATGCAGCACGACCTGGACCCCGTCGTTCATCACGCCGTGCAACTCGACTTGTTGGATGACTATGCAGGCGGCAAGCAGGTGTCTGTTTGGGTGAAGGTTGATACCGGTATGGGCCGTCTTGGCTTTGATCCTGCTGAACTGCCGCAGGTGCTGCAGCGGATTGAGTCCTGCGATGCGGTTAAAGACAAGCCTGTAGTAATGACGCATCTGGCTTGCGCCGATGAACCCGACAACGATATGACGCTGCGCCAACTGGATTCCTTTGGCCATTGTCTTGGCGACTTCTCCGGCGCTGTGAGTATCGCGAATTCGGCCGGTATTTTGCAGTGGTCGCAGTTGTTGCAGCCGTCTGCAGAGTTTCCTTATCAAAGTGATAACTGGGTGCGTCCGGGGCTGGCGTTGTACGGTGTCTCACCGGTAGCGGGGCGCAGTGCAGCCGAACTCGGTTTGCAGCCGGCGATGAGTTTCCGCACCCGCCTGATTACCGTTAAACCGATCAAAGCCGGCAGCAGTGTCGGTTACGGTGCCGACTACGTTGCTGAACGGGACAGTGTGTTCGGTGTGGCCGCGGTGGGTTATGGCGACGGTTATCCGCGCGGGGTTGCCGAGGGCACGCCTGTGCTGGTCAATGGCAAGCGGGCGTCGATTATCGGCCGGGTGTCGATGGACTTAATTGCGATTGATCTGTCGGCCCAGCCTGACGTTAAACCGGGCGACGTTGTGGAATTGTGGGGCGACACGCTGGAAGTGCAGGAAATAGCTGCCTGTGCCGGCACTATTCCCTATGAACTCTTAACCCAGTTAAGCCGGCGGCCACCCAGAGAGCTCGACTAGGCTTCAATAGGTCAGATATCAATGCACAAAAAAGCCCGCGTCTGTATACAGAGGCGGGCTTTTTAATGCTTGCTGAAGTGCTTAGCTGGTAAAGAAGCCCATCTTCACGCCGAGCAGTTCGATCACATCGTTATCCGACAGCTTGCGGGCCGGACCGGTCAGATCCTGGCCGTTCACTTTCGCTGCAGGACCGTCTGCTTTCTTGTCGACCTGAACGATGTAATGGGTTTCACCGCGCTTGGTAATGGCGATGACCTGCTGACCCGGACGACCGAGTGTCGTCAGCGGCTTGTTCAATTCAAGTTCGCGACCGGCCATGCTCCCACTCAGGACCTGAATCTTGGCAGGTGCTGCTGGCGGGGGCGGGGGATTCTTCGCACCACGAGCTGCACTAAGCGGCGTCGGCTCGCTGCTGCCGAAGGCAGGCTTGCGCGGTTCTTCCGAGGCCATCGTGCGTGTTTCCACGGGTTCTGATGGCGGTTTGGCCGCCGGTGGTGGTGAGGCCGGAGCTTCGTCACGGAACACAGGCGCTTTATAGGTGCCTGAGCCCATGCCGGCAGCTTTCGCCGCAGAGCGCTGCACCGCTTCCTGCGAGCTGTCGATAATCATCGTGCGGGCAAATTCATCATCCTCTTCTTCCTCAATACCGCTACTGATGAACTTGATCTGATGATGACCGATGGTGATGACGTCGTTGTGCTGCAGGGCATGCTTCTTAATGAGCTTGCCGTTGACGTAAGTACCGTTGGTACTGTTCAAATCCTCAAGGAACGAGTCATTGAGGATATTGATAATGAGTGAGTGATGACCACTGACAGCCGGGTTGTCGATGCGAACATCGTTATCCGGGAGGCGCCCGATGGTGTAGCGCTCCTTGGTCATGTTGTATTCCGCCATTACCTGGCCGGAGAGGGTTAGGATTAAACGTGCCATATCAACGCCCGATCAATTTACGTAGCATGCCCCACAGGCCGGTCTTCGCCGGAAACGGTTCTAATACCTGTATCAGCATGACAGAAATGTTGTCCTTACCCCCGTGGTCGTTACTGAGCTTCACCAGCTGTTCAGCGACTTTTTCAAGATTAGCACTAAACGTACTGATAGTTAAATGAATTTCTTCATCATCCATCATGTCCGAAAGGCCGTCAGAACACAGTAAATACAGGTCTCCCGGCTCTACAGCCACTTCCTGAACCTCTACCTGTACGACATTGTCCACGCCCAGTGCTCTGGTGACGTAGTTTTTGTTGGTAGACCGCTCGGCCTCCTGACGCGAATAAAAGCCCCGGTCGACCAGTTCCTGCAGCAACGAGTGGTCCAGCGTAATGCGTTCCAGTTTGTTGTTGCGCAGGCGATACATCCGCGAGTCACCCACATGGGCCACGGACAGGCGGTTGTCATAGAACATGCCCGCAACAATCGTGGTGCCCATACCTTCACAGCTTTCCTGACTGTGGGCGGTCTGATGAATGATCTTGTTGGCACGCGAGATTGCGTCGCGCAGCACCGTGGTCTGGCGCATCAGACCGTTGTCGCTGTGACGTTCCTGACGCACTTCCCGGGTACAGGCTTCGGTGGTGAGTTCGTAGACAGTTTTTACGGCGATGCCGCTGGCAACTTCACCCGCGTTGTAACCGCCCATGCCGTCAGCGAGCACCACCATGCCGGTGTCGAGGTTGCTGGCGATAGCATCCTCGTTGTGATCGCGGACGCGGCCGGTGTCGGTCATCGCTGCGAATTCAAGTTTATTCTTCAAGCTCATTTGTGGCCTAAATCTCTATCTCAATCTCTATATTGGAAACTGGTCCAGGCAGGCGTTAAGCGCATGGGCCATCGCCTTACCATTCTGATATCGGTCTTCGGGGTTTTTCGCAAGGACTTTCTTCACAATTACGTCAACGCACGGCGGTAAGTCCGAACGAAGTTCGGAAACGGGACGTGGGTCTTCATGAACGATCTTGTCCATCAACTGCGGAATTGAGTCAGCTCTGAACGGTGGAGTACCTGTTAACAGGTGATACAGCGTTACACCCAGCGAATACAAATCGGATTGGCCGGTAACCCCACTGGCGGACAACTGTTCAGGCGACATATAAGAAGGCGTACCGAGAATGACGCCGGTCTTGGTACGGCTGGTGTCAGTCAGTCGGGCAATGCCGAAGTCGGTGATCTTCAGTCTGTCGGTGGCAGCGTCGTACATGATATTGGCCGGCTTCACGTCGCGATGAACAACGTTCTGGCCATGGGCGTAGTCGAGCGCCTCTGCCGCACGGGCAATCAGCTGCATCACCTGCTTGGGTTTCATCAGGCGATTGCGGTCGGCGTAATCGATAAGCGGTGTGCCGGAGAAATACTCCATCGCCAGATACGCGATGTTGGCATCATCACCAATGTCGTAGATACCGATAATGTCCGGATGATTCAGACGGCCTGCAGACTCGGCTTCACGAACGAACTGTGCCCGTGCCTTTTGCAGCTTCACGTCGTCAAACTCATCAGCGAGTGCAATGGTCTTGATCGCAACCTTGCGCTGAATGGTGGGATCGATACCGAGATAGACAGTCGACATGGCGCCGCGGCCCAGAGTTTTGACGATTTCGTAGCGGCCCAGTTTCTTGCCGCCGCTGGGTTTCATCTGCGTGACTTTGTTTGTCTTCGCGGGTGTGCCGTTTTGGGCCGGCTGCTTGTTACCTGAAATGCGCTGAAGTTTCTCGGCAACGTCCATGTAGTCGGGGTCGACATCAGACAGATAGCGCAATGCTGTCTCGGCTTTCGCAAACTCGCGGGTGCCGGCGTACTGGTCGGCAATGTCGTAAATCTTGCGTTTAACAATGGCGTTAGGTTTCTTCTGGCGCAGTACAGAGAACTCAAGGTCGAGCGAGTCCGTGGATGACTGATTCATCAGGGTCTTCAGACCGATGTTGCTACTGCGACGGCGGCCGTAACCGACGCCGCGCGCAAATGTGATCAGGAGAACGGAGAGAGTGACGAGCATCGAAGTGGTTACAAGCTGCACCCACATTTGGCGTTCGTTCAGCAACCAGGATTCGATGCCCAGCAGAATACCGCCGGCAGACAGGCCGGCGACGATGGCGGCAAACCACGGCATGCGCGGCAGCAAAATCAAAGAGCCCGCCACCAGTATCACGAGTACAGCTGTTTCAACTAGCGGCAGCCAGTCGGGGCGGTGCAGGAAATTTCTTTGTAGCAGGTTGGATAAAGATGTTGCGATCATCTGCACCGGTGTGAGATTGGCATTAACCGGAGTTGCGTAACCCGGGATACCGGCATGTTCCGCTTCGCCGATCAGAACAATGCGGCCCTTAACCTGCGAGAGGTCGGCAACATCGTTCATCACCTCGGTATAGCCCAAAGTGTTAAATGCGCTTTCTCCGGGGGCGGACGGGTAAAAGTTATTCATTACCCGTGGCGGCAAGGGTTTGGCGCCGGCAGCGACTCTGCCGTCTTCCAGCAGGCTCACCTGTGTCAGGCCTTTGGACGCGCGGTACGTTGTCAGGGCAATAGAGGGGTAGAGGGTATTGTTGACGTTGATCAGCAAGTCACTGCTGCGGACAACACCGTCGCCGCTGTCGAAGAAACTGGAGAAGCCCAGACCGGTGAAGCCCCGGCAGATGTCGGCCTCGGGTGCATCGATATTGCGTGCGGTTGGTAATTTGTCGGTAGAGCCGCCATCGTCATTAAGCACGATATGTCTTTTGCAGTCGCGCGAGTGATCATCAACGCTCGACAATTGATCGGTAATGCTGGTTGCCATCACAAAGTTACCCAGTGCGGCGTAGGCGTTCACCAGGTCGCGGCGTTCGATGTAACGTGCCTGAAGAATTGGCATGCTCTTTTGCAACTGGTTCGCGTCGATAGCGGAGGTTTGACCAACACTGGCACTAAGTTTTTGCAGTGCCCGAAGCTGCTCCATACTCACCATGTCGGGGAACTTCACCGGGTGAGGGGGGACAACGAGACGGGCGCCGGCTTCGTTGAGTTTTCTGGCGAGTGGTAACAGACCTTCGGCAGACCAGATCGCGCTTTGGTTTTCCATGCGCGGGTTAACGCCGATAAGCAGGATATCGTCGCTGGCAGGGTTATACTGACGCTGCTGCAACTGATCGTAGAATTCGTTTTCTAGCGGGCTGATCCGACCGAAAATGGCCAGAGTCAGCGCCAGCAGCAAGGGCAAAAGCAGGCTCGCCCATTTGCCGCCGCGGGAGCGGCCGTTTGTGGTTGCAGTAGACATGCTGGAATCGTAGCGATTTTAGCCGTCCGGAAATGAGACATATGTTTAATTTCGCACGGTTTCATGCGGTTTTCAGAGCGACTGACGGGCAGGCTTGCGATAGAGTTCACACTTTTCGGCGTTCCGGCGCTTTCAGGCACCTTTCCGACACATTTCCAATAAATGGGCAATTGATCAATGAGCAAAGCGCAAAAGTCCTACCAATGCAGCGAATGCGGGGGTCACAGCGTCAAATGGCAGGGGCAATGTCCCGCCTGCGGAGCCTGGAACAGTTTGCAGGAAGTCACGATGCAGGCACCCAAGCGCGGCGGCTACGCCGGCGAGGTTCAGGGCAGCAAGCTGTCCGACGTGCAGGACAATGAAGCGGTTCGTGCCAACACCGGCATTTCGGAGTTTGACCGGGTGCTCGGCGGTGGCCTGGTCAGCGGTTCGGTGGTTTTGATCGGCGGTGATCCGGGTATCGGTAAATCCACTTTGCTGCTGCAGGCAGCGGGCGCCCGCTCACTGACGGACGAAGTCATGTACGTCACCGGTGAGGAGTCGTTACAACAGATTGCCTTGCGGGCACGTCGACTTGAGGTAAACCCTGACGGTTTGACGGTGCTTGCCGAAACCTGTGTCGAACGGATTGCCAGTGCCGCTGCAGAAAGTTCTGCCTCTTGTTTGATCGTCGACTCCATTCAAACCATTTTTAGTGAAGATCTGCCGTCAGCACCCGGCTCGGTAGCGCAGTTGCGCGAATGTGCCGCGCAGTTGGTGCGACTCGCGAAGACGACGGGACTGACTGTGATTCTTGTTGGTCACGTTACCAAGGACGGCAACATTGCCGGTCCGCGCGTGCTTGAGCATATGGTTGATGTCGTACTGTATTTCGAAAGTGAGTCCGGCAGTCGCTTCAGAATTCTGCGTGCAGTTAAGAACCGTTTCGGCGCAGCCAATGAGCTGGGTGTGTTCGCTATGGCGGACAACGGTATGCGCGAGGTCAAAAACCCGTCTGCGATTTTCCTGTCGCAGCATCCCGATGCCATTCCCGGCAGCGTGGTGACGGCGGCTTTCGAAGGCAGCCGGCCGCTGCTTATCGAAGTGCAGGCGCTGGCGGATCAGTCGGGTACAGGACAGTCACGGCGTCTGGCAGTCGGCATGGACCAGAACCGGCTGGCGATGATGCTGGCCACCTTAAGCCGGCATGGCGGAATCGTTGCCTACGATCAGGATGTCTTTATCAATGTGGTTGGCGGCGTAAAGATTAACGAAACCTCGGCGGATCTGGCGACTGTTGCCGCCATCGTGTCGTCTATTCGCAATCAGCCGGTGCCACGAACCACGCTGGTATTCGGCGAGGTGGGGCTGGCAGGCGAGATCCGCCCGGTGTCTTTCGGTGAGGAGCGTTTGCAGGAAGCAGCGAAGCGTGGTTTCACGCATGCGGTCGTGCCGCGCGGTAATCTGCCGAAGAAACCTATTAAAGGTATGACGCTGACGGGTGTCGACTATCTTCGCGGCGCTATCGAAGCACTGGAGCTCGGCTAGCCTGTTTTAAGCAGAGGCTTCTTCTTTATCTTCCGGGGCATCGCGTTTGACGGATGTCGGATCAATGCGAACCGAGTTGATGACGTTCTCGCTGGTTTCAAGAATTTCAACCGGATAATCATTTAGCAACAAACCGGTGCCCGGTTCCGGTATGTCTTCCAGCTGCTCGAGAATAAGGCCGTTCAATGTTTTCGGGCCGTCGACCGGCAGTTGCCAGTTCATCATTTTGTTCAGTTCACGCACGTTAACACTGGCATCGACGATATAGCCTTTGCCGCCGCTGTCAGCTTTAACATCAGAATGGTCGGGAACGGGTTCACTGGTGAAGTCGCCGACGATTTCTTCGAGCAGGTCTTCCATTGTGACCAGTCCCTGAATGTCGCCGTATTCATCAACTACCAGCGCTATGCGCTGCCGGGCCCGCTGGAATTGCACGAGCTGGTTGTTCAGCGGAGTGCCTTCCGGCACGAAGTACGGCTCTTCGATCAGGCGCTCAAGATCGTCCGGTTTCAGGTCATCCAGTGATCCGGATTGCACGAGACGCTTCAAATGCAGCATCCCGACTACGTTGTCGAGGCTGTCCCGGAACACCGGCAGGCGTGTAAAAGCGCTGCTGCGAATGGCTTTTAGTACATCCTCCCAGTCATCCTCCAGATCCAGACCAATCACTTCGTTTTGCGGCACCATGATGTCGTCGACGGTAATTTGCTGCAGCTCCAGAATGTTCATCAACATCTTCCTGCGCTTTTGCGGCAGTTCGTGCGAGGAACCTCCGACAATTGTGCGCAGTTCATCAAGGGTTAGTTTTTCAACCGCCGCGTCTTCGGCCTTGACGCCAAATAAACGCAAAATGCCGTTCGCAATCGCGTTGATCAGCCAGATAAAGGGATAGGCAATCTTCATCAGCGGGTAATAGATGTAGCTGGCCGGGAAGGCGAGTGCTTCAGGGTGCAATGCCGCCCAGGTTTTTGGCAGTACTTCTGCAAATATCAGTACGACCAGCGTAAATACGAAGGTGCCGGCCGCAACAGCCGTGTTGCCGCCGAGGCGCAGGCTGACGACAGACACCAGAGCTGCTGCAGAGAAATTTGCGAGGTTGTTGCCGAACAGGATGAGTCCGATCAGGCGGTCGGGGCGTTCCAGCAGTTTTTCTGCCATGCGCGCACCGCGATTGCCGCCTTGTGCCAAATGGCGAAGGCGGTAACGATTCAGGCGCATCAGAGCCGTTTCGGTTCCGGAGAAGAAGGCTGAGCAGAGAAGCAGCAGAAAAAGCAGACTTAATAAAGCCCCTAGGGGCACGTCGTCACTCAACTGAGTGACCTCCGTATGACTGTACACAGGTGAATGTTGCAACTGCGTCAGTCCCGGTGTCAAGCAACGCCGTGTGTTCCGGCGTGATTCTATGGCTGCTGCAGCGTCCGATAGCGGTTTCTCCGGCGCTTAATCCGGTTACAATAGCCGCCCGCTATCGCCCCAACGGTTGGGGCTTAGTCGACTAAGGATACGGATTTCGATGTTTGCCACTCTCAGTTCCCGGCTCAAGGACGTCACTAACAAGCTGCGTGGTCGCGGCCGTCTTACCGAAGACAATATTCGTGGTGTTATCCGCGAGGTGCGTCAGGCCTTGCTGGAAGCCGACGTTGCATTGCCGGTCGTCAAAAGCTTTGTCGCGGGGGTGCGGGTACGCGCGTTGGGCACTGAAGTATCGGGCAGCCTGAACCCGGGTCAGGTCTTCATCAAAATCATCAAGAGCGAGTTGGTAAGCACGCTTGGCTCGGAAGACTCCGAGCTGAATCTTAAAACCCAGCCGCCGGCAATTATTCTGCTGGCCGGTTTGCAGGGTGCCGGTAAAACGACCACTGCAGGCAAGCTTGCCGCGTACCTGAAAGAGAAGCAGAAAAAGAAAACGATGTTGGTCAGTCTTGATACGCGACGTCCGGCAGCGATGCAGCAGCTGCAGACCCTGGCCGAATCCGTTGATGCCGAGTTCATGCCGTTTGCCGATGGTGAGCAGCCCGTAGAGATTACTAAAAAAGCTATTGCCGAAGCGAAGCTGCGTCAGGCCGATGTACTGGTGCTCGACAGCGCAGGTCGCACGCGTCTTGATCAGGAACTGCTCGACGAGATCGCAGATGTTCACAACGCAGCTGATCCTGTTGAGACACTGTTCGTCATCGACAGCATGGCCGGTCAGGATGCTGTGCAGGTGGCACAGGCATTCGGTGATGCGTTGCCGTTGACCGGCGTGGTTGTCACGAAAGTAGACGGCGATGCTCGTGGTGGTGCTGCGCTGTCGGTGAAGTCGGTTACCGGCAAGCCGATCAAGTTCCTCGGTACCGGTGAAAAGACTGCCGCGCTTGAAGCATTCGATGCCGAACGTATGGCATCCCGTATTCTAGGCATGGGCGACGTTATCGGTCTGGTCGAGGAAGTCGAGGCAAAAGTCGATAAAGAGAAAGCCGCCAAGCTCGCCAAAAAAGTTAAAGCCGGTAAGTCTTTTGATTTGGAAGACTTAAGGGATCAGCTGACCCAGATGATGGACATGGGCGGTCTTGCCGGGCTCATGGAAAAAATGCCGTTGCCGGGTAATGTTGATCCGAAAGCCATGCAGAAGGGCATGGACGACAAAGTACTGAAGCGTCAGGTGGCTTTGATCAACTCGATGACACCTCAGGAACGCCGCTTCCCGAAAATGATTAACGGGTCGCGCAAAAAGCGTATTGCGGCCGGCGCCGGGCTTGCCGTGCCCGATGTGAATCGTTTGCTGAAGCAGCATCTGCAGATGCAGAAAATGATGAAAAAAGCCTCGAAGGGCGGTCTGGGCCGGATGATGCAGGGCCTCGGTGGTCTCGGTGGTGGTCCGGGCGGCTTTGGTGGCGGCGGTCTGGGTCGCTAAGCTACTGTTTTTAAAGGGTAATTGATGTCGCTTCGGTTGCTGTCGGAAAATCTGCCGAAATAGTGTTTTTTTTAGGCTCTTTTTCCTCTCCGGTGGTTCCTCATGCCGGATTTTTCCTGTAAAATTCCGCGCTTACAAATTGCACCCCATTTATGCAGGGCGACGAATACCGGTTTTCTACTGTTTCCGGGGTCTTTGTCGGCCTGTTTTTATACGAGTTCTCTTTACGAGACTTAGAACGAGATTTCTGGAGTTTTTGAACAATGGTTAGCATCCGTTTAGCACGGGGCGGCGCTAAGAAGCGACCCTTTTATCATGTCGTTGCTACCGACCGTCGTAATCGTCGTGATGGCCGTTACATCGAGCGTCTTGGTTTCTTCAATCCGCGTGCAAAAGGCGGCGAAGAAAAACTGCGTCTTGATATTGAACGCATCGATTACTGGATCGAACAGGGCGCACAGCCGTCCGAGCGCGTTGCCGAGTTAGTAAAAGGCTTTCGCAAAGCAGCTGAGAAAGCTGCGTAACTAAATTTAGATTCCTTTGGCTTCGTTGGAAGACAGCCGGCAGGTATTGCTTGGCCGTATCACCGGAGCATACGGAATCAAGGGTTGGGTAAAAGTTCATTCTTTTACGAACCCGATCGAAAACATCGTTGAGTATCTTCCCTGGGAGCTGACGCTCGGCCGCGAGGTCAGGGAGATGGATGTTGCGGAAGGCAGATTGCACGGCAAAGGTCTGGTGGTAAGACTGGACGACGTAAATGACCGCAATGCTGCCGAGGCACTGAGAGGCGCAGAGATATATGTAGCGCGGGATCAGTTGCCCGAGTTGGACGAAGGCGAGTATTACTGGGAAGACCTTGCAGGGCTTACAGTAATCAATCAGGTCAACGAAGAGTTGGGGCTGATTGACCAAATGCTCGATACCGGCGCGAACGACGTAATGGTTGTTAAGGGTGCCAAGGGCCGTCAGCTCATTCCGTATATCAGCGGCGATGTGGTGAAGCAGGTTGATCTTGACGCAGGTGTTGTCAAAGTCGATTGGCTCGAACCGGAATAAAAAGGTAAGAACGTGAACATTGGCGTTGTCAGTTTGTTCCCTGAGCTTACCGAAACAATGGCTTCTTACGGCGTGCTCGGCAGAGCGGTCGACAGAGGTCAGGTAAAGATCAACTGTGTTAATCCCCGTGATTTCACAGATGACAAACACCAGACGGTGGATGACCGGCCTTACGGCGGCGGCCCCGGCATGGTGTTAAAGGTTGAACCGATGCGCGATGCAATTAATAAGGCGCGCGCCGAAGTTCCTGAAGGCAGTCCGGTGATTTTTCTGGGGCCGCAGGGCAAAGTGTTCGACCAGAGTGTCGCATCGGAGCTCGCTGCACTCCCCGGAATGATTCTGGTGGCAGGCAGGTATGAAGGTTTTGATGAGCGCTTGCTGGAAAGTGAATGTGATTTTGAATTGTCGCTCGGCGATTACGTTTTGAGCGGTGGCGAAATTGCAGCGCTGGCAGTAATAGATGCAACGGCGCGTTTGTTACCGGGTGTGTTAGGTGACGATGCGTCGGCAGAGCAGGATTCTTTTGTAGACGGGTTATTGGATCACCCTCACTACACAAGACCTGAAGAATTTGAAGGCAAGACGGTGCCTGCAGAATTGCTTAACGGCAATCATGAGGAAATCCGTCGCTGGAGGCTGAAGCATTCTTTGGGCAGAACCTGGCAACGACGCCCGGATTTGTTAGAAGCGCGGCAGCTGAGTGAAGAAGAGCAGGCTCTTCTCGATGAATTTATCGCTGAGCATGATTTGTGAAGTGCTGAGCGGAACGAAACTTAGAACTAGTGAGATTAAAGTCATGAGTGACATCATTAAACAACTTGAAGCTGAACAGATGGATCGTGATATCCCCGAGTTTGCTCCGGGTGACACCGTAGTTGTTCAGGTACGTGTTCGTGAAGGTAACCGCGAACGTCTGCAGGCCTACGAAGGTGTGGTTATTGCCAAGCGCAACCGCGGTCTGAATTCTTCATTTACCGTTCGTAAAATCTCTCATGGCGAAGGTGTTGAACGTGTATTCCAGACTTACAGCCCGTCAGTCGCTGAAATTAAAGTGAAGCGTCGCGGTGATGTACGTCGTGCGAAGCTGTACTACCTGCGTGAGCGCAGTGGTAAGTCTGCTCGTATTAAGGAAAAAATCTAAATCAAAGATTCCATCGGTGCTGCATATGCATGATTTGATGGGACTGCTTAAAGCCCGCGCTAGTCATAGTGCGGGTTTTTTGTTGTCTGTAATTATCAGTTGTTCCGTTTTTGTGTCCGGCTGTTCAGCTATTGCGTCTTCGGCAGGGTCCAGTCTTGCCGGTAATCTGACGACGGCGATGCTGGATCAGGAAGACCCGGAGCTTATTCGCGAAGCTATACCTGCGTATCTGTTAATGCTCGACAGCTTTGTTGTAGGTAACCCCGAAAGCGAAGCAATGCTTGCAGCGTCGGCGCAACTATATGCTGCCTATGGAGCTGCTTTTGTCGAAGACCCGGACCGCGCCAAAATTCTTACCGCCCGCGCACGTGATTACGGCACGCGTTCTTTGTGCGCGGCCGAGAAAGCCACCTGCGGTATTAATGAGCTGAACTTTGAAGAATTCGGCGAGGTTGTGCAGAAGGTAGACGGCAACGGATCCAATGCGTTGTACAGCTATGCTCTTTCCAGCCTTGCGTACATTCGTGCCAATAGCGGTGACTACGTCGCGTTGGCAGATCTGCCGAAAGTTCAGTTGGCACTCGAGCATTTGCTGGATATCGGCGCGGGTGGCAATGAAGCCGATGTATATATGTACCTGGGTATTCTCAGCACGCTGCGCCCGGCAGCTCTTGGTGGTCAGCCGGAGAAGGGGCGGGAGTACTTCGAGCGTGCTATCGAGCTGAGTGATGGGCAGAATCTGGCGGCCAAGGTTGAGTTTGCCCGCAGCTACGCGCGTCTCGTTTACGACCGTGAGCTGCACGATAAATTATTGAACGAAGTGATGGCTTCGCCGGTCAAAGTGCCAGGCCTGACACTGTTTAACGTTATTGCCAGAGATGAGGCTGAGCAGTTGCTTGCCTCGGCAGATGATTACTTTTAACGGAACACATTATGCGAACCACTAAACTGATTGCTGTGCTTATTGCGCTGCTGGCGTCAGCTGTTGTGCAGGCTGCACAGATCAAGATTGCCACCATTGCCCCTGAGAACTCGCAATGGATGACCGAAATGCGTGCCGCTGCCAAGCAGATTAAAGAGCGTACTGAGGGTCGAGTTGTTGTTAAGTTCTATGGCGGTGGCGTCATGGGCAATGACCGCAAAGTGTTGCGTAAGATTCGTAACGGTCAGCTACAGGGCGGTGCTTTTGCTGCCAGTGGACTGCTAGAGAAGTTCCCCGATCTCGGTGTGTACGGTATGCCGCTGTTATTCCGCACACAGGCTGAGGTTGACTATGTGCAGTCGCAGATCGATGCCGAACTGCAGGCCGGTCTTGAGAAGGCGGGCTTTGTCTCGTTCGGTTTTGCCGGCGGCGGTTTTGCTTACCTGATGGGCAGCAATCCGGCAGCAACCATCGAAGATCTGCGCGGTAAAAAAATGTGGGTGCCGGAAGGTGATCAGATTACCTACGAGTCGATGGAAGCGATGAACTTGTCGCCCGTCGTCTTGCCTATTTCTGATGTGCTCACCGGTCTGCAAACCGGCTTGGTTGAGTACATTGCAACGCCGAGTTCAGCTGCTTTGCTGCTGCAGTGGTATACCAAGGTCAAGTACATCACCGATCTGCCCATCGCCTATACGATGGGTGTTATGGCTGTAGATAAGAAAGCCTTTTCCAAGCTGTCTGCTGAAGATCAGGCAGTGTTCCGCGAAGTCATGGAAGGCATCTATAAGAAGTTTGACCAGATTAACCGTGCTGACAATGAAAGCGCTGACAAAGCGCTTGCTGCAAATGGTCTGGAGATAGTCAAAGCAGATCCTGCAGCCATTCCTGTCTGGCGTGAGCAGGTTTCCGCTTCCAACCGTAAGATCTGGGCTGAGGGCAATTACACCCCTGACCTGCTGAGTCGTGTGGAAGCGATGCTGGAAGAGTTCCGCGCCAACAATCCCGCTGAATAAGCGGTACTATCTGTCCTCAGTTATTTCTTCAGTGTTTCTTTAACTCCGGACGATTGCGCGTTTGAGCGAGCCTGCTTCACAAGATAGATCAGAGTTAGATACGTCGCTTCTGGCTACAGCAGACAAGGCGGGGCGGTTCATCGAGAACCTTTGTCTGTCGTTGCTGTTATTCGGCATGGTTGGTCTCGCGAGCAGCCAGATTTTTCTGCGTAATATCACCGGTAGTGGTTTTTCCTGGGCCGATGAAGCGCTGCGCCTGATGGTGTTATGGGTAGCAATGCTTGGCGCCGTTGCTGCTGCCCGTGATGACCGTCAGATTGCGATCGATGTGCTGTCTCGCTTCATGCCGGAGCAGGCCAAGCGAATCACGCTGGCCGCAATGAATCTGTTTACTGCCACACTCTCTTTCATTCTGGCCTGGTATTGCTTCGAGTTCGTTGCAGAGTCCCGCGAGTATGAAGACGTGGTGCTGGGCGACTTGCCTGCCTGGGTGTTCCAGTCTGTTATGCCGCTGGCCTTTGGGCTTATCGGCTACCGCTACGTCATCTGGGCGATTAAGCGCATCGTCGAGTTCTTTAAGGATCTTAAATCCGGGCAAGTAGATTCCGGGGGCGCTCACTGATGGCTGCCTCAGGGATTGTCATTGTTTTGCTGGCGCTGCTTGGCGCACCGTTGTTCGCATTGATCGCGGGTGGTGCGCTGATGGGCTACATGCGCAGCGACATCAATCTGACTGCTGTCGCGATCGAGATTTTTGGTATCGCCGAGATGCCTATTCTGCTGGCGATCCCGCTGTTTACGTTTGCCGGCTACATACTTAGCGAAAGTAAAGCGCCTGACCGTTTGGTGCGTGTTACCAATGCCTTGATGGGATGGTTGCCGGGCGGACTGGCTATCGTCGCTATTGTTGCCTGCTCTTTGTTTACCGCTTTCACCGGTGCGTCGGGCGTTACGATTATCGCGCTTGGCGCATTGTTGTACCCTGCACTGGAGCAGTCCGGTTATTCCCCCAAGTTCAATCTCGGTCTGCTGACCGCCGGAGGCAGTCTCGGCCTGTTGTTTGCGCCTTCGTTGCCTTTGATTCTTTACGGCGTGGTTGCCGAAGAGTCCATCGATGAGCTGTTCATCGCCGGCATTCTGCCGGGCGTGTTGATGATGGCGATCATGGCCGCTTACTGTCTCTGGGTGAATCGCGACAACAGGCAGCCGATCAGCGATTTTTCCGCGCGTGAGGTCTTCGCTGCTTTGCGCGAAGCAGTCTGGGAGATTCCGCTGCCGATTATCGTGCTCGGTGGTATCTACGGGGGCTACCTCGCCGTGTCTGAAGCGGCGGCGGTTACTGCCTTATATGTGTTGATCGTCGAAGTACTGATCAAGCGCGAAATCAAGTTCACCGAACTGCCGCGAATCGCTCGTGAATCGATGGTGTTGGTCGGCGGTATTCTGCTGATTCTGGGTGCGTCGCTGGCGTCGACCAACTACATGATCGATGCGGAGGTGCCGCAGCAGTTGATCGGCCTGGTGAGTTCACTGGTATCCGATCGCACCAGTTTCCTGTTCCTGTTGTTCCTGTTCCTGCTGGTTCTTGGTGCAATTCTCGATATCTTCTCGGCACTGGTGCTGGTGGTGCCACTGATTCTGCCGGTTGCCGCGCAGTTTGGTGTCGACCCGATACATCTGGGTATCGTATTTCTGGCCACCATGCAGTTGGGTTACCTGACGCCGCCGGTTGGTCTTAATTTGTTTATTGCCAGTTATCGTTTTGACCAATCCATTGTGAGAGTATATCTGGCGACGCTGCCATTCCTGCTGATGCTGATGGCCGCCGTATTGGTGATTACCTTCTGGCCGGATCTGTCCCTGATGCTGCTTGCCGACTGATCCGCAGGTAAACAATCCACTTGTTTCCGACGGAGATGCAGATGCAGATTAAGTCGAACGCCTGTCTTTTAGCACCTCTGGTGCTTTTCTCAGTTGCGCCGGTCTTGCAGGCCGCCGATATGCCGGCAGAAATCAGCCTGCCACCCGGTTTCCAAATTGAAGTTCTCGTCGACCAGTTACCCAATTCCCGTGGTATCGCGCTGAGCGATGAGGGCACGCTGTTTGTCGGTACCCGTCGCAAGAAAAGCGTATACGCCGTCAGCGATGTGTTCGATGAAGACGAGCGTGAGATCTATACGCTGATTACTAAGCGCCAGATGCCCAGTGGTGTTGCCGTGCATGACGGTGATCTCTACGTTGGCGAAGTTACCCAAATCGTTCGTTTTAGCGATATTGAGTCGCGACTGGATAACCCGGGTGAGCCTGAAGTGGTTATCGGCGGTTTGCCCACCGACAAATTGCATGCCTGGAAGCACATTGAGTTCGGACCGGATGGCAAGCTGTATGTGCCACTCGGCGCGCCCTGTAATGTCTGTAATGAACCTGAGTACGGCACGATCACGCGTTACGAACCCGACGGGTCAAATCCGGAAGTCATTGCCCGTGGTGTCCGCAATACCGTTGGCATGGCCTGGCATCCCGAAACCGGCGAACTTTGGTTTACCGATAACGGTCGCGACATGCTGGGCGATGATCTGCCGCCCGATGAACTGAACCGTCTGGAGAAAGAAGGCAGTCATTTCGGCTTCCCGTTCTGCCATGCCGGTGACATTGTTGACCCGGACCCGGAGCTGGCTGCACTTGGCAGTTGTGACGATGCTGTGCCGCCGGTTCAAAAGCTGGGGCCGCATGTTGCTGCTTTGGGTCTGATCTTCTACGACGGAGACATGTTCCCCGAGGAATATCAGGGACAGATCTTTATTGCCGAACATGGTTCATGGAACCGCAGTGAAAAGATCGGCTACCGTATCAGTCTTGTCCGTCTCGAAGGTAATAAGGTGGTCAGTTACGAGCCGTTTGCGGAGGGCTGGCTGCAGGGCGAGAGCGTTTATGGTCGCCCTGTAGATATCGTCATCGCGCCGGATGGCGCGTTGCTGGTCAGTGACGATAAGAACGGCTTGATATACCGCATCAGCTATGAGGACTAAGCGGCAGTGCCGGTTAAATCTTTTTAAAACCTGATTAGAAATACAGTTCAGAATTTTATTCGGAAGGCTTAAATGAAAAAGCTCTTTTCTCTCATCGGTAAGTTTCTCAGTGGCCTGATCAAGGTGCTGCAGGCCGTTATTTTGTTGGCCTTTATAGCAATCTATGCAGCGGCCTTAAGTGGCAAGCAGATTGAGGTGCCCGAGTCAGGCGCGCTCATCGTTGCGCCGGCAGGGGCGCTGGTGGAGGAGTTTTCCGGTAGTGCTACTGATCGTGCGTTGGCGCGGCTGCAGGGCGTCGAGCAGAACGAATCACTGGTCCGTAATATTACAGACAGTCTTGAAATGGCGATCGACGATGATCGTATTAAAGCGGTTGTGCTTGACCTTCAGGGTCTGGCCGGCGGCGGCCTAAGCAAGATGCAGGTCATCGGTGATGCGCTGGACCGTGTGCGCGATTCTGGCAAGCCGGTTATTGCGATGGCTGATGGTTATACCCAGGAACAGTATTACCTCGCCTCCCGAGCCGATGAAGTTTATATGCACGATATGGGCTTTGTGTTTATTGACGGTTACGGCTACTACCGGGCATTTCTCAAAGACGTCATCGAAAAGCTGTCGGTGGATGTGCATGTTTTCCGTGTTGGTGAGTACAAGTCATTTGTCGAGCCGTACTTGCGCAACGACATGTCAGAGGAAGACCGTGAAGCTGCTGAGCAATGGCTTGGCGCACTTTGGCAGGCCTATGCTTACGATGTGGAGGCGGCACGCGAACTCGAAGCCGGCGCTCTGAATGACTATGCCAACAACGCTGTTGCAGCCTTAATTGAGGCGCAGGGCGATACGGCTGTGCTGGCGGTCAATTCGGGCCTTATCGACGGCCTGATGAGCCATCAGGAATTCGAGAACTACATGATCGAAATCGTCGGCCCCAGCGATGAGGTCGCAGGTTACTACGAAGGCCTGCACTATGAGGACTATCTCAGTGCAGTCGGGCGTCCCGGAACAGTTGAGGAGTCTGATTACAACGTAGCGGTGCTGGTGGCATCGGGCAACATTGTGGATGGTGAGGCACCTCCGGGAACGGTCGGCGGCGATACGCTGGCCGCTCTGGTCAGAAGTGCAACCTACGATGACACTATCGATGCCGTGGTGCTGCAGGTCGACAGTCCGGGCGGCAGCATGTTCGCATCGGAAGTGGTATTCGATCAGCTTGAAGAGTTCCAGCAAACCGGTAAGCCCCTGATCGTTTCTATGAGCAGTGTGGCGGCTTCCGGTGGCTACTATATCTCCATGCTGGCAGATGAAATCTGGGCGTCGGAAACGACGGTGTCAGGCTCCATTGGTGTTGGCGCAGTGGTGCCCACCTTCCAGCGTACGCTGGCCGAGCTCGGTATCAATATTGACGGCTTTGGCACTACCCAACTGTCGGGTCAGCTTGATCCGGCTCAGGGGCTGGGGCCTGACGCCTACAAAATTCTCGATTTAGGCGTGAAGCAGGCGTACCGCACTTTTATTACTAAAGTGGCTGACAATCGCGGGATGGAATACGAACGTGCCGATAGTCTGGCTCGTGGCCGGGTCTGGGTCGGTGCTGATGCACAGGAACTAGGGCTGGTTGATCAGATCGGCACTATCGATGATGCCATTGAATCTGCTGCGGCATTTGCCGGTCTGGAGGAAGGTGAGTATGCAGTGCGATATCTGGCTGCCGAGCTGACGCCCGCTGAGCAGTTCATGATGCAGCTGGCCGGCGGTTCAGTGAAAATCATGAACTGGCTCGGACTGGAATGGCAGCGTACTTCGGTGATCAACGACGCGATGGCAATGCTTGAAGAAACCGCCGCCGGCCTGGCTGTCTGGAACGATCCGCGCAATCTTTATATGAACTGCGAGTGCATTGCCCCCTGATCGCTATTAACCGCTAGAGGTTATCGCTGTAGTTTGGGGTAGTGATACCAGTTACAGATACCGCTGCTTCCCGGCAGTTGTTGCCAGCTGTCGATATCGAAATCGATGCAAAAGATGCCGCAGGTCGGAAGGTTGTCCAGCTGTACATTGGATAATCTGTTGACCAGATCGGTCATGCCCGGGTTGTGGGCAACAATCATCAGGTGTTCAATCTTGTCGTCGCATTCGCTGGCGATGTCTGTCAGGGTGCCCGCTGAGGCAAGGTACATGCCTTCGTTGGTGTGGATGGTGTCAGCGGTAAAGCCGAGTGGCTTGCCAACCAGCCGGGCTGTTTCCTGAGCGCGTTCGGCGGAGCTGGCGAGAATCCGGTTGGGTATGATGCCTTCGTCTTTCAGACGCAGCCCCAGAGCAGGGGCGTCGCGCAGACCCCGTTTATTGAGCGGGCGGTCGTGGTCGCTTAAGCGCCGGTCGTCCCAGCTGGATTTTGCATGGCGCAGAATGCTGAGACGTTTGGACACTAGGCTGGGTTCCTTGTTAGACGTTTAAAGCAGGCCTGCTTCCAGCTTGGCTGCTTCGGTCATCATATCCTGACTCCACGGCGGATCGAATACCAGTTCAACTTCGCAGCCGTTGACGGTGGGAATGATGCTGACTTTGTCTTTCACATCTTCAACCAGCACTTCGCCCATGCCGCAGCCCGGGGCGGTCAGTGTCATATCGACGACCACGTTGCGTTCGCCGTCATCGGTCTTGTCGACGCGGATGCCATAGATCAGGCCAAGGTCGACGATGTTGATAGGAATCTCCGGATCGTAACAAGTACGAATCTGATCCCAGATCACCTCTTCAAACTTGTCATCGCTGACTTCATCCGGCAGTTCGGGAGCAGCAAGCGGCTCTTTACCCAATGCATCGGCATCCTTACCGCCGATGCGGAACAGATTGCCTTCGAAGTAAATCGTAAAGCTGCCACCCATCGCCTGCGTGATATAGACGAGGTTGTTTTTCTCGAGTTCGATTTCGTAACCGGCGGGAATGACTACCGCTTTGACATCGCGGCGCAGTACGACCGGTTCACTATCCTGACCCATCATGTTCAAAGAACCTTCTTTCAGTTTTATTCTGTCGTTACAGAAGCTGCGTCGCCAGCCGTTACCGGTGACTGCAAAGCTGCTTCCAATGAGCGCCACGGCAGCGTGGCGCATTTTATACGGCTGCGGTAAGCCTTCACACCTTCCAGTGCATCCAGGGGCATCCCCGGCAGCTTGTCTGCAGATTGTTCGTTGTTCAGCATTGCATCAATGGCAGCAGCCAGGTCTGTGGCTTCCTGCACCGTGCTGTCGCCAAGGGCGTCAGTCATCATTGATGCGGAGGCCATGCAGATGGCGCAGCCGGTGGTCTCATGACCGGCAGCTTTGATCTGATCGCCTGCAATCTCCAGCTGCAGGCTGACTTTGTCGCCGCACAGTGGGTTAAAGCCTTCTGCCTGATGCGTGGCATTCTCCAGTCGCCCGAAATGCTTTGGTTTGCGGCTGTGCTCCAGCACGACCTGTTGGTAAACCTGTGTCAGGTCATCGGCTGTGTTCACCGGAACATCTCCTTGGCAACACGCAGGCTCTTAACCAGCTGATCAATATCTTCCTGATTGTTGTAGAACGCCAGCGAGGCGCGAGCGGTGCCAGCAACACCAAAGAAGTCCATTACCGGGTTCGCACAGTGATGCCCGGTGCGAATGGCTACGCCCTGATGGTCGAGCACTGTGCCGATATCGTGTGGATGAATATCGTCGAAAACGAAGGAGATCACTGCTGCTTTCTGTTCGGCGGTGCCGATGATGCGCAGGCCTTCAATGTCGAGCAGGGCACTGGTAGCGCTTTCGAGCAGTTGATGTTCGTAGGCCGCGATGGTGTCGATACCGATGTTGTTCAGATAATCAATTGCGGCACCCAGGCCAATAGCTTCGGCAATAGGCGGGGTGCCCGCTTCGAAGCGCCACGGCAGGTCGTTGTAGACGGTCTCTTCAAAGCTGACCGCCAGAACCATCTCACCACCACCGATGAACGGCGGCATCTTGTTCAGCCATTCTTCTTTCGCGTAAAGCACACCGATACCGGTCGGACCGCACATCTTGTGACCGGAAAACGCATAGAAGTCGCAATCCAGTTCCTGCACATCTACTGCCCCGTGCGGTGCAGCCTGAGCACCATCCAGCAACACAGCTACACCGTGTTTGCGGGCGAGGGCGACGATGTCTTTAACCGGGTTGATCGTGCCCAGCGCGTTGGAAACGTGGGCTACAGCGATCAGTTTGGTTCTGCTCGTAATCAGTGCTGCCAGCTCTTCGAGTATCAGCTCGCCGCGTTCGTTCACCGGGGCTACTTTGAGGACAACACCTGTGCGCTCCGCCAGTAGTTTCCAGGGCACGATGTTGGAGTGGTGTTCCATGCGGCTGACGATGATTTCATCGCCCGCTGACAGTAACGCGCCAAAGCTGTAGGCGAGCAGGTTGATCGACTCGGTCGTGCCGCTGGTGTAAATCACTTCACGGGTTGAGCCGGCATTAATGAATGCGCGGATTTTCTCGCGGGCGCCTTCATACAGATCAGTCGCACGCTGGCTGAGAGTATGTACGCCGCGATGCACGTTGGCATGAGATGTCTGATAGTAGTGATCTACCGAATCCAGCACCGCCTGCGGGCGCTGTGACGAGGCCGCATTATCGAGGAAAGCAAGGCGGGCGCCATTCACTTCCTGATGCAGAATCGGGAAATCCTGCCGCACTTCTTCGACATTGAAGCTGCTCAAGGTGTTGCTGTCCGCCGCCATTAGCCGGTCTCGCCGTCCGCGATTTCGATCGCTGCACCTAATTCGTTCAGCCGGTTCTCAACAGCCTGCCGCACGTGTTCACGCAGTTCTTCCGTGGCGATGTGCTGGAACACTTCGGCCGCGAATGACTGAATCAGCATGTTGCGGGCTTGCCGCTCCGGGATGCCACGGGCGCGCAGATAGAACAGCGAAGTCGGATCCAGCTGTCCGGTAGTTGAGCCGTGGGCGCATTTGACGTCGTCGGCGTAAATCTCGAGTTCCGGTTTGGTGTTGATCTCGGCGCCTTTGCTCAGCAGCAGGTTCTTGTTGTACAGGGCTGCATCGGTTTTCTGCGCATCCTTGAACACATGAATCATGCCGTTAAATACACCACGGCCTTTGTCGGCCATCACACCGGCATAGTGCGCATTAGCTGTGCAGTGCGGAGCTTCATGGGCCAGATACAGGTGGTTGTCGGCAAGACGCGTGCCGTCCACAAGAAACAGACCGGTAGCCGAAGCATCTGCGCCCGGCTGCAGCAAATGAATGCGCAGGTCGTTGCGGGCAATCGCAGCGCCTAAGTCTATGTTCAGGAAGTTACAGGTGGCATCACGCTGCAGACGGATAGTCTGTTCAGCTACGTGGTAAGCCCCAGCAGATTCTTCCTGCACCTTTTGATAGGTCAGGTTAGCGCCGTCCGCACAATCAATATCGGTAACCGCAATAGAATTGCTGGCAGCACTGCCCAGATGATGTTCGACAATCGTGGCAGAGGCATTCTTGCCGGCGCGGACAACAATGCGCGGATAGATGTTGCGTGCACGTGTGTTGTCGAAAACGATATGCAGCGGAGGTTGTATGACAGCGTTATCGTTGATATCGATAACAGCGCCGGTGTCCATCTGAGCCAGATTGAGTCGCGACAGACTGGATGCGCCCGCCGACAGGTTAGAGCTTAAATTCTCTTCGTCCAGTGCAGATTCAAGCAGGCGGACCGAGAGGTTTGCAGATTCCAGATTACTGGCAGCCGCATCGAACGCGCCGTCGCGGAATACCAGACGCAGGCTGTTCTCGTCGGTGTAAATTACTGAAGCGCTGCCATTGGTCTCGTCTTCGCTCAGATATTGCTCCGAACGCTGCGCCATCTTGGCCAGGTCGGTATAACGCCATTGCTCCAGACGTTTGTGCGGAAAGCCCTGCCCGCAGAAGTCTTCAAGCGCGCCGGCTTGCAGCTTGGCCAGCCACTCAGGCCGGCCGGGCTTCAGTGCATATGTTGTTTCGTTGCTCACAGCGATATCCTCAAGAAGCTGCAGCCTGTGCCATCAGCGCGTCGTAGCCTTCTTCTTCCAGTTGCAGTGCGAGTGACTTGTCACCGCTGTGAATGATGCGACCGTCGGCCAGTACGTGTACGTAGTCCGGCTCGATGTAGTCCAGCAGACGCTGGTAGTGAGTGATCATCAGGAAGCTGCGGTCGTCGCGGCGCTGCATGTTCACGCCGTTCGCAACAACCTTGAGTGCGTCGATGTCGAGGCCCGAGTCGGTTTCATCAAGGATGGCCAGTGTCGGTTCAAGAATGGCCATCTGGAAAATTTCATTACGTTTCTTTTCGCCGCCCGAGAAGCCTTCATTGACGCTGCGATTCAGGAAGCTCTGATCCATTTCCATCAGCGCGGCTTTCTCTTTGACGAGACGCATGAAGCTGACAGCATCGATCTCAGGCTCACCGGCTGCTTTGCGACGGGCATTCAGCGCGGCTTTCAGCAGATACACGTTGTTCACGCCCGGGATTTCAACCGGATACTGGAAGCCCAGAAAGATACCCGCCTGAGCGCGTTCTTCCGGCTCAAGTTCCAGCAGATCAACGCCGTTGTAGATAACGCTGCCGCTGGTGATTTCATAACCGTCGCGGCCGGCCAGTACCTGAGCCAGCGTGCTCTTACCGGCGCCGTTCGGGCCCATGATGGCGTGAACTTCACCCGGCTTAATGCTCAGGTTAAGTCCTTTCAGGATTTCTTTGCCTTCAACTGAGGCGTGCAGATCTTTAATTTCAATAAGCATGTTCTTTTCTCAATTTCGGTGCTGTCTAACCGACTGCACCCTCAAGACTGACGTTCATCAGGGCTTGCGCCTCGACGGCGAACTCCATTGGCAGCTCGCGGAATACTTCTTTGCAGAAACCGTTCACAATCATGTTGACTGCGTCTTCCTCAGACAGGCCGCGCTGGCGGCAGTAGAAGAGCTGGTCGTCGGCGATCTTCGACGTCGTGGCTTCATGTTCAACAACCGCTGTCGGTTCTTTCACCTCCATGTAGGGGAAGGTGTGAGCGCCGCACTTGTCACCCATGAGCAGCGAGTCGCACTGGGTATAGTTACGGGCATTGGCGGCGGTGGGAAAGACTTTAACCAGACCGCGGTAAGCCTGCTGTGCTTTACCGGCAGAGATACCTTTCGAGATGATGGTGCTGGTGGTGTTCTTGCCGATATGGATCATCTTGGTGCCGGTGTCGGCCTGCTGCAGATTGTTGGTTACGGCAACAGAATAGAATTCACCAACCGAGTCATTGCCGCGCAGTACGCAGCTCGGGTACTTCCAGGTGATAGCAGAGCCTGCTTCCACCTGTGTCCATGAGATCTTCGAGCGGTCGCCACGGCAATCGCCGCGCTTGGTTACGAAGTTGTAGATGCCGCCCACGCCGTTTTCATCACCGGGGTACCAGTTTTGTACGGTGGAGTATTTGATCTCGGCATCTTTCTCGGCAACCAGTTCCACAACAGCAGCGTGCAGCTGATTCTCGTCACGCATGGGTGCGGTGCAGCCTTCGAGATAACTCACGTGGCTGCCTTCATCGGCAACAATCAGCGTGCGTTCGAACTGACCGGTGTTGGCGGCGTTGATGCGGAAGTAGGTCGACAGCTCCATCGGGCAACGCACGCCTTTCGGGATGTATACGAAAGAACCGTCACTGAACACTGCCGAGTTCAGGGCAGCAAAGAAGTTATCGCGGGCGGGAACGACGGTGCCGATATACCGCTCGACCAGTTCCGGGTATTCCTGCAACGCTTCTGAGAACGAGCAGAAGATTACGCCGGCTTCATGCAGCTTGTCTTTAAAGGTAGTGGTGACCGAAACACTGTCGAAGACTGCATCAACAGCAACGCCGGCCAGCTTGGCGCGCTCATGCAGCGGGATGCCCAGCTTGTCGTAGGTTTCCAGCAGCTTCGGATCAACTTCGTCGAGGCTCTTAGGCGCGTCTTCCGGCGACTTGGGCGCCGAGTAGTAGGAGATCGCCTGATAATCGATGGGGTCGAGATTCAGTTTGGCCCAGTCCGGCTGTTTCATCTCCTGCCAGATCGCAAAAGACTTCAGGCGCCAGTCGAGCATAAACTGCGGCTCGCCTTTGATGGCTGACAGACGGCGGATCACATCTTCGTCCAGACCCGGCGCAAAAGTTTCAGACTCAATGTCAGTGACAAAGCCGTGCTGATACTTGCGGCCGACCAGTTCTTCGAGATTTTCGTTACTGCTGCTCATGACAATTACTATTTTCTGTTGGCTTTTATCTGTTAGCTGTCTTTCGGGGTTTCGGGTACATCAGATTCGCCGATGTTAGAACCGCCAATATTGAGTGAGTCACGCACGGAGTAGACCAGCGGGAACTCACGCGGAGGGGTTTGCAGCTCGGCCAGACTGACGTCGGCGAGTGCATTGCGAATCGCGGTGTTAATGCGTTGCCAGGCACCACCGACGGTGCAGCTGTCTTCCAGTTCGCAGGAACTGGTGTCGGCGCTGCATTCGGTAATCGCCAGAGGACCTTCCAGCGCATCGAGAATATCGGCGGCGGAAATATCTTCAGGTGTGTGGGCCAGACGGTACCCGCCATCGGCGCCGCGAACGGACTCGACCAGATCGGAGCGGGCCAGCAGCTTGAGCACTTTTTGCACGGTGGGCAGTGCAAGTTTGGTCTCGGCAGCGACATCGCTTGCGGAGCACAGGCCGTCGCGACGGGGTGCTAAGTACACCAGTATCATGGTGCCGTAGTCTGTTAAGCGGCTGATTTTAAGCACGTTACACCTGAAAGAATGGTTGTTTTGCGGCGGGTGGCAGAAGCCTCCCGGATGCCCAAATAAGGCTCAAATTGATCCTGCAGGAGCCCTAGATGAGAAAGGTTCTTAATTAGGACTAATCTAGTCCTGTATGTATAGGACTATTTTAGTCTTATATGTCAGCAAAGCAAGCTGTGACACGTTAAACACAGTGGAAGCGCGGGTTTTGCTATATTGCTGAGCCTGAATTTCAGCCGGATTGTTTGGAGTACACGTTGAAACAACTGATCGCATTGCTCGTCTTGCTATGCAGCAGCCTCAATCTTTGGGCCCAGGAGCAGGTCCCGGATGCCGGGCAAGCCGGGGAGACGCCGTATCAGGTCATTGAAACTGCAGCCACCAGCTTGCAGCAAAGTCTCGTTGGTAAGCAGGATTACTACGGTGACAATCTGGATGAGCTGTATCAGCTGATCGACGACAAACTGTTACCGGTGTTCGACGTGCGCTATTCCGGTTATCTGGTTTTGGGTAATCACTGGAAGCCGGCTACAGAAGAGCAGCGCAGCCGGTTTATTGAAGCGTTCTATACCTTCCTCGTGCGCTCCTATGCAAAAGGTCTGCTTGGATTCAATCAGCAGGATCTCGAGATTTATCCCGAGGTTTATTCCAAAGACAAAAAGAAGGCTGAAGTGCGCACTGAGCTGAAGCTGGCGAACGGCACGAAGGTCCCTGTGAACTACCGCTTGCGCAACTCAAAGCGTGGCTGGCGTGTCTACGATGTCCGTATCGAGGGCGTGTCGTACGTGCAGAATTACCGCAGTCAGTTCAATGCTGAAATTGCGGCTGAAGGAATTGATGCGGTTATTCAGCGTCTCGAAACCGAGCAGGAAAAGGCGATTGAGTCGCCCCTGACGGAAGCCGCTCAAACTACCGGTTAATTTTTCAGGTTGTTGCGGGTGAGGCCGTTTCTTCCGTCTCAGGTGCCGGTTCATCATCAAAGGCTTCATCGAAAGCCTCATCAAACCCGCTGTCAAACTCATCTTCGAAGTCGTTAACCGGCGGGTTGCCGTCGAAGATCAGGAACTGACGGTTCTGCAGATAGGCATCACGCACAAACAGATACGGATCGAATGATTCGCGGACCGCTTCATCAAATGGCAGCAGTTTGGCGCGCTCATCAATTGTCCAGGCGATAAAGAGCTTGCTGCGGGTGCTGCTGGTAGGCCACTGCATGATCGGGTTGACCTGAGTGTTCGGCCAGATACCAATGCCGCTGGCGACAGTGCTCGGGCCCAGCAACGGAATCACGATGTAAGGACCCTGTGGAATACCCCAGACGGAAAATGTCTGGCCAAAGTCTTCTTCATGCTGAGGCAGGCCGGCGATTGTGGCCGGGTCCAGAAAGCCACCCAGTCCGAGCGTGGTGTTAAGAGCAAAGCGGCCGGTGTCCTGAAAGCCTTGTTTGATCTTGCCCTGCAGGAAGGCATTCACAATATCGACGGGATAGGTCAGGTTCTCGAAGAAGTTGTTGGTTTTGTCGCGGAAGCCTTCCGTGGACACGGTTTCGTAGCCCTTGGCGACAGGGCGCAGCAAATATGTGTCAAAGCCCGCGTTAAACGTAAAGATCGGCCGGTTAATCTTCTCGAACGGGTCTTCGCTGGCGCTGCTGTTCGGGGGGCGGGTGCAACCGCTGCCCGTTGCCAGAATTGCGAGCAGTGAAAAGAGCAGAGCGCCCCGGCAAATATCTGCGAAGCGCCGGTGCAGAAAGTCACCCCTCAGACTTTCCAAGTGTTTCACTAATTACTCCGATCTATTCTGTTCTTGCTGCTTTCTGCGTACTTTTTCCGGCAGGTAGCTTTCGAACGTCTCGAGGCGGGCGCGGAAGCGGACTTCCTGTAAGGGGTCCAGATCCGGTGTGGCCAGAGCGAGGCGCAGTTGCATGATTGCCATCGAAAGATTACCGGTGTACGCATGATACTCTGCCATATAGTAGTGCGCATTCGAAATGTCACCGGCAGCATTTGCCGCGAGCGCCAGCAAGCGGATTTGTTCGGAAGTAGCGGGTACGTGATTCAGCAGATCGTTGAGTACATCGTGAGCCTGCTGTGGTTTGCCGTTATTAAGTAAAGCTTCGGCGTAGCGCACAGTTAAAGGCACATTGCGCGGGAACAGCTTCATCGCTGTCTCGAATGTCTTCAGTCCCCGGGACCTTCTGCCACTGGCAATTTCTGCTTGCGCCAGACCTGTATGGAAGATGATGACCTGCTCATTAGCGCGCAGCAGTTCAGCCATGATACGGCGGGCCTTTTCCGGTTGGCCATCGCCCATGTACGACAGGGCGAGACCGTACTGCACACCCAGATCACCGATGGCACGCGGGTTGTTCAGCTGTCCCTCAAAGTATTTGAGTGCGACATCAGGCCGGCTGGCCGTCAGGTATTGCAGGCGTGCCCGAATCAAGCCGTAGCTGACGCTGTCCGGAACGTCCTTAATGCCGTATTGCGCGGCGCGGCCGCGGGTTTCTGCAATACGGTTGGTGGTGACCGGGTGAGTCATCAGAAACTCGGGAATCTGCGAGCTGCTGGAGCGGGTCAGGCGGCCCATGGTTTCGAAGAAATCAGGCATGCCCTGCGGGTTAAAGCCTGCTTCATCCATGATGCCAACACCCACGCGGTCCGCTTCATACTCGTTGGCGCGGGTGAAGTCGATCTGTTGCTGAGCTGAAAGCCCTTGCGACGCCATCACGGCGCCGGAGATTGCATCGCCGCCAGCACCGGTGGCTACACCGATAAGAATGGCACCGAGCAGGGCGGCCATATTGATGATGCTTTCATTACGGTTTGCGAATACTGCACGCGAGATGTGGCGCTGGGTAACGTGTGCGATCTCATGTGCCAGTACACCGGCCAGTTCGCTTTCGTTCTTGGTTGCCAGCATCAGGCCGGAGTGAATGCCGATGTACCCGCCGGGCAAAGCAAATGCGTTGATCGCTTTGTCATTCACGACGAAGAACTGAAAGTTTTCGCCTTCGTCCTGAGCGTGCGACGCCAGCTTCAGGCCGACAGTCTGGATGTACTCCTGTACTTCGGGGTCGGCGATGATGACGCTGGCATTTTGCAGGTTGCGATAGATCGCCCGGCCGATGCTCTCCTCAGCTGCTTTGGACAACACCGAGTCGTTCGGACTGCCCATGTCGGGCAGGTCCGGCGTGTTCGCGCGTAGCGGCGCGACTGACAACATCAGTGCGAGACCGGAGACGGCGGTATAAGAAGCAATGTTGGAGAGAGTGTGACGCATGACGGGCGGCCTGCGGTTTACAGGGCCTTAACGGCTTCCAGTACCTCGTCAACGTGGCCTTTAACTTTGACCTTGCGCCATTCCTGACGCAGCTTGCCTTTTTCATCGATCAGGAAAGTGCTGCGTTCTATGCCCATCACTTTGCGGCCGTACATGTTCTTCTCTTTGATGACGTCGAAGATAGCGCAGGCTTTTTCATCAGCATCGGAGAGCAAGTCAAACGGAAAGTCGTATTTGGCTTTGAACTTTTCATGCGAGGCAATGCTGTCGCGGGAAACGCCGAGGATGACGGTTTTAGCGCGTTTGAATTTCGCATGGTTGGCTGCAAAGTCCTGACCTTCGGTGGTGCAACCCGGAGTGCTGTCTTTCGGGTAGAAGTAGATCACTACGTTCTTACCGCGCAGGTCTTTCAGATCGATGTCCTTGTCGCCTGTGGCGGGTAACTTAAGTTTCGGAACTACACGTCCGATCGTGGCCGTCGCCATAATGCTTCCTCAATGAGATTGGTTATTAATGAATAGACAATTTAGCGCTGCGCAGGTTCGATTACTGCGTCCAGATTCTCGGATTCACAGTAGTCGTGGAACTCTTCGCGCAGTGTCGCCAGATGCATGGTTTTCGGGATGTTTACCGTCATCTGGATAGAGAACATTGCCGAACCCGTATGCGGGGCGTTGTACTGACGGGTGTTCATGTCAGCGATAGTCAGGTTTCTGGAAGAGAAAAAGCCTGACAGACCGGCAACGATGCCTTCCTGGTCGATCGCAACTACGTCGACGTTATAAGGAGCTGCCGGCTCGTTTTCTGCGCGGTCTTCGGTCGGACGCACATTAATGCTGAGGTCGCCGCTGCCGGCGAGTTCATCAAGTGACTCCTCGACCTTCTGGATTGCGTGCCAGTTGCCCGATACCAGCATCAACACGGCAAACTCTGACCCGAGAGTGGTCATGCGGCTTTCGAGGATATTGCCGCCTGCACCGGTGATGCAGCGGCTCAGGTCGCGCACTAAGCCGGCCCGGTCGGGGCCGATGGCGGTGACTGCAAGTAGTCTTTCCATAAATCCGGGGACAGTCCTTACGAATGCTAAAGAATAAACTGACCGCAGTTTATCGGATTATTCATCAAGATTGGTGGGGTATTGCGAGCGATTGCGGCGCAATGAGGGGTGATTTCCACCCGGTCCGGACCAATGCTGGTGCGCTGCCCCGAGGGGGTTAATTCCGGGGTGGCTGGTCGGGTGGTCGCCGAACTTGCGCCGTTTCTGGGTCCTGAGTACTATCCCCGCTCTATTTGCGGGCTCCACACATATGTTTCAAGGTAGTTTAGTAGCACTGGTGACACCGATGACACCGGACCTGGCGGTTGATTACGCAGGTCTGGAGCGTCTTATTGAGCACCATATTCAGGCTGGCACCGACGGTTTGGTTATCGCCGGCACTACCGGTGAGTCCGCAACTCTGGCAAAGGGTGAACACATCGAGGTTATCCGCCGGGCTTGTGAGATCGTTGCCGGGCGTTTGCCTGTGATTGCCGGAACCGGTTCCAACTCGACTGCACAAACTATCGAATTGTCGCAGGCTGTTGACGCCTTGCCGGTGGACGCTTATCTGGTCGTCACGCCTTACTACAACAAGCCGACTCAGGAAGGTTTGTATCAGCACTTTACTGCTATCGCTGACGCAGTTGCCAAGCCCGTAATGCTTTACAACGTGCCGGGGCGCACCGCTGTAGATCTGCTGCCGGAAACTGTTGCCCGGTTGGCGCAGCACGACAACATCTTCGGTATCAAAGAGGCGACCGGTGATTTGTCGCGTGTGACTGAAATTAAGTCGGCCTGTGGTGACGACTTCATGTTGTACAGCGGTGATGATGCAACTGCGCGCGAGTTTATGTTGCTGGGTGGTCACGGTGTTGTTTCCGTCACCTCGAACGTTGCACCCACGCAGATGCATGCGATGTGCAAAGCCGCTATCGCAGGTAACGCCGACGAAGCTGCACAGCTGGATGCGCCGCTAAGCGCTTTGCACAACGATTTGTTTGTCGAGTCGAATCCGATTCCGGTGAAGTGGGCAGTCGCTCAGCTTGGTCTGTGTGACGGATACCTGCGTTTGCCACTGACGGAATTGAGTGAATCTGCCCGGCCTGTTGTGCAGGCGGCACTGGATCAGGCGGCAGCAGGATGACGTTGGGTCGGGTTGTCGCAGTTGCTGCACTTGCCGCGTTGATGACGGGGTGTGCTGCAAAAGGCCGTTGTTACAAGGTCAGCGAGTATCAGAAATCGGAACCGTCTCCGGAGATTGCTGTGCCGGACGGATTGAAGCCGATTGACGACACCCAGAAGCTGGTTATCCCGGAGGGTGAGCGCAACACCACTGCGACACCTAAATCAGAGAAATGCCTGGACTACCCGCCGCGGTATTTCCGCGAGGCACCGGAAGAACAATAAGCAGTGACGTTTCGGGTCCGGTTGGCGAACCGCAGGTGCGCCAGACGGAGAGACTTTGCGAGCGTTAGCGAAGCAAATAGCAGCCTACGAAGCGAACATGCTTCAGAGTCGGTGGCTAGCGAAGCCGGCAAATAACAATTTGGTAGATCAGTTTCGGAGAGATGGCTGTTTCGACTCCGTCTTAACACGCAGTTGTTAAGCGGGGAGATCTGGGAGGAGCGCAGCGACGAGCAGCCTACGAAGCGAACATGCTTCAGAGTCGGTGGCTAGCGAAGTCGACAAATAACAATTTGGTAGATCAGTTTCGGAGAGATGGCTGTTTCGACTCCGTCTTAACACGCAGTTGTTAAGCGGGGAGATCTGGGAGGAGCGCAGCGACGAGCAGCCTACGAAGCGAACATGCTTCAGAGTCGGTGGCTAGCGAAGTCGACAAATAACAATTTGGTAGATCAGTTTCGGAGAGATGGCTGAGTGGTCGAAGGCGCACGATTGGAATTCGTGTGTACGTTAATAGCGTACCGAGGGTTCGAATCCCTCTCTCTCCGCCAACAAGAAACGGGCCCCTTTATGGGGCCCTTTTTGTTGGCAAAGAGAGAAGTGGATTCCAGAACCCTTGTTCGACCCGGGTTCAGATGGCGGCCTTCAGGCCGGCAGATGAAGAGGGCGGGGAGCCGCGAAGCGGCGAGCCAATCCCTCTCTCTCCGCCAACAAGAAAATGGCGCCCTTTACGGGCGCCTTTTTTGTTGGCGAAGAAAGAAGTGGATTTTAGAATCCTTGGTTCGACCCGGGTTCAGATGGCGGCCTTCAGGCCGGCAGATGAAGAGGGCGGGGAGCCGCGAAGCGGCGAGGGGCCATCCCTCTCCAAAAAACCACCGCTACCGCCACCCGACCAACCGTTCTATACTCAGTCCACAACAACTAAAAATCTCAAAGGGGTAATCTCATGAGTGGTTTCAACAAGGTTGGCAGTCTTGCTGTGGTGTGTGTCGTAGCCGTCGCCGCAGGAGCTTATCTGATGGGGCGTTCCGATGAGCGGGCCGGTAAGGACATGCCTGGATCATCCATGGTGCCGGCAGTGCAGGCTGACATTCCGTCACCGACAGGTGTTGTAGAGCCCCGCGATGTCTATTACCCCGGCACCGAGGCAATCGGTCCCGATGAAATGCGCATTGTTGCACTTGGCACGGGTATGCCCAGTCCGCGTCCTAAACAGGCGGCAGCCTGCTGGCTGGTTGAGTTGGGTAACGGCGACAAGTTCCTGTTTGATCTCGGTGCGGGTTGTCACGAACGTCTGGCTGCGCAGAAGATTCCTTACGATTACATCGACAAAGTCTTTATCGGCCATCTGCATGTAGACCACTTTGGTGACCTGCCTTCATTCTGGCTGGGTGGCACCACTATGAACCGCCTTGTACCGCTGCGGGTCTGGGGTCCAAGTGGCAGTACTCCCGAACTGGGCACTAAATACTCTCTGGAGAAAATGGTTGAGATGTACCAGTGGGATATTGGTACCCGTTCCGGCGTCATCGATTTCCGCGGTGGTGAACTGGAGATCAATGAGTTTCCGTTCGACGGCGAGAATGAAATTATCTTCCAGGAAAACGGCGTTACTGTTCGCAGTATCCCGGCGGTGCATGGTCTCGACGGTGCTGTCAGTTTTATTCTTGAGTGGAATGACCTGACCTTTGTCTATGGCAGCGACACGATTCCGAACAAGTGGTACGTCGAGCATGCGAAGAATGCCGACGTTGCTGTGCATGAGTGTTTCCTGCCGCCGCCGCTGTTGGTGACCAAGCAGGGTTTTGCTCCGCAGGAAGCGCTGAACGTGGGTACCCAGGGTCATACCTCGCCGGAACAGTTCGGTAAAGTGATGTCACTGGTTGAGCCGCGTCTGGCTATCGGCTATCACTTCTTTAACGACTTTGATGTTGAGCCGGAGGTGCGCCGTCGCGTGCAGACGGTTTACGACGGTCCGTTGGAACTGGCGGTTGATCACATGGTGTTTAACGTCACTAAAGAAGATATCCGTGTGCGCATGTCTGTGATTGATGAAGAGATCTGGCCGAGTCCGCCGATTCGCGAGAAGCTGCCGCCGGATACAGGCAATGCAATCCCGTTCTCTGATTTCACGCGCTCCGGTGCGCTGCCCATGCTGGATGTCGTGCAGCCTCTGTACGATGAGATCAATGAAGAGTACGGCACGGATTTCCAGCCGGTCTTTAAATAGTTAACTGATCGGACTCGCTTCGCAAAAGCCGCTCCGGAGTTATCCGGGGCGGCTTTTTATTTGCGTCAGGAGTTGCGTGAAGGCAGTCTGGTTCGAAAACCGGAGGAAGGCTGTATGCAAAAAGAAAATGTCGCTTTACTGAGTCGTTACAACAGGACCATGAACGAACAGTTTTATGAAGCCTGCACGCAACTGACATCAGAGCAGCTGGAAGACGACCGTGGTGCTTTCTTCGGCTCAATCTTCGGCACGTTGAACCATCTGCTGCTAACCGACCGTTTGTGGCTGGGCGCTTTTACCGACAACCCGTTGCAGTTCAACTCGCTGGACGAACGCTTGTGCGCGACCTTCATTGAATTGCGTCATGAACGTGAGGCAACAGATGCGGCCATTGCAGAATGGGCCGAGACTCTGACCGATGAACGACTGCAGCAACCGGCGACACAGCAGTTACAGATGCCGCTGTGGGTGGCGGTCACGCATTTTTTTAATCATCAGGCGCATCATCGCGGCCAGGTGTCGGCGTTACTCAGTCAATGTGGCGTGGATTACGGCACTACCGATTTGCCGTGGGTGCCCGGCGTTGTTCAATGGAGCTGAAAGGGTAAGCTGTTCCTTGAATCAGCGGGGCGGAATCAGCGGGGCGGAATCAGCGGGGCGGAATCAGCGGGGCGGCGTTTTGTGAAAACGCACAACGCTCTCATGTTCGCCGGTCTTGTTCGCAGGATTGCCGCTGCAGCTGTCACAACCGGAAGGCTTTTTGCGAAGCCGGCGCCACAAGGCAATCGCAACAACCATTGCGACTAAGCCTAATGCGATGAGTTCCTGAGCAGTAAAGTCCTGACCGGGCATCTATGAAAACACCTGATAAACGAACAGGGCGCCCAGGTAACCGAGACCGGTCATATAGCACCAGGCAAACACCGGCCACTTCCAGCTGCCGGTTTCGCGACGCATGATAGCGACAGTGGCCATGCACTGCAGACAGAACGCATAGAAGATCATCATGCCAATTGCCATCGGCAGCGTGAACACCAGCGAGCCATCGGCATGTTTGGCGGACTTCAGACGGCTGATCAGGCTTTGGTCGGTTTCATCGACTTCCGCACCAACGGCGTACACGGTGCCAAGCACAGCCACGACAACCTCGCGTGCCGGAAAGCTGGCAATCGCACCTGCCGATACTTTCCAGTCCCAGCCGAGCGGGCGGAATACGGGTTCAACCAGTTTGCCCATACGGCCGAGATAACTCTGTTCCAGCAGTTCGGCAGACTCGAGGTTGTCGAGTTCTGCCAGTTGCTCAGCGAGTGGCGCGCCCGCCACCTGCGACGCAAGCACGCTCCGCTGGGTTTCGTATTTGTCTGTGATTTCCAGCGGGCGCGGGAAGTAGGCCAGCGCCCAGATTACGACTGCCACCGTAAATATCACGGTACCGGCGCGTCGCAGGAATATCTTGCCGCGATCGAGCAGGCGGATCAGCACGGATTTGAGGTTCGGTAAACGGTAAGGCGGCAGCTCAATCATGAAGCTCGGCGTAGGGCCCTTCAGTTTGGTGCGTTTCATCAAAAGGGCGGTGAGCACGCCACCGACGATGCCAAGCAGATACAGACCGAGCAGTACCAGGCCGTGCAGATTGATGAGGCCGCCGGCATAGGATTGTTCGGGTACAAATGCGGCAATGAGCAGCGCGTAAACCGGCAGACGGGCCGAGCAGGTCATAAACGGTGCGGCGAGAATCGTGGCAATACGGTCGCGCGGGTCGGGAATGACGCGGGTTGCCATGATGCCCGGGACCGCACAGGCAAAGCTCGACAGCATCGGAATAAACGACTGGCCCGACAATCCGACCGAACGCATCAACCGGTCCATCATGAATGCAGCACGCGCCATGTAGCCCGAGTCTTCGAGCACGATGATGAAGGCAAACAGAATAAGAATCTGTGGCAGGAAGATGACGACACTGCCGACACCGGCAACGACGCCGTCAACCAGCAGGCTTTGCAAAGCGCCTTCCGGCAACATGCCGCCTACCAGCTCGCCGATGAGTCCTGCACCCTCATCGATCATGTCCATCAACGGGCCGGCCCACGAGAACACCGCCTGAAACACCGTGGCCATGATCGCAATAAACAACACCATGCCCCAGAAGGGGTGGTTGGTAATCTTGTCGAAGCGTTCCGCCCAAGTCACTTTGGGTGCGCTGCGGTTTTCAACCTTGGCCACTATCGCGTCGATCTTCCGGTAGCGGGCGATCGCTTCCATTTTGGCCAGCGACTTGTCTTCCTCGCGCAGCGACTCACGTAAGGCGATCAGTTGTTCGGTGGCTGCAGCGGGCGTGCTTTCTGTAAAACGCTGCTCGGCATAGCCGTTGGCATCGATGAGCGCACGTTCCACTTCGTAGGCTGTTACAGACCAGTTGTTAGCAATCAGTTCGTCTGCAAGCTGAGTAGCAGCCAGTTTTACTTCGGGTAGCGCAGGCTCCGCGGGTGTCTGCTCGTCGCCGATAGCTTTTTCGAGCCGGGCTTTCAGGGTGTCGATGTCTTTGCCGCTGGTGGCAACAAACGGGATTACCTCAATGCCAAGCTCAGCCGACAACTTCTCCGCATCAACAGTAATACCGCGGCGTGCAGCGATGTCGGACATGTTCAGGGCGGCAACAACGGGAATCCCAAGTTCCAGAATCTGGTCAATCAGGAACAGGTTGCGCCGCAGGTTGGCGGCGTCGAGCACCACCAGCACAGCACCCGGCGGTTTCAGGTCATCGATCAGACCCAGCAGCACATCGCAGGCTACGATTTCATCGGGAGATTGTGCTGCGAGCGAGTAGCAGCCCGGCAGGTCGATCAGGTTGGCGTGACCGTTCGGCAGTTTAATTCTGCCGGAGTGATACTCGACGGTAACGCCCGGGAAGTTAGCGGTTTTCTGACGCAGGCCTGTTAAGGCATTAAACAAAGTACTCTTGCCGGTGTTCGGGTTGCCGATGACTGCGATAACCGGATCATCAGCAACGACGGTTTGCGGTGCCGGTTCTTTGAGGCTCTTGCCGCGTTGTTTAAGACTGCTTTGCTTGCTGATCGACATGTATGTGCGTGTCCCTGCTTAAGCCCGTGACTCAGGAATCGGCTTCGATGATGATGCGACGTGCTTCGTCTTTGCGTAGCGACAAGGCATAGCCCATCACTTCAATCTCAATCGGATCGCCGCCTAATGCTTTGCGGCTCATGGAGACATGGGTGCCATCGAGCAGACCCATTGCCATTAATCGTTGGGCGATGGGGGAGTCTTCTTTGATAGTAAGAATGACGCCGCTTTGTCCGGGCTTAAGTTGGTCGAGGGTCATGTTGTAAGGGTCTGGTTGTT
>Ga0209692_10001026_pt1 | contig 43938 bp, 28 predicted proteins | sample tdDd472_FD_187129 | JGI IMG/M metagenome (GOLD analysis project Ga0209692, IMG submission 187129) | Marine sediment microbial communities from the Atlantic coast under amendment with organic carbon and nitrate - tdDd47.2 (SPAdes)... | ecosystem: Environmental > Aquatic > Marine > Coastal >...
GATTAGTGTGATTAAGCAAGGAAATAAATTCAAGATTGAACACATCGAGGATGCTTTTATAGCACCAGTGGATTAATCGGCAAGATATTTGTCGATAGTGGAAAGTAATTCTTCGAAACGAATAGGCTTAGCCAGATAATCATCGCAACCAGCATCTAAAATTCGTTCACGATCTCCTTCAAGAGCATATGCAGTTTGAGCGATTATAGGAATCTCCTTGTGATTCTTTTTGATTCTACGAGTAGCTTCACAGCCATCCATAATTGGCAAACGAATATCCATAAGTATTACATCAACATCATCTGATACTTCTATAATATCTACAGCTTCCTTTCCGTTTTTTGCCCATAACAACTCCGATTCGGTTCTGCTTAAAGCAGCGTCGAAAAACATATTGTTTATTTCTTCGTCTTCAACAATTAGAATTCTTTTATCCTTCCAATTGTATTTTTGACTATAGCTTATTTGATTCATGATTGAAATCTACGTTTATAAATAAAGCAATTTCCGCTCATTAAATATACGAAATTGAGGTTAGTAAAAAAAAATCATTTTTTTAGTTCAATGGTAAAACTGCTTCTATTTCAGTATAAATAAGCATGGTTTTGTTGATTACAGCTCAGTTTGAGCGTGTTTAGTGATGAATGGAAAATATCAACATAAGAGTCTATTTAGGCATATGTAAGTGAACTCATTTTTATGTTGATAGGACAATAACTTTTTTTGGTGTTCATATGAAGTCATTTTGTCAAAATTTGGATTGCTACTCATAAAAACATGCATTCTTAGGTTCATTTTTAATGATTTCATAACTAAAAATAGCCCTTTAATACAATGTGAATTCGTATTAGTAGAGGTGCTAGTGGAGAAAATCAATCACTAGTGAACTAATAGTTTAAGGAAATCAGTAAAACTAATTATATTTGTTCGTCTTGATTGAAAACTAAATCTAAAAGTGTTGAGGTTATGAACATTGAAGAGTTGAGATTATATTGTCTATCTAAGAAAGCAGTTACAGAAGGATTTCCCTTTGATGAAGAAACACTTGTTTTTAAAGTATTGGATAAGATGTTTTTATTGACCAATATTACAGGAGAACTTTGGATAAATGTAAAATCAGATCCTGAATCTATAATAGAATTAAGAGAGAGGTATTCATCGGTATTACCCGGATATCATATGAATAAGAAATATTGGAACACGGTAATTGTAGATGGTAGTATTACGGATACACTTTTAATTGAATGGATTGATAAATCATATGCTTTAGTAGTTCAGAAAATGCCAAAAAAGAAACAAAAGGAACTTCAAGATAATTAAACAACAACCTTTAATAAAAATTCATGAAAAAAATTATCATTACAAGTATGTGTCTATCCTTATGGGGATTTTCATATACTCAAGCACAAGAGAAATCTGTTGAGGAGAAAAAATTTACAACAGTTACTGAGGTTAAAACAACATCGGTTAAAAATCAGCAAAGTACAGGAACTTGTTGGGCTTTTGCAACAATGTCTTATATAGAAACAGAATTATTGCGCATGGGTGCTCCAGAACTTGATTTATCTGAGATGTATATTGTGCGCGAAGCTTATTCGCAAAAAGCAAAACGTTATTTTAGATTACATGGTAAGGGGAACTATAGCGAGGGCGGACAAGCCCATGATGTTTTAAATGTTGTAAAGACACATGGATTTGTACCAGAGAGTATTTATCAAGGAAATAAATATGGAAGCGATTTTCATATTCATAGAGAAATGGTAAAATCTACCAAAGCTATGATGGATGAAATTGTTAAGAATCCGAATAAAAAAATTACTCCAGTTTGGTTTGAATCTGTTGGTGGTGTTTTGGATACTTATATGGGAAAACTTACTGAAAAATTCACTTATGTTGGGAAAAAATATACTCCTCAATCATTTTCTGAAGAAATGGGATTTAATCCTGATGATTATGTAGAATTAACATCATATAATCACCATCCATATTATGGAAAAATGAATTTGGAAATTCCTGATAATTGGTCAGACGACTTGTATTACAACTTGCCTATTGATGAGTTAATGGAAGTGATGAATAATGCTCTGAATAACGGATTTTCGGTATGTTGGGATGGAGATGTTAGTGAAAAAGGATTTTCTCACCGTAAGGGATATGCAGTATTACCTGCTATGAAGGAAACGGATATGAGTAATTCTGAAATTGCAAAGTGGGAAGACGGTGTTGAAAATAAAACTGAGAAAACTCCGGCTAAACAATTGGAACCTACGGTTGATCAGGATCTTCGACAAAAAACTTTTAATAATTTTCAAACTACAGATGATCATTTAATGCATTTAACGGGTATCGTAAAGGATCAGAACGGAATTGTATACTATAAAACAAAAAACTCTTGGGCTGACGATAGTAATAAATTTGGTGGATACTTAAACATGAGTGAAGCATATGTAAAACTGAAAACTGTTGCTATTATGGTACACAAAGATGCTATACCTAAAAACATTAAAAAGAAACTAGGTCTGTAATTATTGACTTAATCAATTTTAGGGTGCCTATATGGCACCCTTTTTTTATGATCAAATTACAAAGAGATAATCCTGCTTATAAGGTTGTTAGTGATATATGTTGTTTAAACTATATTAATATTTACAAGTGGTCTTTAATTGCATTTCAAAAATTATTTTATAATATTGTCTGACCATTAACCTATTAACTCAATGACCACAATTGCTGACATAGCGATCAATAAATTCCGAAGTGGAAATCAATCTGCCTTCAAGAATTTATATGATAAATATTATAATGCTTTATATTTATTTGGATTAAAGTTTATTCCAAATCAGGATGCAGTGGAAGATTTAGTACAAGAGAGTTTTATAAAAGTGTGGGAAAAAAGAACTTCTTTTTATCACGAAGCTGCTCTAAAAGCTTTTCTATACAAATCTGTTAGAAATGCTTGTATTAATTATTTAGATCATCAAAAAGTTACACGAAAATATGAAAGTCAAGCGGATAAAGATATTTTGAGTCATGACTATTTTCTAAATAATGTAATTGAAGAAGAGGTTAATAGGATAATTTCAGAGACACTTCAAAAACTTCCAGAGTCAGCACGTTTAATTTATTTACTAAGTTTAAAAGGGTTGAAAAATGCTGAAATCGCAGAGGATTTAAGTATTTCGATAAATACAGTAAAAACTCAAAAACAAAGAGCCAGTAAATTTTTAAAAGAGAACTTAAAAGACTTATTTACAATGCTTTATTTTCTTTAAATAGATGATCATCACTATTAGATAATAAAATTTATTATTTCTTGTCACCCATTTATTAATTTGAACTGTTATTGTAATATCTAAGTAGAAGATGAATATGAAGAAAGATTTGCATTCGGGGTTTAAAATGGCTGAATTAATCGTTAAAAAACTGGAAGGTTTTTTAACGAAAGAGGAGGAACTATACCTGGAGGAATGGAAGAAGGAGAAAGTGGAGAATGAGAATCTTTTTTATGAACTTTCTAAAAGTCCAGAGAAGCAATTTTCTATTCGTAAATCAAAATTAGAAAATACGAATAAAGAGGATGTTTGGGATAAAATTCAATCTAAGATAAATAAGAGAAAAACCAGAAAACTGCAAATTAACTTAGCTGCCATTGCTGCTGTATTGATATTAGCTTTGGGAACTACATTTTTCTTCTCCCACTTAAAGGAGGAAAGTTTTCTAAATACTCCGGATAGTATAGTTCCTGGTAAATATCAGGCAGTACTTATCTTAGGAAATGGTAAGGAATATCAACTTAACGAGGAAATCTTGCTTAAAGAAGATGGTGTTGATATATCTAACACTCAATTTGGATTGGTATATGAAAGTTCAAGAGCTTATAATACTGATGGAGAATTAACTTATAATACGATTATCATTCCTAAAGGAGGAGAATATAAGTTAACACTAATGGATGGGACACAGGTTTGGTTAAATGCGAATTCCAAATTAAGATATCCAGCCAATTTTGGAGCAAAAATAAGAAATGTTGAGTTAGAGGGAGAAGGTTATTTTCAAGTAGCTAAGAATTTGAGTCATCCATTTGTTGTTGATGTTAATGGTACTCAAGTAAAAGTTCTAGGAACTTCATTTAATGTAAATGCCTATACAGATGTAAGCGATTTTGTTACTACTTTAGTAGAGGGAAAAGTTGAAGTAAGTGATGAATCTTTAGGCATTAATCAACAACTTTTACCAAATGAACAAATTCTTTTGAGCAATTCTAAAGGAACATTTGAAAAGAAAACGGTAAATGCTCAAGTTTACACAGCTTGGGTGAATGGAAAGTTTGTGTTTGACAATGAATCTCTAGATAGTATAATGACACGATTATCGAGATGGTATGATGTAGATGTTAAGTTTACAGATGAATCACTTAAATCGTTAAGGTTTACGGGAGATTTAGATAAATATCAGGATCTTGATGAAATATTGGAATTAATAGAATTAACACAGAAAGTAAAATTTACCATTAAGAATAGAGACTTAATAGTTGATAAAATATAAAAAAAAACCGGGATTTGCTGCCACAAACCCCGGACAAAGCCAATACACATTTTCGTCGTTACAAAAATGTAATACTAACCAAATCACACCCAAAATTATGAAAAAAAATCGGAAATAGTCTTTTATGCCCAAAAGAAAAGAGTTTTTTGCAAATAAACTCTTATTTTTTTCCCTGTTATTGTGTTTTGTCAATCAGGATTTAAATGCCCTGCCGCAGGAAGAGAAGCTGGAGTTAAACATACAAGGGGCAACATTGATTGAGGTGTTAACTGAGATAAAAAAGAAAACGAATTATACTTTTCTTTACAATGTTGATGATATAAAAAACGTTAAGGGTTTATATCTTAATGGAGCTCCTAAAAGTATTAAGGAAATTTTAAATGAGTGCCTTATAATTAATAAGTTAACTTATGAAATAAGAGGGCATCTTATTATTATTAAACCTATCCAAAATCCATCAAAATCCGATTTAAATTCCATTCAAAATTTTAAAAACCTTAAAGGTAACATTACTGATAGCAATGGTGTTGGATTGCCTGGAGTTTCTGTTCTGGTTAAAGGAACAAATTTCGGAACTTCGTCAGATATTAATGGTAACTATTTTATAAGTTATCAGGATACTTCCAATGTATATTTGGTGTTTTCATTTATTGGATTGAAAACCAAAGAAGTCTGTGCTGATAAAAAGCAAAAATTAAATGTGGTTCTGGAACTTTCGGATGAAAAACTACAGGAAGTTGTTGTAACAACAGGTTTTCAGAAAATTGACAGAAGATTGTTTACAGGCTCAGCTTCTAAACTCATTCATAAAAATATAGAACTAAAAGGTCTGCCTAATGTCAGCAGATATTTACAGGCTCAGGTTGCAGGAGTTCAGGTAGACAATATATCTGGAACTTTTGGAACAGCTCCTGTAGTTCGCATTAGAGGAAGTGCATCAGTAAATGGAAGTAATAAACCCCTTTGGGTAGTTGATGGAGTAGTTCTCGAAGATATTGTAGAGCTAACTAATGATGCTCTTACTTCAGGTAACCTTTCCACAGTTTTAAGTTCAGGATTAGCCGGATTAAATCCTAACGATATAGAATCTTACCAGATACTAAAAGATGCCTCGGCTACTGCGCTTTATGGAGCCAGAGCAATGAATGGGGTTGTGGTTATTACTACAAAGAAAGGAAAAGCAGGTAGACCCAGTGTTTCATATTTTAGTAGTTTAAGCATTAAGAAAAAGCCGAGCTATTCTCAATTTGATATACTTAAATCGGATGAGGAAATGCGCGTTTATGAAGAGCTATACGAAAAAGATTGGATTGATATTTCTACAGCTGCAAGTGCTTCTCATCATGGAGCATTGAGTAAAATGTTTTATTTAATTTCGAATAATGAATTGAATTGGGGGACAGATGGAGGCTTGAATTATGAATACCTTTCTAAATATGCGAATTCTAATACAGATTGGTTTGATGTTTTGTTTCGAAATTCCATATCTCAGCAGCATTCGTTGAGTATCACCAGTGGATCAGATTATTCACGATTTTATACTTCAATAGGTTTCTATAATGATAATGGTCAAACCGTTTCGGATAATGTAATGAATTACACCGCATCACTAAAAGGTGAGTTTGATTTATCAGAAAGGTTTAAGCTAGGTTTTCAATTGTCTGGAAATATTAGAGATCAAAGGCTACCAGGCTCTAAGGATAGAAAATTTGAACCAATTACTGGAATTTATGAACGTAATTTTGATATCAACCCTTTCAATTATGCGATCTACACAAGTAGGAGTATTCGTCCTTATAATGATGATGGAAGCTTAGAATATTTTAGAAGCGATTATGCACCATTTAATATACTATATGAATTAAATCATAACTATGTAAATATTGATGTTAAAGATCTTTTATTTCAAGGAGATTTAAAATATGATATAACTTCAGAACTAAAAATTACTTCCAAGTTTCAAGGGAGATGGGTGAACACCTTAAGAGAACAAAAAATTCATGAAACATCTAATCAAGCTGAAGCTTATCGTGCCGATAATCCTCTTTTTGTAAATAATAATGTATACCTGTTTGATGACCCAAAATCACCTGAGAAAGATCCTTATACAGTATTACCACAAGGTGGATTCTTTAATACGACTAAAAATAGTTTGACTAGCTATTTTATGAGAAATATCATAGAATGGAAACCTGTTTATAATCAACACATAATCAATCTTTTGGTTGGGCAAGAGGTGAGATATACAGATCGATCGGAAAATTATAATGAAGGATGGGGATATCTATATGAAAAGGGAGGTATAGTTGTTAGTGACCCTAATTTTTTGCGTTATTTAGAGTCTAGAAATTTGAATTATTTTTATAAAACGGATAATAGATATAGATTTTTTGGAGCTTTTATTAGCGGTGCATATTCGTATGAAGGAAAATACATTCTGAATACTACATTTCGTTATGATGGCGATAATCGACAGGGTAAATTAGTAAAATCCAGATACTTGCCTACCTGGAATGTTAGCGCCGCCTGGAATCTACATGGCGAAAAATTTATGGAAAAGTTTCAATTTATTGATTTACTAAAAATTAAAGCTACCTACGGATTATCTGGTGATAATGGTGCCGGAGCAAGTACCGCTATGGTTTTAAGAGGAATTGAACCGCCAAGACCAACGGCTGATGATCGTGAAACAGTACTTTACATTGAGAGTTTAGCTAATAACGATCTTACATGGGAAAAGTTATACGAACTTAACTTAGGAATAGAATTAGGCTTGTTTGATAATAGATTATTTGCTGATTTTGAATATTATAGAAGATACTCTAAGGACCTTTTGGGCTTTGTTACTACTAGTGGTGTCGGAGGAATCAGTCAAAAATATGGCAATATTGGAGAAATGAGGATAAATGGTTTTGAAGCAACTTTAAATTCTGTAAATATTAATGCAGGTAAGTTTTCCTGGCATACAAATTTTACGTTTAGTTATAATAAAGATAAAATTACAAAGTATGCTGATGAACCTAGAATTGCCGATGCGGTTCAAGCTTTAGGAACTAACCTAAAAGGATATTCCGCAGGGAGTTTGTTTTCCATTCCTTTTGCTGGGCTTGATGGTAATGGAGTTCCGCAATTTTATGGACCTAATGGTGAATTAATTCAAAAAATAAACCTTCAGAAAAGATTAGATATATTAAAATACATTAAATACGAAGGTCCAACATCTCCAAGAGGTTTTGGAGGTTTAAGAAACACTTTTAATTATGGAAACCTCTCCTTATCAATAGGAATTCATTATCGCTACGGAAATAAAATTAGATTAGAGGATGCTTATAGTAGTAGATATAATGATCACTCAAGTTTACCGGCAGGATTAAGGAATAGATGGAAAAATTCAGGAGATGAGACCATAACAAATATTCCAGCTATTCTGAGCAGACAATTATCTGACCAATTAAATGATGCTGGCTTAAACCCATATCAATTGTATAACAAAAGTGATGTGAGAGTTGCTGATGGTGGATTTATTCGTTTGAAAAATGTAAATGTTGACTTTAGACTTCCTCAGCAGTGGCTTAGAAACACATTTATTAACTCAGCAAATGTTAAATTTCAGGCTTATAATTTAGCGTTACTATATTCTGATAGTAAATTGAATGGTATTGATCCTGAATATTTTCAGTCAGGAGGAATTTCATTGCCAATGGCTCGTACTTATACTTTTTCAGTAAATTTGAATTTCTAAATTATCTGATATGAGATATTCTATTCTATTATTGATTTTTAGTTTTTTGTTTACAGTAGGCTGTGACAGCTTTCTGGATGATAATCCTGATGATAGACAAGAAATAAAAACTGTAGAAGATGTTGCAGAGCTAGTGGCAAGTGCTTATCATCAGGCAACTTTTCTTTTTGTAGAGTGGATGACTGACAATGTGGGACCTATTGAGAATAATGCTCAAAAAGAATATATGACAGAAGCCTATCTGTGGGATCCCATAGATTCATATGAATCTCAGGAATCGTCAACTTTTTTTTGGGAACAGGCCTATTATGCAATAGCCCATACAAATGAAGGTTTAAGTGTTATTGATAAGGTTGAAGGTGATGATAACTTGAGAAAAGCAATTAAGGGAGAGGCTTTAATTGCAAGAGCTTATTCACATTTTCTATTGGTTAATGTGTTTGCCAAACATTATAATCTTAAAACCTCAAATAACGACTTGGGAATACCATTTAGTGATGAGGTGGAAGATGAGTTATTTAAAAAATATACTCGATTATCGGTACAAGAGGTTTACGATCTTATTGAAAGAGATATTAAGGATGGCTTGAAATTATTATCTGATGATTATTTTGCAGGTTCTAAGAAATATCATTTTACACGAGAGGCTGCTTATGCATTTGCTGCGAGATTTTATCTGTTTAAGCAAGAATATGATAAATGTAAATTCTATTGTGATAAAATTTTAAGTTCAGGTTCGGCAAATCCTGCATATGTACGAGACTTAAATCAAATTTATCAAGGGACTTCATTTAGTTCTATGGCATCTAAATTTTCATCTCCCGATGAATTGAGTAATATATTGCTTATTAGGAAGGAATCATTTTATGCTCGCGCAAATTATGGATATAGAAGTGATGCAGATAAATTCATAGAAATTTTTTCAAATAATATTCAAAAGGAATTTGATAATAGAGATCAACGTTGGAATTTAGGTACTTATGCAGTGTTTTCCCCTAAATATGATGAACTCTTTCAATATACCACATCAAACACTGGATATCCATATTTTATACAGACAGAACTAAGAGGCGAAGAGGTTATTCTAAATCGAATGGAATGTATGATAATGGAAGGGAATTATACTAAGGCTCTTGATGATTATCATGTATTGGCGGAAAAAAGATATGAAAGTGGTGGAATTCTGGTATTGGATAGCATTAAAAAATTTTATTCGAAGGAAGATGCGAAGGAGGCTATGATTTCTTTCTTAATTGATGAGAGAAGAAAAGAGTTTTTAGATGAAGGTTTGAGATGGTTTGATATTAAAAGATTCACATTATCGGTTCAACATACGACCCTAAATGGAGAAAGCTTTCACTTAGCCGCTAATGATAATAAGACTGCAGTACAAATACCTCAGAAGGCTATAACTAATGGCATTACCCCAAATCCTAGATGATATGAAGAAATTTAAAAAAGAAATATTATCTATCTTAATGACGATTGGTATCCTGACTTTTTCGGCGTGCAGTTCAAGTGATGATGTGGATTACACCCCACCAATAATTACTCCTTCGGATCATCCCAATGATGTTTACATTAGAGAGAATATGCTTGATAAATATGGTGCAGCAATAAGATGGAGGTGGGATGATCGTTTTTTACAGAAGGGACAATTGGCATCTGCTATTGATGAAGATCTGGTAATTCCTGTTACACAATTGATTGAAGATTTATGGATCCAGCCTTTTATTGTTTTATCGGATGACAGCGAAGCTTTTATTAAGCGTTTGATTCCAAAAGAGATAATTTATATTGGATCGTACATATACAATGATGATGGAGCTCGCCTTGCTGGTTTTGCGGATGGAGGTACACGAGTGAGCCTTCTAAATCTTAATGCACTGGATATGTCAGATAGAATGTGGATCGAGGAACAATTAATAACCATGCATCATGAATTTAACCATATTGTACATCAAAATCATGGAATACCTTCTGGATTTAATACAGTTTCGAGCAATGGATATTTAGGGCAAGGGTGGAATAATGGCGTTTCACTTTCTGATGCTATAATAAGAGGAATGGTATCTGCCTACGGTACAAGTAACGAATATGAGGATTTTTCCGAATTAGTATCCCGTTTTTTAGTTCAGGATGAGGAGACATTTAATTCATTGTATCTAATAGATTCAGACTGTTCTATTTTTGCAGATGAAGTTTTTTGTACTGATTTAAACAATGGAAGAGAGTTGATTCGCCAGAAATTACAAATGGTTAAAGATTTTTATTTGGAAAACTTTAATATTAATTTAAACGACTTACGAGACACTATTCAATCTAGAATGCCTATTTAACGATATTTAAAATCTGCTTAAATTAATAATATTTGAATACCAACTGGTTGGTATCAGTCGGAATGTATTATATTTGTATTTGCTACATATACACAAAAATACAAATAACATGCCCTCTAAAATTTTTAAAGTTTCCGAAGAATCAGGAACTCCAAAATATAAACAGCTTATAAATTCTTTATTTCAATCTATTGAAAAAGGTGAAATATCAATAGGTGATCGCTTACCTTCAATTAATTCTATTTGTAAAGAGTTTAGCTTATCCCGAGATACAGTTTTGGTTGCTTTTAACGAGTTAAAAGCAAGGGGAATAGTATCATCAATTCCAGGAAAAGGATATTATTTAGAGAGTACTGCAACACAATTCAAGCACAAAATATTTCTGTTATTTGAAGAGTTTAATGTGTTTAAAGAGATATTATACAACTCATTTATTGAACATCTTAAAGGCGGTGCTATTGTAGATATTTATTTCCATCATTTTAACCGTACGGTATTTAAGGAATTGATAGACAATAATAATGGCAAATATACCTCATATATAATAATGCCTGCAAAATTTAATGATGCCTATAATGTTTTAAAAAATTTACCTCAGGATAAAGTTTACATACTTGATCAAACTAATCCAACATTAAAAAAATATTATCCTGCAGTATTCCAGAATTTTGAAAAAGATGTTTATTCTGCATTGGAATCAGGAATCGATTTACTTAAAAAATATAAGAAGGTATTCTTCGTTTATCCAGGTGGAAAGGAACCAGTTGGACAGATGAAAGGATTCAAGAAATTTGCATGCAAGCATAAAGAGCAATGGGAGTTCGAAGTCATTGAAAAATTAGAAGGCAGATCAATTAAAAAATACGAAGCATATATTGTTCCTAGCGATTTGGATTTGGTGAGTTTAGTAAAGGATGCTAAAAAGGAAAATTTATCAATAGGAAAAGATTTTGGCATTATTTCATATAATGATACTCCCTTAAAAGAAGTTGTCGCTGAAGGCATAACCACCATAAGTACTGATTTTAAGGAAATGGGACAAATATTAGCAGATATGATACTGCATTCTAGATCTGGTTTAATTGAGAATAAATCTCAACTAATAAGAAGAAACTCACTTTAATTAGATCAACTTTAAAGAGAATTAAATACAATCTTTTGTTTGTAAATTAAATAAAAGCAAATAACTTTACCGACCAGTACCAACCAGTAAGATTCAAGAGAATATGAATGTTGATCAATTGAAAGTAGAGTTTATTAAGTTTTATGATGAAGGGGATTGTCATGTATATTTTTCTCCTGGTAGGGTTAATTTAATAGGAGAACATACCGATTATAATGGTGGTTTTGTATTCCCTTGTGCACTATCCTTTGGAACTTATTGTCTGATCAGAAAAACCCAAAATGATTATTTTCAATTTCGTTCATTGAATCAAGATAAGACTTATAAAATAAATTTAGATTCGATAACAAAAGCTTTTCCAAAAGGCAATTGGGTAAATTACGTTATTGGAGTTATAGCTCAGTTTGTTAAGAATGATGGAGATCTAAAAAACGGAGCGGATATTTTATTTTGGGGTAATGTGCCAAATGGTGCAGGATTATCCTCTTCCGCATCACTCGAAGTTGCTACGGGAGTGGCGATTAATCAGGAATATAATTTTGGAAAAACTCAAATTGATATTGTACGTTATAGTCAAAAAGCTGAGCATGAATATGCCGGAGTTATGTGTGGCATTATGGATCAGTTTGCTTCAGGTATTGGAAAAAAGGATCATGCAATATATTTGAATTGCAATAATTTAGAATATGAATTGGTGCCGATAAAATTGGAAGGAGTAAAAATTGTGATTGGGAATACCAATAGCCCACACAGTTTAGATGAAGGAAAATACAATGAACGAGTTGAGGAATGTCGTGTTGCAGTTGAGGCAATTAAGCCCTCCAAAAAAATTGCATTACTGGGAGAATTAAACCCAGCCGAATTCAACTTATTTTCTGATAAAATTATAAGTGAAACTGTTAGGAAAAGAGCTCGTCATGTTGTTACGGAAATAGAGCGTACGATGAAAGCTGTTGAAAATTTAAAACAAGGAAAATTGGAAGAGTTTGGACAGTTAATGAACGAATCTCATGATTCTTTGCGTGATGATTACGAAGTGACAGGTTTTGAGTTAGACAGTATGGTTGAGGCTGCCAGAAAAATTGAGGGAACTATCGGTTCAAGAATGACAGGTGGTGGATTTGGTGGATCTACTGTAAGCCTTGTGAAAGATGAGTTTATAGAACAGTTTATAGAACAGGTAGGTAAGGAATATACCGAGAAGACAGGTATTGTAGGAGAATTTTATGTTGCTGAGATTGGCGACGGAGGAAAAAGAATTGAATAGGTAAAGAGAAGACTCTTATGGATAAGTTTGATTATATAGAAAACCCACATCGCAGATATAACCCATTAACTGGAGAATGGGTTTTAGTGTCGCCGCACAGATCTAAAAGACCATGGCAAGGACAAGTAGAAAAAATTGTAGAAGAGAAAAGACCTTCTCATGATCCCGAATGTTATTTATGTCCGGGAAATGAGCGAATAGGAGGAGAAAAGAACCCAAATTACGATGATGTTTACGCATTTCAAAACGATTTCAGTGCCCTTTTACAGGATACCCCAAAAGGAGAATTTTCGGATGGTGATCTATTTAGAGCAGAATGCGAATCTGGAGTCTGTAAAGTAATCTGTTTCAGTCCTGATCATAGTCTTACTGTTCCTGAGATGAGTGTTGAGAATATTCGAAAGGTTGTTGATTTGTGGTGCAAAGAATATAAGGAGCTTGGAGATCGAAAAGAAATAGGCTATGTGCAGATTTTTGAAAATAAAGGCTCTATTATGGGCTGTTCAAATCCACATCCTCATGGTCAAATTTGGGCTTCAGGATTGGTTCCATTAGAAACATCGAAAGAAACAGACACTCAAAAAGAGTATTTCGAAAAACATGGAAATACCATGTTATCTGATTATTTAAAAACTGAACTTGAGAAAGACGAAAGAATTTTGGTTGAAAATGATTCTTTTGTAGCTTTAGTTCCGTTTTGGGCTGTTTGGCCTTTTGAAACAATGATTATTAGTAAAAGAGCAGTGTCAAATTTATTGGAGTTGACTAGTGAGGAAAAAACCGATTTGGCAGATATTTATAAGAAATTAACCGTTATGTATGATAATCTTTTTGAGGTTTCCTTTGCATATTCGGCAGGATTACATCAAGCTCCAACCGATGGAGAGGAGCATCACGAGTGGCATTTACACATGCATTTCTATCCACCATTATTGCGCTCGGCTAGCGTTAAAAAGTTTATGGTAGGATACGAAATGCTTGGTACACCGCAGCGTGATATTACAGCGGAAGGAGCTGCTAAACGATTAAAAGAATTATCAAAAGTTCATTATAAATACCAATAAGGAGAAATTATTTTTAATAGAATCTCTAATTTGTATCGACCAAAATCGACAATAAAAATTATATTATGAATGGAAATTTTGAAATACTAGATTACATCATTTTTGGCTTATATGCCTGTGTAATAATAGGTGTTGGATTGTTTGTATCTCGAACTAAAAAAGGTGAAGAGAAAACGGCAGAAGATTATTTTTTAGCAGGAAAGACATTACCATGGTGGGCAATTGGAGCTTCTCTAATAGCTGCTAATATATCTGCTGAACAGTTTATTGGTATGTCAGGTTCCGGTTTTAAAGTAGGATTGGCAATTGCTTCTTACGAATGGATGGCAGCTCTTACTTTAATTATTGTAGCTAAATATTTTTTGCCAATATTCATAAAGCAAGGATTATATACAATTCCTGAATTTGTAGAAAAACGTTTTAATACTTCTTTAAAGACAATTTTAGCCGTTTTTTGGATAGCACTTTTTGTTTTTGTGAATCTTACTTCGGTATTGTATTTAGGAGGTAAAGCATTAGATACTATTCTTGGGTTAGGAGATGGCGCATCAATTGTTCCATTTATGATAGGATTAGCACTTTTTGCTGCAGCATATTCAGTTTGGGGTGGTTTATCGGCAGTTGCTTGGACAGATGTGATACAAGTCGTTTTATTAGTTATTGGAGGTCTTGTAACTACAATAATTGCTTTAAATCATGTAACTCCTGATGGAAATGCAATATCTGGAATGTCTCACATTTTTGATGTTGCTAGTGATAAATTCCATATGATATTAAAAAAGGATAATCCTGAATTTTCAAATCTACCTGGTATTGCTGTTTTAATTGGTGGTATGTGGGTGGCTAATTTATATTATTGGGGATTTAACCAATATATTATTCAGAGAGCTTTAGCGGCAAAATCATTAAAAGAGGCTCAACGTGGTATTGCGTTTGCAGCTTTTCTTAAGGTAATTGTTCCTTTAATTGTTGTAGTTCCAGGTATTATTGCATTTGTAATGTATCAAGAGAATATTGCTGGAGCTGGAGGTGTATTTTCTGATGCTGTAACAGGAAATAACGATCATGCTTATCCTTGGTTGATTAGTAATTTTGTACCTGTTGGATTGAAAGGATTAGTTGTTGCTGCATTATCAGCCGCAATTGTATCTTCATTAGCATCTATGCTAAATTCAACTGCGACTATATTTACCATGGATATTTATAAACCATATATAAATAAAAACGCAGGTAACAAGCAATTAGTTGGCGTTGGAAGATTATCCGTAATTATTGCTCTGTTTGTTGCTACAGCTTTAGCAAATACTATGGGATCAATTCCTCAAATGTTTCAATATATTCAGGAATATACGGGAGTTGTAAGTCCTGGTATTTTAGCTGTATTTTTGATGGGATTATTCTGGAAAAAAACCAATGTGAAAGGTGCTATTGTTGGTGTATTGGCATCAATTCCAGTTGCTCTAGCATTAAAATTCTTACCAATTGAAATGCCATTTTTAGATCAAATGCTATATACTCTTATCATTACAATGGTTGTTATAGTTGGAGTATCATTAAATACAGGAAAAGGCGATGATGACGAAAAAGGTATTCCATTATTACCTGAAATTTTTGCAACAGGTAAGAAATTTAATATTAGCGCTTATATTTTGCTAATTGTTTTAGTTGTTCTTTATGCAATTTTCTGGTAAAGGAAATTGTATAAATATGTTAGTAGTTTATAACAGATAAGAATTTTCCAGTTAATGGGAAATATATAATGCCAGGCAGAGTTAGTTTACATTCATTTAAACTCTGCTTGGTGTTTTTTTATTTGAGAATTGGTATTATTCGTTAATTAATAAATTACAGCCACGAATATCCGAATGGTCGAACCTACCTAAAATTTCAAAACTACCATCGGTATGCATGCGACCTAAATCTTGAGTTTCAATGAATGCACAAGAATGCACATTTGCCAAATCGATTACATTTACTCCGCCACTTCTGCCAATTTTCTCATACGAAAAAGGATCGTAGGTATCACGAATTATTATTTTCATCCACGAAGGTGTGTGGAACAAACTGTTTCCTTTCGAATAGGCTTGCGATAACAATTCTGTCATTCCGTATTCCGAATGAACTTCAGTAACATTTAATCTATCGCATAAAAAGGCATGTAATTCTTCTCGGGTAATTTCTTTTCTGCGACCTTTCATACCGCCAGTTTCCATTATAATTACATCAGAGAAATCTAGTTTATATTTTTCAGCTAAATCTAACAGAGCAAAGCTAACGCCCAATAAAAGTATTTTTTGATTGGATTTTTTTAGTTCAGATATTGTAGCGATTAGTTCTTCATGATTGTGAAGATAAAAACCACTTTTAGGGTGGTTGCTATCCTTTATCATATGCTCCATCATATAGATTAATGAAGAACCTTCTCTCTCAAGGTAAGAGGGCAAAAGAGCAAGAATACAGTAATCCTTAACCGAATGGTAGTATTGTTCAAATCCTTTCGTGAAACTAGCTTCATATATTCCCAAATCAGGAACAAAATGACGACTGGTTAATGAGCCTGTGGTTCCACTGCTTGTGAAAATCACTTTAGCAGTAACTGAAGTAGAGGTTATTTTATGTGATTTAAAAAACTCGATGGGAAGAAAAGGAATCTGACAAATTTGATTTACACTATTGATATTGCAATTTAGATGATGTAAATATTCTTTGTAAACTTTATTATTTTTAGCTTGATATTGAAAAACCTCTATAGTAAGTTTCTCAAATTCTTCATTGTTTGATATGTTGAATATCCTTTCTTTCCAATTCATAATGGTGCAAAGTTAATGTAAAATCATAAAAAAACGACTGATGTAGATCAGCCGTTTTCCTTCTATTTTATTCGTGATATAGAATTGGTTTTGGTTTTGGATAAATTGTCATTAAAATTTCGTTACTCTCTATTTCGCAGCCATTTGTGTCAGTTATTTTTGTTTTAACTAAATCTCCATCTGTTAAGCTATTTATTGTAAGTGTATTGCCAGATATTCCAGATGTAATTTCAGTTCCATTAACAAAAAACTTATAAGTGTAGCCCGGATTGCCATTTGTGGCTGTAGCTGTAAATATTGCATCTTCTCCTTCGCAAGATGAATTACCGGTTGGTCCGGAAATGGATGCACTTAAATTTGACAGAACAGTAACCTGAACTATATGAGTGGAAATATTTGAGTGTATATCTTCTACTGTCCATGTTATATTGGAGATTCCTAAAGGAAATGATTTACCATCTAAACTATTGCCTCCACCATCGTAATTGTGAGTAATCGAATTTATTCCACAATTATCTGTAGCGGTAATATCGAAAGTTGTTCCACTTACAATATATTGGCATCCACTTGTGTTTGGATTTAAATTTCTGTCAGTAGTGTTATTTAGTGTAGGTTTCTCATTATCAGTTATTGTTACAGTAAATATGGATTGAATTGGTCCATTTCCAGAAGCATCAGTATATTCATAAGTAACAGTAGTGATTCCAACAGGGAAGTTTGAACCACTTGACAATCCGGCAATTAATGTTCCGCTTTGATCTCCATCGCAGTTATCAGTGAAAACCGGACCAGTATAGTTAACTATTGCTCCACAAATTCCGGCTTCAGCAGATAAGGTGATATTTTCTTGCGTTGTTTTGATTGTAGGGTTACTATTATCTAAAATGGTAATATCAGTTGTACAAGTTGTACTCGATAGATCCTCGTCAGTTACTGTTAATGTTACCGAAACGGTTCCTTTATCTGAGCAATCGAAAGTGTTTGGAGAAACAGATAAACTCACTGTTCCACCATCGCTATCATCATTTGATCCATTGTCTATTTCGGCAGGTGTTAGCGTATAAGATCCTGAAGCATCCAAGTAAATGCTCACGCCACTTTCACAAATAGCTACTGGTGGATCATTATCTACTATAACGTTAATGGAAACAGTTGCAGTGTTTGATTCTGCTAATGAATTATCTTTTATGGTATAAGTGAAACTATCTGAACCAGTAAAGTTGTTATTAGGAGTATAAGTAACTTCGCCGGTGATAAAATTTTGCGAAAGACTACCATTTGCCGGACCAGATTGAACAAGTACACTCGCTTTATCAATGGTTTGATTGCCATCAATGTCGGTATCGTTTGCCAGAACATCAATGGTAACGGCTGTATCTTCATTTGTTGAAGTGTTGTCGTTATTCGCAACAGGTGCAGCATCATTATTAAAAATTACGTTTATACTTGCACTTGCCTGTACCGCATCTCCATTTCCATCAGTTACTTTATATGTGAAACCATCCGATCCGAAATATTCTGAATTTGGGGTATAGGTAAATGTACCATCAGCATTAAGTATAAGGCTACCGTTACTCACATCGCTAACCAAAGAGTAGGTAATTGGCAGATCAAATAAATTCTGGTCATTGCTACTCACATCATCATTAAGAGCTGTGTCTTCAGGAGTTGAATAGGTATCGTTATTGGCAATTGGTAAATCATTAATTGGATTTACAGTAATGCTAACTGTGGCAGTTGATTGATCTCCATCAATATCTTCAATTGTATATTGGAAAGAATCGCTGCCGTTATAGTTGGCAGTTGGTGTGTAGGTGAAACTACCATCGTTGTTAACTACAAGATTTCCATTTGCTGGATCAGTGTTATTGATTACTAAAACAGGAGGATCGCCAAGTCCTAGATCATTTGACATTACATTGTTTGATAAAATAGCATCTTCATCAAAGGTGAAGTTATCATTACGTGCATCCGGAGTATCATCATCATCAAGAATTGTTCCTGTTGCCTGACTGATACCTATTTCAACCTTATTTGGCGGATTTCCAATTTCAACGGTAAAAGTTTCATTTCCTTCTTCCTCAGTGTCCTGAATAGTTGGAATACTAAGAGTTATGTTGGATTGATTTGCAGGCAATGATATGGATGTCCAACCGTTGCCATTAAAATCTGCAGGCGATTCCGCAGTTCCATTTAAGGTTCTATAATCGAAAGTAATATCAGAACTTCTTACCGGGCTTACTGATATTGTGAAATTTAATGTACTTCCTTCAGTAGCTGACGCATTTGAAATAGAAAGAGTGGGATTTCCTTCATTATCTAAAATGGTTCCATTTGCTGAGGTATTTCCAAGCAATGCATTGTTTACTGATGAAAAGTTAACAACGAAGGCTTCGGTTTGCTCATTTGCATTATCATCTTGTGTAACAAAGGCTGGGAAATTTACCGAAGTACTTCCTGCTGGAATTGTGATGGTTCCTGTAGAAAATGATGAGTAATTTATAAAATCATTTTGTTTTGCGTTGGTTGGTCCAGTACTTAATGCTATTTGATAATCGAAGGTAATGTCTACATTTGCTGTATGGTTAAGTACCGCCTGGAACACAATATTTGTTCCTTCAACTTCACCAACATTTGCAACTGTTATAGTTGGCATTCCGTCATTGTCGATTATGGATATGCTTGCATTTGTATTGCCAGCCGATGTATTGCTAAGATTACTTAATTGCAAATCGAAATATTCATTGGTTCCTGGTTCATAAATGTTGTCATCAATTATTGAAACGCTAAGAGTTTTATCTTTTTCTCCCGGATCAAAACTTATGCTTCCGCTGTAGATTGAAGATGTGTAATCATTGGGATGAGTAGCTGTATTATCAGATAAAGTATAATTTATACTTACTGTTTTGCCACTTTCGGTATTTAAGTTAACAGGTAAATTTACTGTTCCTACATCTTCATTATAACTTTGATCAGTAACAGAAATAATTGGAAGAGGATCATTGTCATCTTTAATTGTAGCAGTTCCTGATACTATGCTTTCAACGGCGTCAGTTACATCATTAATAGTAAATGTAAAATTTTCATCATTTTCATTTAAAATATCATTTGTGATTGGGACTGAAATTTCAATAGAACTCTCGCCTGATGTTATCGTACCGGTACCAGATTTTGGTGTATAATCTTTTCCACTGGCAGCAGTTCCTGCATTGGTTTGATATTTAAAAGTAACATCAACATTATCACTAGCTAACCAAGGGTGAGATAATTCAACTCTAAATACTGCATTAAGATCACTTCCTTCAATTACTGTTATATTTGTAGTTGTTACAGACAAACAAGGTAGAATTCGAATTTCGTTTGAAGGGAATGATTCGGTTGTTGATGCTCCACAGGGAGATAAACCAGTTACTTTATATCTACCGGGCTCGGATGGTTCATAGGTGGCATCATCATTCGCAGAAATAATAGTTCCATCTTTGTACCAATTGTAGTTTGTAAAGCCAGTTGCAGTTAATACTACATTATCACCGCATAAGCCTTGTTCTGCAATTTCAGGATTTTGATCAATTTGTGGTATATCTCCGAATCCTGAGAAAAAACCTCCTCCACCAACATTATTACTTTCAACAGCCAGCATTACGTTTAATGCACTTGTAGAAGATATGTCAAAAATCCAATTGGAGCCTTTTTCATATATATCCCTAGTAAGCTCTGATTTAGGAATATTGTAGGTTTCCCAATAGGTGTTTCCTGGAACTGTTTTTCGGTAAGTGGATGCATTTTGAAGATTTTTCCCATTTAGCTGTATTTGTGATCCTGATTGGGTGACTAATTTTAAAATTGGGTTTACAGGTAAGCTGGAAAGTTTGTTCGTAAAAGCTATTGTAACCTCTTTGTCCGCGGTACATTTTAGAGGAGGTATAAAACACAAACCGGCAGTTTGTTTTTTGTTTGCTCCTGATAGTGTTTGATAACAAAAAATCTTTTTATCTGAATGTATGTATAAGTTTTTGTTAGTTCCATAATCCGAGTAATTGGTAAAGTAATATTCTCCTTTGTCAAGAGTTGCACTTGGTGATGAATTTCCTTTTATATATACTTTTGTATTATCTTCAGTTGCAATTATTAATGCTCTCTCATTGTCTTTAGCCCCACCACTATAACCTTCACCTTTTATTACAATATATTCTTTACCTACAACCTCAGTTGGAACCAATTGATCAAATCCAACATCACGTCCAGGGTTAGAACTTGCAAAACCAGAGGCACACCATGAACCAGAATTTACAGCAATAGGTTTATTGGAAATTATGTGAGTTCCATTTACGACATTCAAGTTTTTAGTTGAACCTTGTTGTGATTTAATATCGTTTACACTAACTCCAATAACTGCAGATTGACCTTTGTTTAAACTCAAGGTAAATGTATTTGACGTTTGTCCTGAAAAAAGTACATTAGGATTGTCGAAAGTTATATTGGTATTATTCTCAGTTGCCATGACACCAATAAAATGTCCATTGTACTGATCGTAGCCACCTTTTGAAGAGTACATGTGACCACTGTAAAAGTCTGTTCCTAAACCCGTGGTACCCTTGGAAGTAAGTAAATCGCCCTGCGCCCCAGATTTCTGCTGAATACTGACAAAAAATTTCTTTGGACCTGATACAATTAGTCCTTCGATATCTAAAACATTATTTAATTGAGTTGCGCCAATAACCCCTTGTGAACCTAAACCACTTGCAGGTGTGTTGTTTGTACTTGAAGTATAAGCAGAATAATTTAAACTGATTTTTTGCGGATTAGAACTCGATAGGCTTACAGTACGTGAAAAAGTTCCGTCATTGTTTTTTATTGTTACATTAAAGGCGGTTGTTTCCGAGGTTGTAAGCACTAATCTGTGATCCTGAACATTCGAGCTATGGCTCGAAAATGAGCACATTGGTGGGATATAGTGAATGCTATCAATCTGGGCATGTGAATTTTTGCTTAACAGTAGTAATAAACAAATAACTGTAATTGCTAGTGTAAGTAGAATTTTTTTCATAGTAGAATGTAAGTGGCTTAGAATAATACTACGAAAAATAAATATTTTTGTTTAAGTCAACTAATTAAAAATAAAAAAGCAGCCTAGAAAGACTGCTTTTTGGTATCCCAAAGGGATTGTATTTTATTGGAGATTAACCTCTGATAGAAGTTACACCAGGAAGCTCTTTACCTTCAATATACTCAAGAAGAGCTCCACCACCAGTAGAAACATAGCTTACTTTATCAGCTAAATTGTACTTGTTGATAGCAGCAACAGAATCACCACCACCAATAAGAGAGAAAGCACCTTTTTCAGTAGCTGTTACAATAGCATCAGCAATTGCTTTGGTTCCTTTAGCAAAAGTATCCATTTCGAATACTCCTACAGGACCATTCCAAAGAATAGTTTTAGATTCCTCGATAACTTTTTTGAAGCTTTCAATTGTAGCGTCAGCAACATCTAAGCCCATCCAACCTTCAGGAATAGCATTTACATCGCAAGCTTTAGTATTTGCTTCATTAGAAAAATCATCAGCAATAAGAGCATCAGAAGCCAAGTGTAGTTTTACATTGTTTTCTTTTGCTTTTTGTAAGATTTCTCTAGCAGTTTCTAATTTGTCATCTTCAACCAATGAGTTACCAATGCTTCCGCCCATAGCTTTCACAAAAGTGTATGTCATACCACCACCAATAATCAAGTTATCAACTTGTGACATTAAGGTTTGAATGATTTCAATTTTAGAAGAAACTTTAGCCCCACCCATAATTGCTGTTAATGGACGCTTAGTATCTTTCAATACTTTATCAACGCTCGACAATTCACCTTCCATTACATAACCGAACATTTTGTCATTAGGGAAGAATTTTGCAATTACAGCAGTAGATGCGTGAGCACGGTGAGCTGTACCGAATGCATCATTGATCCAAAGGTCAGCTAAGTCAGCTAATTTTTTAGCGAATGCCTCGTCACCTTTTTTCTCTTCATCGTAAAATCTAAGGTTTTCAAGAAGCAAAACTTCTCCATCCTTTAAATCAGCAGCCATTGTTTTAGCACTTTCGCCAATACAGTCATCTGCAAATTTAACGTCAACACCAATCGATTTTGAAAGGTGAGCAACGATGTGTTTCAACGAGAATTTTTCATCAACACCTTTTGGTCTTCCTAGGTGAGACATTAGAATAACAGAACCGTTACCTTCTAAAACTTTTTTGATAGTTGGAAGGGCAGCACGGATACGTGTATCATCTGTAATTTCGAACTGGTCGTTCAAAGGCACGTTGAAATCCACTCGGATAATAGCCTTTTTTCCTGAAAAATTGTATGAATCAATTGTTTGCATTGGAAATAATCTTTAGTTTTTTTTCTTACCAAACAAAGGTATGTTTTTATTCAAATTGCTGCAAAAAAGAAAGGCTGAACTATCTTAACGTAAAGTAGTTTAGGTTGTTGCGGTGTAATTTCTATGGTTTTGAAACGATTGCATAAATTTTTCATCATTCGTATTTGTCCTTAAAAACGTCATTTTTTTCACTTTCCAATCTATAATAAATGAATTTGATAAAGCTCTTGTATATTTTTTTAACTTTGGATACCCTGATGTATTTTTGCAATCAATTCAGGTTTGTGATAAAATGGATGTGCCATTTTATACAGGAATGCTTCTAAATCAGATCAGAACACAATTTCATGCAATTCAAAAATATATATGGTCACGATGCCGTAAAGCAACGTTTCATTCAAACAGTAAAAGAAAACAGAGTTAGTCATGCACAATTGCTAATTGGACCAAAAGGAGTTGGTAAACTCTCTATGGCTATTGCTTTTGCACAATACGTTTCATGTCTCGATAAAAAAGACAATGATTCTTGTGGTGTTTGTTCTTCCTGCAAGAAATACGAAAAATTAATTCACCCCGATTTACACTTTGTATTTCCTGTTGTTAAAGGGAAAGGCTTTACAAATCCGGTAAGCGATAATTTTATTGATTCCTGGCGAACACAGATTTTTACTGATCCTTATTTTGATATTGGTGATTGGTACAGAACCATTGGCGTTGATAATGCGCAAGGAATGATTTATTCTACTGAAAGTAATGAAATCATTAGAAAACTAAATCTAAAAACTTATGAGTCAGAATACAAAATAATGATCATTTGGTTGCCGGAAAAAATGCATACTTCATGTGCCAATAAATTGTTGAAGATGATTGAAGAACCACCGGCAAAAACATTGTTTTTTATGGTGGCTGAAGAGCCTGAAAAAATCATTCAAACCATTTTATCCAGAACACAATTGGTGAAAATCCCACCAATAGAATCTAAAGCTTTGGCTCAGGCAGTCGATAAAGAATTCAACTTATCGACACAAGAACTGGAAAATGTTGTTCGTTTGTCTGAAGGGAGCTATAGAAAAGCAAGAATCTTGATTGAAAATTCAGAAGACAATGCTTTCAATTTTGAAAATTTTGTTGCCATAATGCGTCATTGCTACGCTCGAAAAGTGATGGATATTATGGAATGGGCTGAAGATATTTCGTCGATTGGGCGAGAAAGGCAAAAAGGTTTTTTGAATTACTGTGTTCGAATGATTCGCGAGAACTTCATTCTCAATTTAAAACAACCTAAAATGGTTTATTTAAGTGGGGAGGAAATGAATTTCTCACAACGTTTTTCACCATTTATCAATGAAGAAAATGTTTGGATGATTTCCGATGAACTTTCAAAAGCCTATAATGACATTGAAAGAAATGCAAATGCGAAGATTGTATTTCTTGATTTAGGCTTGAAGTTGGTTAAATTATTGAGACCTTAAAACACAATAATTATCCGATTTAATTACCTTTAAAGGTTTGTAAATTAAATTCGCTAATTTTGCGGTCGATTATCGACTAATAATCAATATACATATGATAGAAAATAAGGAACCAAAAGGGAAATGCGGAGGTTGCGCATCCAATAAGCAGGATCATAGACTGCTGGCTGGGAAGCTGGATGTTTATGATTGGTTAAAAGATGTTCCTGAAAGTGCACTATGTCCTGATGTTGTTGAAGTAAAATTTAAAAATACCCGTAAGGGATTCTATTCAAATTCGAATCAATTAAGATTACAAAGAGGTGATGTTATCGCTGTAGAAGCGTCGCCAGGACACGATATAGGTATTGTTTCGTTAACAGGTGATTTGGTTGTTGAGCAAATGCGCAAGCAAAAACTTGATCCAAACACATACGAAGCAAAAAAGATTTACAGAAAAGCGAAACCTGTAGATATCGAAAAATGGCATGAAGCCATTGCACTGGAACACAAAACCATGATTAAAGCTCGCCAAATATCAGCTGAATTAAAGCTGAATATGAAAATTGGTGATGTTGAATATCAGGGAGACAAGACAAAGGCAATTTTTTACTACATCGCTGATGATAGAGTTGACTTTAGACAGCTAATTAAAGTTTTAGCTGAGCAATTTAAAATTAGAATTGAAATGCGCCAAATTGGTGCTCGTCAGGAGGCTGGTAGAATTGGTGGAATAGGTCCTTGTGGACGAGAATTGTGCTGTTCTACATGGATTACCAATTTTGTTTCGGTTACGACAAATGCTGCTCGTTACCAGGAAATATCATTGAATCCGCAGAAATTAGCAGGACAATGTGGTAAATTAAAATGCTGTTTAAATTTTGAGTTAGATTGCTATATCGATGCTCAGAAAGATTTTCCAAATACCAATATTCCTCTTGAAACCAAGGATGGAACTGCCTTTCATCAGAAAACAGACATCTTTAAAAGAGTTATGTGGTATTCTTTCGACAAGTTTAGTACAATGAATTTATTTCAGGTTTCGGTTGACCGAGTGAAAGAGATTGTTAAATTAAACAAGAAGGGTGTTAAGGTTGATCAACTGGTTACAGAGAAAGAAGTAGTAGCTAAAAAAGCTCCGGATTATGAGAATGTAGTAGGGCAGGATAGTCTGAATCGTTTTGATAAAAAAGACAATCCAAACAAACGAAAAGGAAAAAGAAAGTTCCGTCGTAAGCCAAGAAAAACGAACAAACCAGTAAAAAAATAAGATATCAGGAATTAAATAGTCGTTAAGTATAATAAGCTTAATGGCTATTTGATTTTATAGAATTCCTGAAGTTTAGCAGGAGTTCGTATAATAATGAAATTCATAAATATGAAACGAACATGCAAGTTTAATTATCCATTGATTTACAATGAGATGATTGAATTTAGTTGTGAGTTCCATGTGACCATTGAAAGATAAATTTAAACACATGAAACAACTGATTTGGATTTGTTGCTTTATTGTTAGCTGCTTTTCAATTGCATCTTGCGATTCTAATAGGGTGTACGAACATTATGAGAAAATTCCAGATTATAAATGGAATATGGAAAATGTTCTTCGTTTTGAAGTGGATATAACAGATACCATTAGCTCACACAATCTTTATTTAAATGTGAGAAATTCTGGAGCTTATGCTTTTAGTAATATGTGGCTGTTCGTTAAGAAAACAAATCCTGATGGAATAACTGCTGAGGAAAAGTTTGAGTGTACGCTTGCATCGGAAAAAGGAGAATGGTATGGAAGTGGATTTGGTGATATTTTTGATTTACAAATACCATACAAGCAACATGTTGTGTTTCCAAAATCGGGCACTTACATTTTCGAAATAGTTCAGGGAATGCGTGTTGAAGAGTTAGAGAATGTGGTTAATGTAGGTATTCGTATAGAAAAAGCAAATAAATAAAAGTAGCGATTAATCGTGGGAAAGAATAAATTACAGCGCTTTGCTGATATGGAGACATTTGATAATGTATTTCAACCAACTCATAACGAAGTTTGGGAAAAAGATTATCAGTACAAAGGAAAATGGAATAAAGAGGTATTCAAAAACGACAATCCAATTGTATTAGAAGTTGGTTGTGGTAAAGGTGAATATTCAGTAGGCTTGGCTCGAAAATTTCCAGATAAAAATTTTATTGGAATTGATATAAAAGGCTCAAGAATGTGGTGTGGAGCAAAAACTGCTTTAGAGGAAAATCTAAATAATGTTGGCTTTATCAGAACAAAAGCTGAGTTGTTAGAATCAATCTTCGAGTCAGGAGAAATTGCTGAAATTTGGATTACTTTTCCTGATCCCCAAATGAAAAAAGTGAGGAAGAGATTAACAGGAACCAAGTTTTTAAAATTGTATTCTAATCTATTAACACAAGATGGAATCATTCATTTGAAAACGGATAGTAATTTCTTGTACGAATATACTTCATACGTAATTAAGGAGAATTCTCTTGCTGTAGATGTTGATACAAATGATTTGTATAACTCAGATATTGCCGATGATATTCTTTCAATTAGAACGTTTTATGAGCAGCAATTTTTGGATAGAGGAATTCCAATCAAGTATCAGAAATTTATGTTGGAAGGAAAATCGGAATTTATAGAACCTGATGTTGAAATTGAGTTAGATTCTTACAGAAGTTTTGGAAGAGACAAACGAAAAGAGTAAATGTCTGAATTGTACGATAGAATTTATGAAGTAGTTCGGCTTATACCAGCTGGGAGAGCCACAAGTTATGGTGCAATAGCTAAATTTGTAGGTTCGCCTCGTGGTTCTCGAATGGTTGGCTGGGCAATGAATCAATCACATGCTAGTAGTGAATATACTCCTGCTCACCGAGTGGTTAATCGTTTGGGAATGCTTTCGGGTAGACATCATTTTCCTGGTGAAAATTTAATGCAAGAATTACTGGAAAATGAAGGAATTGTAGTGATTGATGATCAAATTCAAGACTTCGAAAAAATATTCTGGGACCCAATGAAAGAACTTGACTGGGATTCTATTTGAATTGATTCTAAATATGTACCTTTGTGAGTATTCTATTTTAATAATAAGAACAAAATTTTCATAAATCATGAGTTATACTCAAAAACAAGTTACGGACGCTTTGCGTTTAGTGCACTATCCGGGTTCCGATAAGGATATCATGGGTTTGGATATGGTTCGTAATATAAAGATTGAAGGAAAGAAAATTGGTTTCGATTTGGTTTTCCAAAAATCAGATGATGTCAATATTATTCCTTTAAAAAAGGCTTGTGTTTCTGCAATTCTTAAGTTTGTTGATAAGGAAGCAGAGATTAAGGGAAATATTAAAGTTAAGGCTGTTCATGTAGTTGAAGAGGCTGGTGTTCTTCCTAATGTTACCAATATTATTGCGGTTGCATCGGGTAAAGGAGGAGTTGGAAAATCTACGGTTTCTTCGAATTTAGCTGTTGCTTTGGCCAAAGCGGGAGCTAAAGTTGGTTTGATTGACGCTGATATTTTTGGTCCTTCGGTGCCTAAAATGTTTGGTTCAGAAACTGCGAAGCCAAATCTAATTCAGATTGATGGCAAAGATATGATCGAGCCTCATGAGAAGTATGGTGTTAAGATGTTGTCAATCGGATTTTTTGTTGATCCGGCGCAAGCAACAGTTTGGAGAGGTCCAATGGCTTCGAATGCCTTAAAACAAATGATTGAAGAAGGTAACTGGGGAGAATTAGACTATGTACTAATTGATTTACCACCAGGAACCAGCGATATTCATCTAACTTTGGTGCAAACCGTTCCGGTTACAGGAGCTATTGTGGTAAGTACACCACAGGATGTTGCTTTGGCTGATGCTATTAAAGGAATCAATATGTTCGAAGGTGCTGGTGTAAATGTACCAGTTTTAGGTATGGTTGAAAATATGGCTTGGTTTACTCCAGCTGAATTACCAGATAATAAATATTACATTTTTGGTAAAGATGGATGTAAAAAACTGGCAGAAGAAAAAGGCTTGGATCTTTTAGGTCAAATTCCAATTGTTCAAAGTATTCGTGAAGGTGGTGATAATGGTACGCCAGCCGCTGTAAATGGAGACTCTGTTACAGGAATGGCTTTTGCCGATTTAGCAGCTAAACTTCAATCTGTTGTAAGTAATAGAAATGAAAAATTAGATCCTACAAAAAAAGTTCAGATAACTAGATAAGATCGAAATTTACAGATATTTTAAAAGGAGCTTTTTAGCTCCTTTTTTTATTTCACTTAAATAAGGGTATTTTTAAAAAGTTTTAATAATTTTCAGATTGAATAAAATAAAACCTCATTGATAGCTGTTATACATTTTTAGGATGAAGTATCCTGAAAATATTAATTGTAATTGTTGGGTAAATATTAGTCAATAAATAACATAGAGGTTTTAATCAATAACGAATCGTTTTTATCATACAAAACATATAGTCTTGACTCGAACAAACATTCAAAAAGCTTTACTGATAGTATTCTGTTTAATATTTGCTTTTGCTTGCTCTAATCAAAAGAACACTTTTGTTAGCAGACAATATCATGCGCTTACGACTCATTATAACGTTTATTTTAACGGTAAGGAAAGCCTCAAAGAGGGTGAACTAAAAATTGAAAATGGTATTCAGGAGAATTACACCAGATTGTTTCCTGTGTTTGAATATCAGAATGTATCGGCAAGAGCATTGTCTTTTTCAAGTATGGATCGCGTTTTAGAAAAAGCTACGAAGGCGATTAAAATTCATTCCATTACCAGAAAACCAAAACGTAAAAAGAACAATAAATCTGAAAAGTATAAGGAATTTAGAAAGAAAAAGGAATACAACAATTGGATTGACGATTGTTATCTGCTTATTGGTAAAGCACAATTTTACAAGGGAGAGTATCATGTTTCGGAGAAAGCATTTGATTTTATCTTGAGAGAATATCCCGATTCGGAATTGGTACCTGAAGCTAAATTGTGGAAAGCGACTAGTTTGATCGATAGAGGTGAATTTATTGCTGGAACGGAAATTTTGGAACGATTATCGAGCGAAAATGAGCTGACTAAAGAAGATCTATTGAGAATTTCAGCATTAAATGCAGACGCTGCAATTCGTCAGAATGAACTGGAGGATGCGATTCCTCATTTGGAAAGATGTACAGTTTTATCAAAAAATAAAAAGAAGAAAGCACGTTACTTTTATCTATTAGCCCAAATTCATCAAAAAACAGGAAATCCAAGTCAGGCATCAAGAGCTTTTCAAGAACTAATTGATTTGAATGCCAGTTATGAAATGACTTTTAATGCAAAAATTAGCAGAGCACTTTCGTATACTGGAAACGAAAATGGTGAGGAGATTAGAAAAGGTCTGAGAAAAATGCTTCGTGATGAGAAGAACAATGAATATCAGGATCAGATCTATTATGCCATGGCTGAAATGGATGTTATTGATGAGGATATGGAATCTGCAATTCCAAATTACTGGAAATCAACAAAAGTTTCTTTGTTTAATGAAAATCAAAAAGCAATATCATTCTTAAAGTTGGGTGACTACTATTTTGGTGAAGAAACTTACCCAAAGGCTCAAATGTGTTATGATAGCTCAATGACTTATTTGGGAAGAGATTATCCAAACTATGCGGTTCTATCAAAACGAGTTGGAAACTTGACCGAATTGGTGAACAACTTAAATATGGTTGTTCGTGAGGATAGTTTGCAGCGTGTTGCTTTAATGAGCCAACCAGATAGAGATAAGTTGATTAGCGGTATTATACAGAAAATAAACGACAAAGAAAGAGAGGAAAGGTTAAGAGAGTCTGAAGCTCAATCTGATAGAGCCTTTTTTGCGCAAAACAATATGTTGGGTAACAATTCAAGAGCTGGATCTTCTAGTCAGGGGAATTGGTATTTCTACAATCCAACCAATATTGGTATCGGTAAATCCGATTTTCAACGCAAGTGGGGACGTAGAAAACTGGAAGATAATTGGAGAAGAAAAAATAAATCTACTTTTACAATTGAGGATGAGGAACTCGCTTTGGAAGGAGATCAGGGAGATGGAGTAAGTTCTCAGTCGAAAAAGAAGGATTTAAAATCGCGAGATTATTATTTGAATGATCTGCCAATGACCAAAGCAGCAATGGTAAAATCCAATGAAAGAATCATGAAAGGTTTGTATCAGGCTGGCTTGGTTTACGAGGAGAAATTGTTGAATAACGAAAAGGCTTTGGAAAGTATGATCCGCTTACTGGAGAGATTTCCAGATAATCCTTATTTGCTTTCAGCTTACTATCATTGCTACTCGCTAAACAAAGCTCAAGGAAATTCTGCTGAAGCCAATAGGTTTAAACAAATGATTTTAACGGAATTTGAAGGGAGTGAGTATGCTAAAGCGCTAAACGATCCAAATTACCGCTCTAAAATCGATGCTGAAGATCAAAAGGCGAATAATTTGTATGCTCAAGCTTACGAAGATTTTCAGAATTACTATTATTTTCGGGTTGTTAGACTTTGTAATGAAGGGCTTCTACGATATCCGGAAAGTGAATTACGACCTCGTTTCTTATTCTTAAGATCGCTTAGTATCGGTAGAACTCAAAAAGCGAATAATTTTAAACAGTCGCTAGAACAAGTAATCGAAGCGAATCCAAGCAAGGAGATTGAACAAACTGCAAAATCGATTATTGCTGGTTTAGATAAGGGAGCCAAACCTGTTATTTATACAAGAAAGGATATGGAATTGGCAAGACAAAATCGATTACTTCGCAATTGGAGAATTGAAGAACAACAGGCAATGGTTGAAATTGAAGGCAAAGGAGAGAAAAAGCCAGAAATTAAAGCATTGTACAAGTTTAAAACGGAGGAGGAGCATTATTTTGTTTTGATGTTCTCAAAAAAAGATGGAGATCCAAACAGAAGTTTATTTAATGTTTCGCGATACAATTCAGATGCTTACAATAATCGAACTTTTAAAGTTGACCGACTTTCTTTGGATAAAGAACAGATAATGATTTTAGTGAAAGGTTTAAAGGACAAGACAGATGCTTTAAATTATTTTAATGGAATTATCACAAGCAATAAAGCTTTTAAAGGATTAGAAGATGTTGATTACCGCAATTTTGTGATTTCTGAGTCGAATTTTGCTGTGTTAAAACAAAGTAAAGCAGTAGAGCAATATCTTGACTTTTATACCAAAAGCTATTTTAATATAGAGCGCAAAGCTAAAAAGGAAACGGTTAAACGAAAAGGAAAATTAGTTTCGGTTAATTCCAATTTGGATTCATTAAAATTTGAAATGGATGCCAAAGACAACCATAAGTTTATCATTCTGGTACCGGTTCGTAAAATAAACATTGGCAAGCTAAGAACGGATATTTACAATCATGATAAAGATTACAGTGTATTAAGAGAACAGTACGATGCTGATTTGAATATGATTGTAGTGAACAACATTGGAACCAAATCCGATGCGATGAAATACTTTAGAAATTTGGTGATTGATAATGCAGTATATGCTCAACTCGAAAGTGTTGATTATAGAAATTTCATAATCAGTGAAGAAAATTTCAAAAATTTCTATGTAAATAAAACATTGTTCCCATATCTCGATTTCTTTAAGAAAAACTATTTGGATGCAAATGATGTTGCTCCTGTTAAAAAGGAAAAAGTATTGGTTGATGATGGCTTGTATAAATACAATGAAGATCTGCCGCATTACTTTGCTTTAGTATATTCTACCGAGAATGTAAATCGCAAGCAATTGTTGAGTGGCATAAAGAGATACAATACTCGAAGCCTAAAAGTTGAGGTTAGAAATTTAGACGACAATCGTGAGATATTATTGGTAACAAATATGCGAAACAAAAAGCAGGCTATGATGTACTTTAGAGCCATAGTTACCAATCGTGAATTGTTTGCACCTGTTGAAAAAGTTGGGTATCGTAATTTTGTGATATCAGATGAGAACTTGAAAGAATTTATGAAGGATGGAGATCCGGCAGTTTATCTGCAGTTCTTTAAAAAGTACTATTTGAAATAGAGCTGGTGAAATAAATGTTTCAACTTGTCGTTAGCTTTAATATGTCGTGTTGAACTAAAATTGAAGAGTGTGAAAGATATAACGATACTTTGGGTTGATGATGAGATTGAATTGTTGAAACCTCATATCATTTTTTTGGAAGGAAAGGGATATAAAGTTGAACCGTGCAACAATGCCTACGATGCAATTGACATGGTACGCGATACGCATTTCGATTTGGTTTTACTTGATGAAAATATGCCAGGCATGAGTGGCTTGGAAGCTTTGAGCGAAATAAAATCTATAGATTCTGCCTTGCCAATTGTAATGATTACAAAAAGTGAGGAAGAAGATATAATGGATGAGGCTATTGGAAAACAAATATCCGATTACCTGATAAAACCTGTGAATCCGAAGCAAATTTTACTAACACTTAAAAAGCATATCGACAAAAAGCGCTTGGTTTCCGAGAAAACAACAATGGCTTACCAATCGAAATTCGGACAAATGGGAATGGAAATTAACGATTGTCGTGATTTTGAAGATTGGATGAAGATGTACCGAAAACTTGTTTTTTGGGAATTGGAATTGGCTAATATCGAAGATTCGGGAATGGATGAAATTTTGCGTATGCAAAAGACTGAAGCCAACAATTTATTTGCTCGATTTGTAAAGAAAAATTACCTGACATGGTTAGATCCTGATGAGGAAAATAAGCCATTGATGACACCTAATATTTTTAAAGAAAAAGTATATCCGTTATTAGATAAAGGACAGAAGGTAGCTTTTATTCTGATAGATAATTTGCGATACGATCAGTGGCAAACTTTGTATCCGGTTATTAACAATTACTATACATTGGAAGAGGACTCCATGTATTTTTCGATTCTTCCAACGGCAACTCAATATGCCCGAAACTCTATGTTTTCAGGTCTAATGCCTCTTGAAATTCAAAGACGCTACCCCGATCATTGGATCGATGAAGATGAGGAGACGAGTAAGAATTTGCATGAGGAAGATTTTATTGGTTTTCAGTTAAAGCGTCATTATAAAGATTATAGCTATCATTACGAAAAAATCAATAATGAAAAAATGGGAGCCAAAGTGCTTAACAATTTAACTTCCATTTTAAATGCTGATTTGAGTGTGTTTGTGTACAATTTTGTTGATATGCTTTCACATGCCAGAACCGAAAGTGAAATGATTCGTGATTTGGCTGCTGATGAGGCTGCCTATCGCTCACTAACCTTATCCTGGTTTGAACATTCTATGCTTTTGGAATTGATTAAGAAACTGTCAGATCAAGGGGTGAAATTGATTATTACTACAGATCATGGTTCAATCCGAGTTCAAAATCCTATTAAGGTGATTGGCGACAGACAAACCAATACCAACCTTCGTTACAAACAGGGAAAAAACCTGAATTACAAGTCGAAGGAGGTTTTTGAAGTGACAGAGCCACGAAAAGCGCAACTACCTCAGGTAAATGTAAGTTCTTCTTATATCTTTGCATTCGGTGAAGACTTTTTGGCTTATCCAAACAATTTTAATTACTACAGTTCCTACTATCGAAATACTTTTCAGCACGGAGGTATTTCATTGGAAGAAATGGTGATACCACTGATAACATTAAGTCCCCGCGAAGTTTAATTATCAATATATTGTTAAGAAATGAGCGAATTAAAAATCAATTCACTTGAAGATATCAACTCGGTGGCAAAAGAGTTCCTAAAATTAGTTGGTGATAAAAGGATTTTTGCAATGCATGGAGCAATGGGTGTAGGAAAAACCACCTTCGTAAAAGCGATATGTGAAGAAATGGGCGTCGAAGATACAATCAATAGTCCAACATTTGCAATCGTAAACGAATATCATACAGCTAAAGAAGATATTATATATCATTTCGATTTTTATAGAATTGATGATGTACAGGAAGCATATGATTTTGGATATGAGGATTACTTTTATTCCAATGCAATGTGTTTTATTGAATGGCCAGAGAAAATTGATTCAATTTTGCCTAACAATACGGTTGAAGTGCATTTTAAAGAAGAAGCTGACGGTGCTCGTTCCATTCAAATTCTATAGGTAGCTTAAATCAAAAGCGATTAAAAGCCAAAAATTTCTTAAATTGTAATGCCTAAGTATAGGTAATTATCCCTTTTTAATATTACAATTTTGTATATGGCGCCGATAAGTGAAGGATCAAAGAATTTTCCGTTGGGACATGAGTTTTATCAACCCAAAGAAGAAATGTTGGAATTAGAACGCCGACGTAAACAATTGGCTATTGGTATTCCTCGTGAAGATTACAGGGGTGAAAATCGTGTGTGCTTAACACCTCAATCAGTTGAGATTTTGGTGAATAATGGGCATGAAGTGATGTTGGAGCGAGGAGCTGGTTTGGCTTCTAATTATACCGATAAAGAATACAGCGAAAACGGAGCCTTAATTGTAAATGAGAAAAAAGAGGTATACCAATGCGATGTAGTCATGCAGGTTTCTCCTTTCTCAGGGCATGAAATTGATATGCTTAAAGGCAATCAGATTTTATTTTCGGCTTTACAAATTAAGAGTCAATGTGGTGAAAATGTGCGTAAATTAATGCAAAAGAAAGTCACTGCTATTGCCTTGGAATTGGTTAAGGATAGAGATAATTTTTTTCCTGTTGTTCGATCAATGGCTGAAATAGCTGGAATATCATCGGTTATGATTGCTGGTGAATATTTAAGTAAAGCACATGGCGGCAAAGGGGTAATGCTTGGTGGCATCACCGGAATTACGCCAACCGAGGTAATTATTTTGGGTGCAGGAACGGCAGCAGAATATGCAACCCGAGCAGCACTTGGATTGGGTGCAATGGTTAAGGTTTTCGATGATTCAATTTATCGCTTGCGAAGATTGGAAGACCATTTAGGACACAGAGTATTTACTTCCATTTTTCACCCTCATGTTCTCCATAAGGCTTTGGCCTCTGCCGATGTGGTAATTGGGGCAATGAGATATGAACGAGATCATGCTGGTTTTATGGTGACAGAAGAGATGGTTCAGTCAATGAAACAGGGATCAATAGTTATTGATTTGAGTATTGATCAGGGCGGTTGCTTCGAAACATCAATGCTTACCAATCATAAAGATCCGGTATATAAAAAACATGGTGTACTTCACTATTGTGTTCCTAATGTTCCGTCGCATGTTGCAAGAACCGCTTCATTAGCTTTAAGTAATATTTGTTCTCCTTTGTTATTGAATATTGGACAAAATGGAGGTGTTCATCAATTTATTAAAAATGATATTGGTTTGCGACATGGAACCTATGTATACCGGGGAATTTTAACCAACCGACGATTAGGTGATTCATTTGGAATACTAGCTAAAGATATCGACCTGTTGTTGGCTGCGATGTAACACTGTTTAATGTTTCTTCTACGGCAATTGTAAATCCATCACGAATTACATTTTCAGTAGTTTTATATTTGTCCTTTAGTTCTTTTGGAGCATTATCGACAACATAGCTGTGTTTGCCCCATTCCAATAGATCAATATCGTTGTAGTCGTTACCAATAACAAACGAATTTTCAGCTTTTAAGCCTAATTTTTTGCAGAGCCATTCGCAACCATGTCCTTTAGATATGTGAAGTGGAAAAATTTCCATCCAAATCGATTCATGATCCAAAGGTGATGTGGCGCGTATGATTTTAATATCGTCGAATTTGTTTTTTAGCTCTTCAAACCAATCTTCTTTATTGGGTAATATTGCCAGGAGTTGACAAGCATCACGTCTGGTGTCTTCTATTTTTCCTACAGGAGTGGCAAATTGTTTGTATAGGTTTAAACGTCTGTCAAAATCAGAATTTTTATTTCCACCTTGATAATACCAGAATTGATGGTTTAAAGGAATTGGATCCAAAATCATAAAATCGGTTTTGTGATCAATAAGAACCTGAGATAATTCTTGAACTTCCTTGGCATCAATTTGCTGAGAATAGATCAGTTGCTTATTTTCCCAATTCATTATTCCGGCACCAGAAGAAAAAATTAAATAATCGATTGGAAAATCATCCGGTAAAACTGCCATGGCTGAATAAAGTGTTCTTCCTGTTGCGATAACCCTTGTGATATTTGATTCTTTTAAGTCTTCAAGGCATTTGTAATTTCTGCTACTAACCTCACCCATTGAAGGTAATAGAGTGCCATCTAAATCTGTAACCACAATCTTTATCTGCTCTGCCATATATTCAATTTTAAGCTAACTGCTAAATTTACATTTTTAAGCTGAGAAATGTTCAGTAATGCTTCTATTTTATTGTTGTATGTTCGAATGTGTGCTCTTAAAAGTAGGCTCTTATCTCCATACTTCCTACATGAATAGCTTTGCCACTTTCACTTTGTCTTCCATTGTAAGAGATGTTTATTTGAAATACTTTAGATAACTGTTGGTTGTACCCTAAGCTCCAGGTTGAGTTGTTTCCAGGTAAAAAACCTTCTAACATTTCATAAGCTATCGAGCTGTTCGAATCGGCATTAAAATCAACATTTAAGAAGTTAAAACTTGCGCGTAATTTTCCTGTTTTTACAATTGAATATTGACAATCGGCACCAGCATTGTGAGTAGATGATTTTTCACTAGCTAGATTATTTTCTTTCTGATTAAAAGTATAATTTAAACCGAATTGAAAAGCTAAAGTCAATTGAAATTTTAGTTTCAATTCATTTTTCATCTCATCAAGTTGATAATCCTGATCAGCAAAATTTTCATTGTGCAGGCTCTTTTTGCCAAGATCAGTACGATTGCTCAATTGATTTGAATTTCCAATTCTCCAGTTGAATCGAAACCCATTTTGCACATACTTTCTTCTTTCAAATCCTTGTGTTAACAACTGTTTTCCTTTGCTACTAACATGCAAGATATCCCAATTGGTTTTGGATTTTGGTTTACGGTACGATAATGTGTTCTGAAAGTTTGAATTAATGGTGATTAAATTTTCATCAGAGGATTGTGATTGAAATGGATTTGCATACATGTTGAAATCGTCCGTTAAGCTTTTTTTCGAGATACGATAGGCAAATCGATTGCTAAATCGGCCTAGAAATGAAACGAATTTTGATTTTGAACGAAGCCTTTTTAAGCGCAGGTTAAAAGTTTGGCGAAATTCACTTGTGTATACTTTTTCGTAATTATTTGTATTGGTAGCAACACGAATGTAATTGGCTTCATCTTTAAAGCTGGCAATTTCAAACTCGTTTAATTCTTTAACATCGTTGTTGTTGTAATCCGTCCAGCGATACACTCCTTGTCCATCGTTTACTTCTACATACGAGTATTCTTTTTCACTCTCCAAACCCGAACCCAATTCATAATAAGTAGAACTTTGTAGCAGTCCTTTTTTTATTCTTGCCTGATGATTCAGTTTTCCTAAAAATGTATTTTCAGGTTCTTCGGAAGTATAGGAATCATCTAATATTGAAAGTTTGCGGTAGACCGATTCAATTTTCAATTGATTATTCTTGTTTTTCTTTAACCATATTTCGCCACCAAAATCTTCCGATTCACTTTGAGCACGTAATTTATTATCTCCGGATAGAAAATCTTTTCTTTTTCGATAATAGGCTTGGAATTGATTGGCGGTAGAATCCTGATTACTGATATAGAATTTATAGGAATGAAAGGCAAAACTATTCGAAAGTAAATTCTTGTTTTCTTTATTTTTAAATTGATTGTTCTCATTTTCAGTTTCCACTCCAATTTTGGCAAATCCTAGCTTATAATTCGCATTTAATTTGTGCCTGTAGAATTTACTTTCAATCTCTTTTTGATCAGTAGATAAAGAATTCCCTGTGAAGAGAAAGGAATATTTTTTATAATCGTAATTCAAATCAAGGGAATGTTTTAGACCGGTGTAATCTGATTCTTTTTTCAATAGTGATAGATTGTATGCCGCCTTTCCCCACTTATTATTGGTGAATATATTATTTACAGAATAGTAGCTCTCATTTTGTTTGCTTAGTGATTCATCCACATTCCAATCTCGTTCAAATTCTATTGATCTAAAGTTCTCAATCTGTTCAAAATTTTTGTTGATGTAATGAAAATTGAAATCGCTAATAAGGAATTTTGTAGTATCTCTTAGAGTCGTTTTTTTAGAGATTGAAATATCAGTAGCAATTCCTTGATTGTCTCCATTGTCTAACGATGAGAATGTATTTAGATCACGATTGCTCAGTGCAAATTCAAATTCTGATTGCAAATTTTCACCTATGCGTTGATGCCCACCAAAAGTAAACATCTGTTGCTTTTGTGGAGCTATCAATTGTGCTAATGGAGCATAATCTCCTTGTGGAATTCCATTTATCGGATCAACCCATTGGAAAACTCTACCATTGGCTACGCTATTTGCCTGCACGTAGTTTCCACCATTATTGCCGGTATATGAGAAATTTACTCTATATATAGCATTGTCGGCATTCGTAGAGTATTGGTAAATTTCATATTCAATATCTGATACCGACTTTTTGATTTTTTTATACAATACAAAGTCATTCGAATATTCTACAACTTCCTCATTGGGCACTTTTGCCAATTCCAAATTATCACCAATTTGACTTAAAAGTAGTTTGTTTTCATCACTTAAAGTTTGATCGATAGGTTGATTTTTTCCATCTTGTTCGTGATAAATATTCAACCAGAATTTCCCTTTTTTTGTAGAATACTCATTGGAATTAAAGATTAAATAGCGAGAATAATTTTCCTCTGAATATTCGTATTCAACGGTAATTCTTGAGTTGCGAGTGATGGGTTGACTAGTTGTAAAACTTAGTTCTGCTGTGTTGTAATTAATTGTATAATCGAATTTTTCACCACGTGTTAGTTTTTTACCATCTACATGCACTTTTTCCGATCCTGCCAATACGACAATGTAGGTTTCATTGTTTGCTCCTGTTAATCGATATGGACCTTGAATACCTTCATTTCCTTCAATTTCCATTCGGTTGTATTTCCCTTTGGCAATAGATGCACTTATAGTTGATTTAAATGTATTGCCAGTTTTTCCCTTGGAGAGTAAACCTGAAAATTTTCCACCTTGTACTTTCTTCTGGAACTGCATGAAATTGCCCTTTGAAGATTCTATTTCGTAATCTCCCAGAGTTAATTCCTTCGTATCATCATAAAGTTTAATGTAGATTCTGTCGAAGTCTTGTATGGTCTGAGTGTTTCCATCTGGCTGAATAGGGATGTTGTTGTCGGAAATAGCCGCAAGGATATTTACATCATTGCTTAGTTTCCCTGATAATTGCAAATTAAGATTTGAATTCATCACCACATCCTGATTGTTGCCATATGAAATTCCTCTAGAGTAATTGCCTTGTTTTTCGAGTTGACTACTGGAAAATACACCCCGCTGGTTTGTTCTGCTATTTATTGTGAATGTTCTTGGTCGAGCATCGCTGGATAGATTCATTTGTGATAAATCTCGAGTATATCGTGGTTTGCTTACATTGTAAGAGTAGATTCGATATTTGATCTGTATTGAATCGTTTAAGGCTACCAGTTTTGCTTTGGCGATAAAATTTCCACTAGTCAGATCTATTTTGTACCAGTCGGAATTTATGATTTCTCCATTGTATAGAACTTTTACTGTTGAAGGAAGTATCAATAGAGAATCCAATTGAGTGGTATCCTTATTCATTAGAATTTGTTTTTCTCTCAAGTTGTTTTGAGATTGACCAAACAAATTGGAAATGGATAGAATTAGTAATATGAAGAAAATACAATGTTTCAACAGAAATATTATTCTTTGGTTTATATAGATTCTAAGCTAGATTGAAATCCGCTCTTCTATAAACGAATTCTAAGCTGTAAAATTATTAGTTTTGCAAGGAATAAAGATAGCGAAGCTCTTCCGTTAAATATTAATTTTTTTCAATTATGGTTTTCTTATATAATCTATCGGTTCGAATGTATGTTCTTTTAGTTAGAATTGCGGCTAATTTTAACCCAAAAGCCAAGCAATGGATTGATGGTAGAAAAGATTTGTTTAACAAACTTGAAAAGGCAGTTAAAGATGAAGAGAATATTGTTTGGTTTCACTCTGCCTCATTGGGAGAATTTGAACAAGGTCGACCTGTTATTGAAAGCTATAAGGAGAAATATCCAGATTGTAAGATTCTATTAACTTTCTTTTCACCTTCGGGTTATGAGGTTCGAAAGAACTATGAGGGAGCAGATTTTATTTTTTATTTGCCACCTGATTTTGCTGGAAATGCCAAAAGATTTATGGATATTGTAAATCCTAAATTGGCATTTTTTATCAAATACGAGTTTTGGCATCATTATTTAAAGGAACTTAAAAAGAGAAATGTTCCTACCTATATTTTCTCTACAATTTTCCGTTCAGGTCAATTATTCTTTAAGTCTTACGGAAGTTTTCACAGAAGAATGTTGTCAGCCTTCACTCATCTATTTGTTCAAAATCAGGAATCACTAGAACTTTTAAAAGGGATTGGAATGTCAAATACGACCTTAACAGGTGATACCAGATTCGATAGAGTATATTCAATTGCAACTGGCTCAAAATCCTTACCTAAGGTAGAAGATTTCAGTCAGGATAGACCGGTTTTAATTGCAGGTAGTACCTGGCCAAAGGATGAGGATAGCATTATTCAATATCTTAACGAGTCGGAAAACAACTACAAATATATTATTGCGGCTCACGAAGTTGACGAATCGCATATTAATGCGATAACTTCAAAAATAAATAAGAGTTGGGTTCGATATACAGATGCTAGCAAGCAGGAAATTAATCAAGCCGAAGTTTTGGTGATTGATTGTATTGGTATATTGTCTTCCTTATATAGATATGGTACTGTTGCATATATTGGAGGTGGATTTGGACGAGGAATTCACAATACACTAGAGGCTGCAACCTTTGGTTTACCTATAATATTTGGTCCTAATTATCACAAATTTCAAGAAGCAAAAGACTTGATTGAAATTGGCGCCTCAAATAGTTATGAAAAATATGATGAATTGAAGGATTTACTCGATGATTATTTCAAAAACGTCAAAAAAAGAGAAAATTCTGGTCAAGAATCTAAAAACTATGTAGATAAAATGAGAGGTGCTAGTTTGAAGATATTATCAGAAATTAAGGTCTGATTTTTCAAGTTTCTCAAGACTATAGTATTTGCTGTAGGTGTCACGATTTTGCTTTTTCATTTTTACCAAATGCACTTTTTTGGTGGTGAAAGGATTTGTTTAATTCATGCAATTTTATTATCTGTAATAGCTTCTAAAATTTTCCTTTTGGATAACTTTTTGATTTTGTTCAAAACATAAGGTCCATTAGATCAATATATTAACAATGATTTGTGGATAACTTTTCTATTTTATTTTAATTCCTTGTTGTACAATCTTGGGGCTTTGCCTAACTTGCGTAGTACAAAATCAGGCCGGGTGAATCCGGTCATTTTGTTGATTTAGAGAGAATCATAACCCCTAGTAAAAACCACTTATTTTAGAATCTTGATGGAAGTAAAGGAGACGAAGCAAAAAGAAAAGGAAATGAGAGAAACTTTCAATCCTGAAGACGCATTCAAGGCATCATTTGAATATTTCAAGGGAGACGAGCTAGCAGCACGTGTTTGGTTGAATAAATATGCATTGAAAGATTCTTTTGGAAATATTTATGAAAAGACTCCGGATGATATGCATAAAAGAATTGCAAGCGAAATTGCAAGAATTGAAAAGCGTTATCCAAACCCACTAAGTGAAGAGGAAATCTTTGCAGTACTGAAAGATTTTAAATATATCGTACCACAGGGAAGTCCTATGTCAGGTATTGGAAATAAATTCCAAATTGCTTCTTTATCCAACTGTTTTGTGATTGGTAATGATGGTGATTCCGATTCTTATGGTGGAATCATGAAAATTGATCAGGAGCAGGTACAATTGATGAAACGTAGAGGTGGTGTTGGTCACGATTTATCACATATTCGACCAAAAGGCTCACCTGTTAAAAATTCTGCTTTAACTTCTACTGGTATTGTTCCTTTTATGGAGCGTTATTCAAATTCAACTAGAGAAGTGGCTCAAGATGGTCGTCGTGGTGCTTTAATGTTGAGCGTTTCGGTTCGTCACCCTGATTCGGAAGAGTTTATTGATGCAAAAATGGAGCAGGGAAAAGTTACCGGAGCAAATGTATCGGTAAAAATTCATGACGAATTTATGCAGGCTGTTGTTGATGGAAAGAAATACAAGCAACAATATCCAATTAATTCTAAAACTCCTTCTTACACTCAGGAAATAAACGCAGGTAAGCTTTGGAATAAGATTGTTCACAATGCATGGAAATCGGCTGAGCCAGGAATTCTTTTCTGGGATACCATCGAAAGAGAATCAGTACCGGATTGTTATGCTGACTTAGGATATAAAACTGTATCAACAAATCCATGTGGCGAAATTCCATTGTGCCCATATGATAGTTGTCGATTATTGGCAATCAATTTATACAGTTACGTTGAAAATCCATTTACACCAGAAGCTAAGTTCAATTTCGAACTATTCAATAAGCACGTTGCTTTGGCTCAAAGAATAATGGATGATATTATCGATTTGGAATTGGAGAAAATCGATGCGATAGTAGAGAAAATTAATGCAGATCCTGAAGGTGGCGAAATTAAGAGAGTGGAGCGTAAACTTTGGGAGAACATTCGCGAAAAGGCAAACGAAGGAAGAAGAACAGGCGTTGGTATTACCGCTGAGGGTGATATGTTGGCAGCATTAGGAATGCGTTATGGAACAGATGAAGCTATCGATTTTTCAGTAAAAGTGCATAAAGCAATTGCTGTTGAGGCTTATCGTTCATCGGTTTATTTAGCTAAAGATCGTGGTGCATTTACCATTTACGATAAAGAGCGTGAGAGCAAAAACCCATTTATTCTTCGTTTGAAGGATGCTGATGAGACTTTATATAAGGACATGATCAAGTATGGTCGTCGTAACATTGCTTGTCTTACCATTGCTCCTACAGGGACTACAAGTTTGATGACTCAGACAACTTCAGGAATTGAACCTGTCTTCATGCCAGTTTACAAACGTAGAAGAAAAGTAAATCCTAACGATAAAGATGTACGTGTTGATTTTGTAGATGAGATCGGTGATAGCTGGGAAGAATTTGTGGTATTTCACCATAAATTTGTA
>Ga0209692_10001027_pt1 | contig 43899 bp, 33 predicted proteins | sample tdDd472_FD_187129 | JGI IMG/M metagenome (GOLD analysis project Ga0209692, IMG submission 187129) | Marine sediment microbial communities from the Atlantic coast under amendment with organic carbon and nitrate - tdDd47.2 (SPAdes)... | ecosystem: Environmental > Aquatic > Marine > Coastal >...
GCATTTTATAGACCCGTTCAATGATTGTGTTACAAGATTATAGACTATATTCATTCCAAGACCGCTTCCGCCAAAACCCCGTTTAGTAGTAAAAAAGGGATCAAAAATCTTTTCAAGGTTCTCTTTAGAGATTCCCTTTCCCGTATCTTCATAGACAATCAGAGCATTTTTTTTACTTTTTCTAATATCAATAGTAATCGATCCCTCATCGAGATCTTCAAATCCATGTTTAAGCGAGTTCACTACCAGATTCGTTATGATCTGGGATAATGCTCCGGGATAACTGTTAATTTCAAATTCTTCGGGACAGATGACTTCTATAGTATAGGCCGTGTGTTTGAATTTAGAATGTAGACTCATCAGAATTTCATCGATATATTCGTGGATCCTGAAAAATCTCTGCTCCTGGCTCGATTGATCAACTGCCACCTGCTTGAAGCTCTGTATTAAATCTGCAGCTCTTTTCATATTGGACAGAATCATTCGGGAGCTCAATAGTGATAATTCCAGGAATTTTTCGAAATCAGTCCGAAGGATATTGCCGGATTTATATAATTCTTCAAAACTCATTGCACTTTCTTCAAGATGAGATGCCGCGGTAACGCCGATCCCCACTGGAGTATTGATCTCATGAGCGACTCCGGCAACCAGACTTCCCAATGCCGCCATTTTTTCCGATTCAATAAGTTTGTTCTGCGTCTCTTTCAGATAATCGAGAGATTTCTGCAGTTCCAATGTTCTTTCCGATACTAATTCTTCAAGATGGTTCTTATGTTCTAAAAGTTCAAGATTCGTCTCAAACAATTCTTTTTCTGCCATTTTTATTTTAGTTATATCCGTCGCAATACCCAGGACTGCCGGCTCGCCGAAAAGATTATCGGGACAAGGCACTTTTACGGTTTTCTGCCACAATACATTTCCCTTGTGATCTGTATACTGTTCCTCTGCAATTTCCATGGGTTCACCACGTTCTATTACCTGCCTGTCCTGTTGAAGCATCTTTTCCAGGCGATCGAGAGACAATACCAAATCCTTTTGATTTTTTCCGATCATATTATAAATATCCAATCCATAAAAATCTGACGTGGATTTGTTAACTGCCAGGAAAACTCCATTAATATCTTTTACAAAAATAGATGAGGGAACAAGGTCAATTATTGTTCTTAATCTTTTCTTACTGATTTCTATGACTTCTTTAATCTTTTTCTCATCAGTCACATCGTATCCGAATCCGAGATAACCGATGATTTCGCCTTCTTCGTTTTTTCTGGAAAAGCTGTTCCAGACAATAGTTTTTTTAGTACCGTTCTTACAGGTCATGAGCATTTCATAATCGACAACTACCCCGTCAAGGGAATCCCTCAGCAGATTTTCAACTTGATAAAATTCATCACCGGGGAAAAAGAGCTTCCAGAAGTTAACACCGATAATCTCATCTTCACGATAGCCGGTTATTTTTTCTATAACGGGATTGATAAATGTAGTGATGCCCTTATCATTTAAACCGCAAATCAAACTGGGAGCATTATTAATGATTCGCTTTGCATAATTCCTTTCATTTATCAGCTCTTCCTGTATCCTGTATTCTTCTGATACATTTCTGAAAACAAGAACCACTCCCGTAACAGTTCCGGAATCGTCCATTATCGGCGCTGCAGAATCTGAGATCTTGAATTCCCTGCCATCACAAGCGATAAGTGATGTATGCCTATCAAGGCTGACTATTTTCCCCGTTGATAATACTTGCGGAACCGGATTTTCGAGAACGTCTCCGGAAACAGCATGAAAAATCTGAAAGACTTCTTCTACCGGTCTTCCTTTAGCTGAATTGTTGTCCCAGCCTGTTAGAACTTCAGCAATAGGATTCATTCTGACAACACAGGCTTTCAGATCTGTAGAGATAACGGCATCACCGATAGAATACAAAGTTGTTCTCAGGTTTTCTTCATTACTGAGTATGAGTTTTTCCGCTTGTTTTGCCTGGATATAACCATAGGCAACACCGACTAAGGCCATCAGGAGAAAAATAAAAACAGAGAAGATAATAATTAACTGCTCTTTATACATTGAGAAAAATGATAAAGGGCGATTTTCTATATGGCTGCCTTTAGGCAGATTGTTTGCATAGATCTCAAATCTCTGCAGTTGATTATAATCAAAGACCAAATGTACGGGAGTCTTCTGTTTTACAGGAACATCTCTGACATCTACTCCCGAAAGGATCTCCAGAGCTTTGTCCGCCGCTTCAGCACCCTGACTGTATCCGTCAACCAGATACCCGCCGACAATTCCATTATTCAGCTGGAAGTCCCAAGCACCATAAACAGGAACTGTGGAATTGGAAGATATAAATTCCACGCTCTCATCATATTCAAAAAAAACACCTTTTCTATCCCTGAAAAAAACTGTAAGAAAAACAATTGTCTCCCTATCAAGATTATTCAACCGATTGATCAGTTCTGATTTGCTGACATCGTAAATCATTTCCAGTACAGGAGAATCGGGATCTCTTGCTGATACAATTCTATTAATTTCAGATTGTATTTGAACTCCCGTTGTCGTATTGTCTGCAACAACCAGTATTCTTTTACAATCTTTATGAATTAATTCTATAAGGTTGAGATTTTCCTCAATACTGGCTTCTTCATTAATCCCGGTGACGTTTTTCAATCCCTCTAACTGATCTTCTCTGAAATAATTCAGTCCACAGAATACAAAAGGCACATCACCGAATATTTCAGCTCCCCTCTTTTTATAAAAATTAAAAGCATCATTATCAGATGTAATTACAATATTGTAATTGTACATAGAGTGCTTCTTCTCCAGAAGCTGGTTGAGAAGATCCATATAGGATTCTTCTGTGTGTCGCTTAGAATCCATATATTCTATGTGGAGATCAAGATTGGCTTTGCGGAAAGTATCCTCTATCCCCTGAGTTATCTCATCTGTCCATAAATACCCCTGATGGTAGGAATTCAACAAAAGCACATTTACCGGACTTTCAGAGAAAAGAGTTTCTGCTGACAAGATACAAAAGAGAAATAAGAGGAAAATACAATGTTTCTTCAGACTAGTTCCTCCGGACAAAGCAATATCTAAATTGTAATTCTAAATTACTTATATATAAACCATAATATGTTACAGAGATTCTTTGCAGATTTAGATGCTTTTCATTACACTTATTTCCATCAGGAGTCACGAATGAAGAAAAAAACCAATTTAGTCACATTATTCTTATTATTGTTTGCAATATCATTTTACTTAACTGCTCAAACTCCCGAATCTGCGATCATCGTAGGGAGAGTGAATTCCGATTATACAACAATTCAGGCGGCAATTAATGACCCGAATGTGTTGTCCGGTTCAACTATATTTCTGACAGATAATATTCATACAGAACAGAATATTTTAATAAATAAAAATATTACCATTATTGGAAAAGAGATTGGTTCCACCATTGTACAAGCTGCAGAGACTTCTGAGGCAGCAACAGGCAGAGTCTTTGAAATTGAGGAAAATATACTAGTAACATTGAAAAACATTACTGTCCGTTACGGCAATGTGACTCAATGCCCCAAAACCGGTGGGGGGATATACAGCTCCGGCCATTTGGTTCTCGAAAATTGCACAGTAACTGAAAACAGAAGCAGCTCCGGTGGAGGCATCACAATGAAACGGGGGACGATTGTAATCAGAGAATGTGTCATTTCAAATAATACCGCCCATGGGGAAAGTGAAGTGGATAACATGCACGGTAGCGGAGGAGGAATCAAAGCCGGAGAAGGAGACATTAGAATATTTAACTCTGTGATAAAAAATAACAGTTCAAACAAGAGGGGAGGAGGAATCAAACTGGGTTGCCTGTGCACTATGGAACTAGATAGCTCCCTCGTCCACGGGAATACTGCCATAGGCGATGGTGGAGGTATTAACATCAAGGGAATCGCCACAATCTCAAATACAACTGTTACGGGGAATCATGCAAAAACCTCCGGGGGAATTTACAATAAAGGAACTTTAACCATTTCCAATTCCAGAATTAACAGCAATGAAGTGAATCTTAAATATGGTTGTACCGGTCTATTGAATGCAACCGAGGGTGTTGTTCTCTCAATTACAGACTGCGAAATAGACGAACTCAGAGGTGTTGAAAATCTATAGGTAAAGCTCGATTATATTATCAGAAACTGACTGAAATACCAGTCAGTTGCTCAAGAGCTGTATCGAATTGGGATAATTCTCTATAAACTGCAGCATTATCACTGATCAGTCCACTATGCCCGATCAGTTCCATAGAATAAGAGCCCTGAATTTCACTGAAATCAATAACGGACTCATAGATCAGAGCCGGCTGTCCCACCCAGCTATTATTATCTTTTGTGTAAAAAGAATTCCTATCATCAGACTGGTTTATCTCCAGTCTGAGAATAATAACCTCCCCGGGATCAGGAATTAAAGTCTCAATCGAAAATCCCGATTCCGGTGTTGCCGAAGTGACAGAATCGGGGTAAGGATTTTCATTTGACGGTAGCTGTCTTTCTTCTTTTTCCATTCTCTTCGCCCACAGAGGAAAACTTTCACGATAAAAAAGGCTTCCTTTTTCTTTCTTTCCGGCATGTCTGAAACCTTTTCCATCGGCTCCTGTAACATAAAGAGTTTCGATCAGGTTTCCCTGCACATCTTCCGCCCATATAACAATCTGGGGGAGAATATTGAAAACAAATGGTCCGGCCTGCATGGGCTGTGTCCACCTGGAACCTTCCAGGATTTCAATAGTAACCGGGATTCCGGAAAAAGAGGGATCCAATACCAATGTTTGATGTGATTGATCCAATTTGTTCATAACACAGGATGTTAGCAGAGAGATAAAGATTAAAAGGCTGAAAACTCTTGAATATTGAAATCTATGAAACATAATAAAACTCCCTTTACTGTCCAGATGCTGTAATTCAGCCAAGTTTTTTTCTCAGGCGCCGCCATAGAACGATCAAACCGATTAACGTTGCCACAGTTAGTATCTTTCCGATTATTGGCCCTGTAAAACTAAAAAGACTCCCTGCAATAAAAAATGCAAACACAATGATGACAATAGCCACTATATCAAAAATAAACCGCATAGCGTAATTTTCCGAATTTTGAACACCCTTTAGAAGTTCGGGATTTTCATTGTAATAATCAATTCTTGCGGAAGACTGTTCTATTATCTTCTCCATCATTTCAAAGAAGATTATCCTGTATTTAACGGCAGGTATTTTGATTCTATCTTTTAATGCCATGTAATAGCGTTCAAAATTATCCCTATTGACAGAGAGTCCGGGGATAGGACCGCTTTGGGCATCGTAGACAATAGCGAGTTTAGCCAGAAGTTCATCGTCACTCCTCCACCCGCCGGATATCATTTTTTTTAGTGCTCCCTCCCGGCTAATCCCGTCACTGTCCCTATCTGAGCAGAGGAATTCAAGAGCAGAGAGAGACCTATCATATTTTTCTTTATTCACCAGATGAGAAATCAGGGGCATAATTAAATCCAGGAATTTCTGACCGAACTCATCTCCAATCTTTACGGCGAAAGGATTTCCTCTGCTTTTGAGTTTTCCTTTGTGAATTTCAACAGAATGAACGGGATCCCCGATTCGATCTAAGAGAAAAAGAGGTAAATCTCCCTGACCGAATTGACTCTGCACCGGTTTTTCTACAGATTTTTCGGCAGAGAAATCTTCCGGTTTATTGCCCATATCAGTTACATTTTTTTCCTTGAAAGGAGTTCCTGTTAATATAGAGATCTGTTTAGCAAGCTGGAGCATTTTCTGACGTTTAGTACTTTCTGAGATTCCCAGCCATTTATTATCTCTGCTGAAATGGAGATTGATCTCATAACTATCATTCACTACTGGTCTTCCAATATATCCCTGACCCTTAAATTCATAATTTCTCAGGACTTCAACAACATCCAGATCAGAAAAACTATACTGATGCTCAATTCTTTTCCATGCTCCTTTTCGCATATAACCGGCAATAATTGTCTTTTCGGCCTTATCGATTGTCATTACAGGGAATGGTTTTCGAGCTGCCAATAAAATTGAAAGGAAAAAGGGTATAATTATCAAAGTTGCGGCTACTACAAAAATTAGATTCCTATCCGGGTGCTGAAAGAGCCAGATTATGTCCCAATCGGAATTATTGATTCCCAAAGTTAAAACAGCAAAGGCTATCATAGCCAGAATGATATAAATAGAAAAGATTTTCCAGAATATATTCGCCACATGCACCCGCGCAGGTAAGAAAAAAGATATACCCTGATAATGTTCCTTTATTTGCAGAAGAGAATCAAATCGCCCTCTGCCAGTGGGAAAGAAGGAGCAATTTCTTCCCGAATCTCTCATTCCGGACACCTCCTGAAAAAAATATCTACAACCAGTTTAATCAATAATAAAAAGAAATAAAATATTTTTATTCACTGACAATACGCTGTCAGTGATTCAATTGTATAATCTAATCAATATCAAGGAGAACTTAAGAAATGAACACGAATTATGCAAAATACAAAGAACTGGATAAAGAAATTGATTCCCTTTTTGAAGAAAAAAAATACGAAGAGGCAATCTCTAAAATGGAAAGCTCTTATGATCAATTCCCCGAGTATGATTTTCAACTGAAGGTTTATACACTTTACTGCAGCAGAGAAAATAAAAACTATAAAAAATGCCTGGACTTATTATATGAAGGTCTGTCAAAAGGTTATTTTTATGGATTGAAATGGGAAGGCTGGGATCCAATGAAAGAATTTCCCGAGTGGGAAAATATTCTTGAGAAAAATAATGAGAACAGAGCACTGGTCGAGAAAAACTCTAAAATGGAATACAAAGTATTAACTCCTGCTGAATATGATAAAAATTCAGCTTATCCCCTATTTATGATTCTCCACGGTGATGGAAATGGCTGTAACATTGAAGATTTCAGCAAAGAATGGCGGGCTGATATACTTCTCAGCAAAGGTTTTGTTGTATCCTATGTGCAATCTTCCCAGCCTGAGTGCACAGGTGGTTTCGGATGGACATCTGATTATGAAAAAACTCGAAAAGAAATTGCAGAGGCTTATAATAAAATCATTGATGAGCATTCAATCGACAGGGAAAGAGTCATTCTCGGTGGATTTTCAGGTGGATCGATGGCTTCATTAAACGTTCTGATGAATAATACGATCCCGCTAAAAGGGATAATGGCTCTTTGCCCCAATGAGACAGATGATTGTACTGAAAAGAACATTCAAAAAGCTGCAGAAAGAGGAAGCAGGATGGTATTGCTAGAGGGAGAAAAATCCGACGAGGTTCCTTTTCATCTTGAATTGATGAAATCAGCAGAAAAGTTCAATATGCCGGCAATTTATCTTATCAATAAAAATACCGGACACAATGTCCCTAAAGAATTTAATGATATTATCAATAAGGCTGTAGATTTCATATTCAGTTAACTTTTGATAAGTCCTGATATCTCGATATGTCGTAGCCGCCTTTGACGGGAATGAATTTGGAGAATCGAGGGGATATAGCATTCTCGGGGCAGTTGTAAATGCATCGCATGCACATAAGACAGCTGACACTGAAAATAGGTTTTTTCTTACTGTTGAATCGGATATTCTTTTCCGGACAGTTTTTTACACAGGTCCCGCAGGATGTACAATCTTTGTTTGCATGCAGCTCCAGCCCAAACAAACGAGCTGCCGGACTCTCAGCCTGTCCAATGAAACTGAGTGCTTTCGATTTAAACTTTGTACCGGGAGCTGTAATCTTCTCGTTTATGATCTCATCGGCAATATTGCTGACTTTCTTTTCAGCTGAAGCGAGTAGTCCCCTGGCCACGTCATCGGGAAAGGACATAATGAATGTGAGGGGCATGGCAAACACTGTATCGACGATTATAGAATATCCTTTCTGTTCCAAAATTCGTCTCAGACCTGCAGAAGCGGCCTCATTTACCCATGATTCTGCACATCCTACAGCTATCAGGCTTTGGGATTCACAGAGTCCTTCGGGAATATCACGGACAAACCGTTTTACTGTCCGCGGAGGATTAAAACCATGCACTGAGTACATAACGATCAGGTGACTGGATTGTTTGATTGCTGTGGGATCGGTAAATTCAATGGGAAGCAGTTCAGTCGTCTCCCCTTCGAAACAAGCAGATAATTTCTCTGCAACAAATCGAACATTTCCCGTAGGGCTGAAATATAGTATTGTATTCACTTATTATCCTTTTAAATCTTCTTTGATTTCTAACAACAGTTCATTACATTTAATGTTCTGCGGATACAGGCTCAAGGCGAGACGGCAGTAAATCATAGCATCGCCGAGTCTTTCATTGTCCAGGTATATCATGGATAAACTCTGCAAGATGGCAAATCTATCTACACCGTTCAGATCATCTCTTTTATATAGAGTCTTTAGCAAAGATAATCCTTCTTCGAGATTCCCTCCGGCAATAGACGGTGCATTGCATAAGAACTGGGCAATAACGAGGGAAGCCCTGGCATTATCGGGATCCAGTTCGAGTGCCCGTTTTGCCTGATCCTGGGCCAGGGCATGATTGGCAACTATATACAGGAATCCTTTCTGCATCATCAGCAAGCTGTTGGCTTCAGACATTGTTCGCCATGTATCGCTCATTTCTTTCTGTATATTTGATTCCTCAGCATAAGTGAGACTCTTCTGCAATTCTCTGATGGATAGTTTCTTTTCTCTCTGTTCAAAATAGATCTGGCCCTTTACAAGGCTGATCCGTGATTTCCAGTACTCAACTTCCCAATTATCATTTTCTTCTTCCAGGTTCGCTTCCATTCGGGATAGTGAATTAAGCATATTTTCTGAATCAATATCATTATTTATCCACGATTCCATTGTCTGCTGTATTTCTAATTGGATACTTTCCAGATCCCCTGCATAGAGAAACATAGAGAAGAAGAGAGTCACGCTAAATATTATCTTGGATTTTTTAATCATTGGGTATTGCTCCTTAAAACTAATAACCACAATGTATACGATTTCTTCGTTCAGAGTAATTCTTAAAACTTCTAAATAACAGAATGTTATATTCGTTAAAAAAACTCCCGGAGATCCGGCAATGATCATATTAGGCATAAAAAAAATGGTTCTGAAATAGGCTTTACTTGTGTTTCTGCTCTCTATGAGCAACGCGAGAAATAGAGCCAGAGCATTCTGTAAAATGACCATATAAAAGACGAAGCGAAGAGTAAATACTATTGATTTTAACAAAGTTTATTGTACTATATTGATATTAGAGATTTTTGTTTTTATCACCCCTGGTAATTATCTGCTATTAGAAATCACTAAAATCCAAATCATTAATGCTCTCTTCATCAGATAGAGTAATTCCCGTAATTGACGGAAGGGGTTTAACTTCTTCTTTAGTCAGTTCCTTTTTTTCAGGTATAATCTCTCTTTCTGTTTTGACTGATTGATTGCCGGTTTTAAAAAATTTCATAACTTTCTGGAGGTGAACAGCCTGACTGGATAAAACTTCTGATGTTGAAGCCATCTCTTCAGACGCCGATGCATTCTGCTGTATGACTTTGTCCAACTGTAATAAAGCCGAGTTGACCTGATCGGTTCCTTCATTCTGTTCATCACTGGCGGCACTGATCTCCTGAATGAGCTGGGCTGTTTTCTGTATATCCGGGACAAGTTTTGAGAGCATTTTACTGGCATTTTCCGCCGATGAGACTGTTTGAATAGACAATCCGCTTATTTCTCCGGCTGCAGTCTGACTCCTTTCGGCCAGTTTTCTGACTTCTGATGCCACAACGGCAAATCCTTTACCAACATCTCCTGCTCTGGCAGCTTCAATGGCTGCATTGAGTGCAAGTAGATTTGTCTGTCTCGCGATCTCTTCAATTATAGATATTTTTCCGGCAATCTGATTCATAGCTCCGACTGCCTCATCAACAGCTTTTCCACTGCTTTCCGCATCTATAGCTGCTTTTCTGGAGATTGTTGCTGTTTCAGAAGCATTCATGGCATTTTGCTGAATAGTCGCATTCATCTCTTCCATTGAAGCCGATGCCTCTTCTGAAGAAGCTGCCTGTTCAGTCGCTCCCGAAGCGAGCTGCTGTGAAGAGCTCATCATCTGAGAACTTCCGGACACCACATTATCAGTGCTCTGCAGGATATTGCTGATAATGTTGAGAAGGTTGGATTTCATACTATTCAAAGAATCTGCCAAATCTCCCAGTTCATCTTTCCTATTATTTACAAATGTGTATTCAAGATTCCCATTGGAGACTTCACCGGCAAACTGAATTGCCTTTTTAAGAGGGGTTGTTATGGATTTTGAGATTATTGAGACCAGAACTACAGCAATTAAAATCATAAACAAACCTATCAGCATTATAATCATTGACATCTGGTTTGCCTGAAAATTGATTTCATCTTTGGGAATGCTGACAATAATTGTCCAGGTATTGCCCGATACGCCTAGTTCCAGAGGAATCGAGTAATTGTATAAATCACCTTTGAAACCATCCATTTTCGCATCAAAACTGAATAAATCTCTATTTTCAATTTTTTCCTGTATCTCTTGGGTCATCCATGGATATGAGCTCAGATTCTGTCCCAGCATAGATTCATCTTTCGTCGATACTATTGTCCCTCCTTCTGTAATCAGGGAGAGAAATCCATTTTCATATATTTTTACACTACTGATTTCCTTATGAAAAAAGCCAACTTCAAAGTCGCTGCCGACTTCGCCGATAAACTGTCCTGAAGAGTCGTACAGAGGTTGAGCGATAGTTACTACTGTTTGAAATCCATTGGAGTATTCAAAATCATAGGCATCTGAAATTGTAATTTTTCCACGATCTCTCGGAATGGTGTACCATGTATCACTAGCCGGATCTCCAGAAAGTTCCGATGGATAAATTCCGAGATTGCCATCGCCTTCGTCATATATCCATGTACTGTAAATTCCTGACTCGCCATATGTTTCTGTCCCGGCGAATTCTTCATCTCTGCCGTCGAAAGCTCCCGGTTCGAAAGTGGCCCAGGTATCGTATATATGGGAAACTTTTGAGGAAACAATAAACCAATCGCTCAATATTCGCGTGACGAGTTCTCTCGATCTATCATTGGTTCCCTCCTGAACGATTGCCTGAACACTGCCGCCGACAGATGCAGTTTCTCTGATTACCGCCTGAAACATTGTCTCGACATCAGATCCGTAATGACTGGCATATTGTTCTGCTATGACCTGAGAGTCTCTATTGGCAAGTTCCAAAGTGCGGCTGCGGGTAAAAAGTACTAAAAAAGTGATCATGACAAAAATCAATAGAGATAAAATCAGTGTTAGTTTAGTTCCTACTTTCAATGCAATAATCTTCATAACATATTCCCTCGTAGCTTAATTATAACTGCGCACTATACAGTATTCAAATCAAAGATGAGATTAAATTCGCACGGGAAGCCGGATAATAAATTTAGTTCCAATCCAAAACATTGTTGATTATTCTTATATCATGTCTTGTAGTTATTACCGGCTGTACTCAAAAAACAAATTATCTGTCAATCAGAATCCACATCCTCATAAATCGACTTTATGATACTTGTTGATTTTTCTAATGGAATCATATTTACTTTACCTGAAAGTCCTATATGTATATTGGAGTAATCAAAATGGAGAAGATTCTAATTGTAGAAGATGATAATGATATAAGAGAATTGATCGCTTTTAACCTTGAAATGTCCGGATTTGAAGTATTGAAATGTGAAAATGGAGAAGATGCACTTGATATGGCTTTGGAAACGACTCCGAATCTTATTCTTCTCGATATCATGCTGCCTGCAATTGATGGTTTTGAAGTGTGCAGCCAAATGAAAAAGAAATCCCGACTTAAAGACATTCCGATAATCATGCTGACTGCCAGGACAGATGATGAAGACATCATACATGGCCTTGAGACAGGAGCTGATGATTATATTACCAAACCTTTTCAACCGAAAATCCTCATGGCCCGCATAAAGACTGCACTGAGAAGGAAGTCGGACAATACAAAATCTGAAAAAAAAATCCTGAATATCAATGGAATAAACATAGACCATGACCGCCATGAAGTGAAACTTCACGAGGAGAACATTCATCTATCAGTTACAGAATTTTCCATACTCGAATATCTGGCTCAAAACCCGGGGTTTGTCTATTCAAGAAATCAGATAATCGACAGAGTCAAGGGAAATGGTTATGCCGTTACCGAACGTTCTGTAGATGTCCAGATTCTCGGGATCAGAAAAAAACTCGGAGATCATGGGAAATTCATTGAGACTGTTCGGGGAATTGGTTACAGAATGGTTTCTCCGTGAAGAAAAATTCCCTTTTTTTCTATGTGCTGATGATTCTCCTGTCATTGACTCTGATTTCCATTGGTACAATTACCTTCTTTTCCAGCAAAACCCTATCCGATTCCATTTATAGAGAAGTAGAAAATTCTTTGATCCGCCAGGGAAGGATTATCAGCAATAATCTATCCGGCTTCAGCTCGGATTCTGAGAATTATTTTCAGGAATTCACAGATATGAACACCTGGGGAATCGATGCGAGAATTACATTGATTGCTCTCGATGGTGAAGTTCTGGCCGATTCTCATAAAGACTTCAGAACAATGGAAAATCACTCTAATAGACCGGAAGTGATAGATGCGTTAAAAGGGATAAATGGAAGTTCCAGAAGATTCAGCTCAACTTTGTCAGAGCATTTACTGTATATTTCCATAACCCCTGAAAATTCAGAAGTCATTGTCCGTCTGGCTCTATCTATCGATTTTATCGGTGAAAAAGTATTGGCCACGTATAGAGAGGTTATCGTCTTCAGTCTGTTCATCCTGATCATTACCCTTATGATCAGCATTTTTACTGCCCGTATTTTTACCAAAACCATAAAAGCGATAAAAGATATATCCACATACTATTCTAATGGTGATTTTTCAATAAAGCTTCCCGAAAATGGCCCGAGAGAAGTCTCTCAATTAAAGCAATCTATCAACATAATGGGAGAACAGTTACAGAATATTATTAAGAGCACGACTTTTCAGAAGAATGAACTTCAGGCCATGGTTAACAGTATGGAAGAATCTGTAATTCTGCTTGATAAAAACCTCACTGTCAGAGAGATGAATCGTGCAGCTGAAAAACTTACAAACAAAACATTTGAAGAATGTAAACACACTAAAATCATCAATGTCATAGAAAATAAGACCATTAACAAACTTGTAGAAGAATCTCTATCCCGTTCAGAGATTTTTAAGGAAACGGTCTGTCTCGACCAGACCATAGAGCAGTATGTCCAGGTTCATTGCTCACCTATATTTGATTCGCAGGGGAAAAGTAAAAGGATCTTACTGGTATTGAACAATATAACCAGGATAAAACAGCTGGAAAATATGAGAAAGGATTTTGTATCCAATGTCTCTCATGAATTAAAAACGCCCATCACGCTCATTAACGGTTATGTAGAAACACTGCTTGACGGAGCTTCAGAAAATAAATCAAAACGGGATCAATTCCTGTCCATTATAAACAGACATTCCAATAGACTGAATGCCATAATCGATGATCTGCTTATACTCAGCAATATAGAAGATAAAGGGAAAGACATGGTCTCTGAAAATGTTCTGCTCTATGATCTCCTGTTCAGTGCCTATACGTCCGCTCTCGATATGGCCCGGGAAGAAAACATAAAAATAGAGGTTATCTGTCATGATAAATTACAGATATCCGCTAATCCTGTTCTCATGGAACTGGCAGTCTTCAATCTTATCAGCAATGCTGTAAAATACTCCGGATCGGGAAGCAAAGTGATTGTAACAGGAAAACAGATAAAATCACATGGAGAAAAAAAGATAGAGATCACTGTTGAAGATAATGGCGTCGGGATCAACGAGGACCAGATAGAAAGGATTTTTGAAAGATTTTATCGGATCAATAAAAACCAGAGCCAGAACATAGAGGGAACAGGACTGGGACTCTCCATTGTCCGTCACATTACCCTGGCACATAATGGAAATATTTCTGTAATCAGTAATAGAGATAGAGGCTGTAAATTTTTTATCACTCTTCCCTGCATTTAACAGGAAACTAACAAAACCTTAATCATCTCTGAAAATAAGCTTTGTATTTTGTTCTCAACAAAACAAAAAAGGAGCATTTAAGATGAAAAAAGGAATTTCCTTACTAGTTGCCGTTTTATTAAGTACGGCGAGTATTTTCGCAACAGGATCTCAGGAAGAAGTTAAAACAGAAGATGGAAAATTTTCATGGATCATCGAATCAGAAGACGGAATCCTTCCGGGAGTCAATCCTTTAAAAGTTGATGGTGACATAATTACGGCAGGTTCATCAACAGTATTCCCTCTATCAGAGGCAATGGCTGAGAGATTTAATGATGAAGGCTACGGCTTTAATATAACAGTTGATTCAATCGGTTCAGGCGCCGGTTTCGAAAGATTCACAGTAGCAGGAGAAACTGATATTTCCAACGCTTCAAGACCTATAAAAGATAAAGAGAGAACTGCCGCCAAAGAGATCGGAAGGGATCCTATAGAATTCAGAGTAGGAACAGATGCTCTGGCTGTAACAGTTGCCAAAAACAATACATTTGCAAAAGATGTCACACTTGAAGAATTGGCAAAATTATTTACATCGGAAAAATGGAGTGATATAAGATCTGATTGGCCAAATGAAAAGATACTCAAGTTCATACCGGGAACAGACTCGGGAACATTTGATTATTTCGTAGAAGAAGTATTTGATAAAGATTCAGCTCCCATTCTTGGAACCAGTGATCTGCAGATGTCTGAAGATGATAACATCCTTGTTCAGGGAATATCAGAATCACCCTATGGAATCGGATTCTTCGGATACGCCTATTATGTAGAAAACAAAGAAGTGCTAAACGTTCTGAACATAGATGGTGTCGAGCCCAATAGAGAGAATGTAGATGCAGCCGCATACCCTCTTGCAAGACCATTATTTATCTACTCCGATGGGGGAATCATGAAAAACAAACCTCAGGTCGCGGCTTTCATAGCTTATTACCTTACATATGTAAATGAAGAGATCGTGAGAGTTGGTTACTTCCCGGCTAACGATTCAATTCTGGCTGGCGGTAAACAAGCCTGGTTGGATGCCGTAGAGGGAATGTACTAAGATTGCATAACAGATATATGGATATCTGATCATGATCCCCCTTACCAGGGGGATTTTTTTATATTAACAAGTCATCAATTACGATTTCTCTGTTTTCAATGATAGATTGTCTGGCTGCTGCACCGACTACAATTGACCAATATCCCTCTTCAACTGTTGCTGCATCAGTCTTTTCACCCATTATTTTTCTTATAAAATTTCTATGTTCGAAAAACTTTGATCCGTGATGGCCTCCCTTCTCTTCGATATGATCGGGATAACGGGGTTCACCGAATAAACTGGGTGCATCTTCTCCTCTGTGGATTTCTATAGTATTGGCGAGCTCATTTATACTGTCCTGTTTTTCTGTCACTTTTAACCGTCCCTTATCGCCGCACAATACCATCTCTTCATAGAACAAAGGGGCGAACATGCATAGATTTAAAGAGGCTCTGATCCCATTTTCGTATTCCACAATAACAAAGGCGTTATCTATGATATCGGCCTTTTTCTTTTCATAGGAAAATGCATTATAGTTCACCTCAAGGCTCCCTTTCGCGAAAACCTTTAGCGGTCTGGAACGGGCGAATAAATTGAACAGATCAAAGTAATGACAGCATTTCTCTACCAATGTTCCTCCGGAATATTCAGAAAATTTATTCCATTGCTTTTTCTTATCCAGAAATGGGATTCTATGTTCCATAATGGAAATATTTTTAATCTCTCCGATAGATTTATATTCAAGGGCTTCTTTTCTCGAAAGAGAATAGATAGATTTATACCTGTATTGAAGTCCTATCTGAATAACAGCCTCATATTCTTTTGAGATCTCTAAGATCTCCCGGGCATCTGCCACAGTTGTCGCCATTGGCTTTTCCAGTAGAATATGTTTTTTATAAGGCAATACTGATTTTAATATCTCCAGATGAGTGTAATTGGGAGTACAAATGATTAATGCCCCGATATTGGAATCGGAAGCAGCCTCTTCCAGGGATTGATATATGACAGGTTCCCTCTCAGCGCCGAAAACCTCTTTGTACACATGAGTTGCAACAGTAAGACTTCGGCCATCGATATCATATAAACCATAGACATTCGCACTGCTCTCCAGCGCTGCCACCTGTATATGTTCCATACCTATCATACCGCAGCCGATAATAGCAATATTCAATTTATCCTTTTTTCTATCCATGTAATAACATTCTTCATCATTGAGGTAATTCATAACCGGTTGCTGATTGAGCAATCGGTTGGACAATTCTCGTTTTTCTCTCATCACGATTCTCCTATCTGATCTTTTATATTCAGGTTAAAATGTATAGTTACTATACAGTCAAATTAATTCGGGAGGATAATTGTGAAGCACGTATACAGTATTTCTGAAATGGCTGAAATTCATAATCTGTCGAGACAGACGCTGATCTATTATGACAGGATCAATCTCTTTAAACCGTCTTTTCAGAATGCGAAAGGTTACCGTTTTTACACTTTGGAACAATGTCCTCAATTAAGAGAGATTCGTCTTCTCGTATTTTTGGATGTGCCATTAAAGGAAATAAATGATTTTCTGAATCACAAAGATCTCAGCAAAATATCTGAACTTTTTGAAGATCGGCTTATTGAGACCCGTAAAAAAATCAGACATTTAAGTCAAACTGAAAAAATTATAAAACTCCGGCTGGAAAATTTCAAAAAAGTCTCTGGAGAGAAGAATTATGGAGAGATAAACTTTAACAATCTGCCAAAGAGATATTATACATTCCTACCTTACGAATCTGTACCGAATATAAACGATGTGTCTTATCTGTTCCGGCAGATGATCAATTCTTTCCGGGCAATGGGCCGGGGAAATCACTTTCTCAATTATTACAATGAATTGCAATTCAAACACGGCCAGTTACTTCTGAATAAGGAATCTCTGAATTCCGATGATATTTTTACAAACTGCGGAGCTGTAATATATTCAAATGAAAGAATCTCACATCAGATTATGAAAAATCACAATCTGGATATATTGAAAAAATTTCCTGCCGGTTTATATGCGTCGACTCTTTATAATGGAAATCTGGAGAACTCCGAAGAAGCTGTGAAAGCATTTTTGAAAGGGCTGCATCTGAGAAACCTGAAAATTACAGGAGATCTGTTATTTTCAGCAATACTGGAACAACCTTTTATTTTTGATAAATCCAGACAGACATATGAATTGCAGATCCCCTGCTTGAAAGAATAAGATTTAACACAATCCTAACAATAGGCTAACCAACTTTAAAAGAAATCCTTGTATTTTGTGCTCATTGATAAATAAAACAAGGATATTAAATGACAGAAACTAATATACCGTGGTATAAGACGAAACCAAAGTACCACGAAAGTATAATTCAATGGTTCCTATTTATCTGTGCTGCTGTAAGTGTCTTCGTGACATTGGGCATTATATTTATTTTGGGTAAGGAATCACTGCTATTTTTTAGAGAAGTCAGCATTATCGAGTTTCTGACGTCGACAAAATGGCAGCCACTGATTGAAGAATTCGGAGTTCTGCCCCTATTAAATTCAACATTGACCACAAGCTTCATCGCCATGGCTGTCGCAGCACCTCTTGGATTATTCGTTGCCATCTACTTAAGCGAATACGCCAGTGAAAGAGTTCGAAATATTTTAAAACCCATATTGGAAATATTAGCGGGAATCCCCACTGTGGTCTACGGATATTTCGCACTGACTTTTATGACGCCATTGCTGAGGCTGATATTCGGACAGAATACCGTTGATATCTACAATACAGCCTCTGCCGGTCTGGTCATGGGTATTCTGATCTTACCTCTGGTAACATCTATCACAGAGGACGCACTAAAAGCAGTTCCCTACTCTCTCCGCGAAGCATCATACGGTCTGGGAGCCACAAAACTCGAAGCGAGTTTAACTGTTGTCGTACCCGCTGCATTCAGCGGCATAGCCGCAGCATTCATACTGGGACTCAGCAGAGCCATAGGGGAAACCATGATTGTAGCATTAGCTGCGGGAGCTGGTCCCAATTTCACATTCAACCCATTCGAAGCCGCCGAAACTCTAACGGGATATATCGTTCGAATTTCCGGAGGCGACATCAGCTATAACACAGTGGATTACAATAGCATCTTCGCTCTCGGATTACTTCTATTCTTCATAACCCTGACATTGAATATCATCAGCCGGAAGCTGGTCAAAAGATTTCAGGAGGTTTACGATTGATGTCAAACTTTAATGATAATATTAAAAAAAGATACACTGTCAGTAATCTGTGGAACATAATTTTTACTTTCGCTACCATAGTTGCCGTATTCATGCTGTTTCTCTTACTAATGAATATAATCAATGGAGCATTTGGATATGTCGCTATACAAAATACGATAGAACCGACGGAAATAATCAGTTCGGGAAATCTCGATGAACTCGATGAAAGTCAATTAATCGAAATACTGGAAAGCAATTTGTCCAAGGGATTGATCAGAAGATACAATTTTGAAAATCCTTTGATTGATCGGTCAAAAACAGAGATCATGTCACTTGTCTTCGAAAGAATTATCGAACCGAGGGTAGTAAAAAGCTGGAATTTGAAAGAATCCATTTTAGGAAGAAACGCCATTATAGAATACACTGGTCGAGAATATCCCAATGCTCACTTACAGTTTCGCTCATGGTTGAATCCACAGTTTCTCATAGGCTCACAAGCGAGCGTTCCCGAATTGGCAGGTATACGAACTGCGATTCTGGGCAGTATGATGATTATCCTTCTGACCATTGCCTTTGCATTCCCTATCGGCGTGGGAGCTGCCATATATCTGAAAGAGTATGCTACAGATAACAAGTTTACCCGATTCATACAGGTTAACATATACAATTTGTCAGGAGTGCCTTCCATTATCTATGGTCTGCTCGGCCTGGCTGTATTCGTGAGGGGAATGGAACCATTCACAAGCGGAGCCATGTTTGGATACGGCGATCCTTCAACTGCAAACGGCAGGACCATTCTGGCTGCGGGTATGACTCTGGCTCTTCTGATCCTTCCCATTATCATAATCAATGCTCAGGAAGCCCTGAGAGCCGTACCCCAAACGATGAGACATGCGGGATATGGAATCGGCGCTACAAAATGGCAGACCATATGGTCTCATGTTCTCCCCCATTCCATGGATAGGATTATGACAGGTACTATTTTAGCCGTTTCGAGAGCCATAGGAGAGACTGCTCCCATAGTAGTTATCGGAGCATCGACCTTTATATCCGTCGATCCATCCAATATCTTTTCCAAGTTTACAACACTGCCTATACAGATATATCAGTGGACGTCCAGACCGCAGCCCGAATTCAGAAATGTCGCCGCAGCAGCGATTCTCGTACTATTGGTGATGTTATTGACAATGAATGGCTTTGCCATATTCACCAGAAACAAAATCAGTAAAAACAGGAGATCAAACTAATGAGCTCCCTAATGGAAAAAAAAATGCATAAAGAAGAAAATAATATCGTGAATGATAAAAAAGAAATGGTTGTTTCGCTTAAAGATCTAAATGTTTACTACGGTGATTTTCATGCTGTAGACAATGTGAATCTGAATCTGGAAAAGAATAAAGTCACCGCTCTTATCGGTCCTTCGGGATGCGGAAAAAGTACGGTGCTCAGATCTATCAATAGAATGAATGAATTGCTCCCCGAAACAAGAGTTACCGGAGAGATTGTATTCGACGGTGTAAATATTAACAATCCCAAAATCGATGCTGTCTCTGTAAGGCGGCGAATCGGAATGGTCTTCCAGAAACCCAACCCCTTCCCTAAAAGTATATATGAGAATATATCATGGGGCGCCAAAATCAACGGTTACAACGGCGACATGGATGAATTGGTAGAAAACTCACTTAGAAAAGCAGCATTATGGGAAGAAGTGAAGGACAAATTAAAACAAAGCGCTATGCGCTTGTCCGGTGGGCAGCAACAGAGATTGTGCATTGCCAGAACCATCGCTGTGGAACCTGAAGTGATTCTTATGGACGAACCGGCATCTGCCCTGGATCCCATAGCAACCGGCAGGATAGAAGAACTGATTTTTGAGCTGAAGAAAAACTATACCATTGCCATTGTTACACACAATATGCACCAGGCGGGACGTATCAGTGACTACACTTCTTTCTTCCTGGTAAATGAAGATAGAAAAGGGCATATGGTTGAATACGGTGTTACCGATGACTTATTCCTCAATCCCAAAGATATTAGAACAGAAGAATACATCAGCGGGAAATTTGGATAAAGATAATGCACGGGGACGCGAACATAGTTGTTAAAAAGGAGAAAAAAATGGAAATCAGAACACATTTTCACACTGAATTAAACAATATATTTCAGGAAGTAATTACCATGGGGGAAATGGTAACCGATTTGCTTGGCAAAGGTCTTGAAAGTTTATTAACTGCTAATGAAATCCTTGCCGGTCAAGTAATAGAAAATGATCAAAATATTGATGACATGCAATTGAAGATCGAAGACGAATGTACCCTGATAATCGCCAAAGAAACACCTGTTGCAACAGAACTGAGAGAAATTCTAACAGTTATTAAAATCGTAAGCGAACTGGAAAGACTGGGCGATCATGCAAAACATCTGGCAAAAAAAGCGGGAAAAGTAAGTACCGAAGGATTGAAAATCGCCGGTCCCTATTTACAGGATATGACTGAATTCGGTTGCCAGATGGTTAAAGAAGCTCTTGAATCATTTATGGAACTCGATTCCACCTGGGCAAAGGAAATTGCCAGCAGAGACAACTATATTGACAATAAATACTACGATCTCTATGACAAACTGATTGAGATTATAAAAGAAAAACCATACAAAACAGAAAACCTGGTTCCTCTTTTATTTTTGAATCGATACCTGGAACGAATCGGAGACAGGGTCACCAACATCTGCGAATGCATAGTCTATTCCAAGACTAACAAACATGTTGAGTTGAATTGAGAACAAGGTCTCTTTGACAAGAATGTAATATATGCAGATAAATTGACCATTCTGTTTTCTTAAATTCCCCCTGGCATTATTAAGACGCAGTATTTTAAACATGATTTACTTTTGTCATAATAAGTTGATAGTCGGGTACAAGGCAGTCAGCAAAAGCCTTATGTATTCTAAAGATCTAAAATAGTGTGAATTAATGATTTTGGAACTTAACAATATCTTCTTTCTTATTGAAATAGAAAAAGCCGTAACTGAGATCTTCAAGTACTTCAAATTTATTATTGCAGATTTCTATATGAGTACCGCGGTAAACAGTTCCGTTGACATTAATTCTGACATCGGTATTGTATTCTGCTTCGGATAATATCTGTTCAATTCCCTTATCGCATTTTTCAATCTCTTTATTGATCTCCCAGGTTTCAGCCATGGGGTCTCTCTGTAGCGTTTTTTCCAGAGAGTCTGTTAATTTCTTTCTGTATTGATTAATCAGTTTGATTTTATCTGAAATCTTAAAATCTATTCCACAAATTATTTTTGTTTTTATGCCTGAATCATTGCCGATGTCCTGAACAGTTAGACCGTTTCTGGCAGAGACCATGCAATCGAGCAATTTGCTGTTACTTCCCATATGCAGCATGCCGTTAGTAAATATCTTTGAGTGATACGCGCTCTTTTCAATAAAGATGTTGCTTCCGGCTTCTATGTGGACGTTTTCCATATGAACGGATTTTACGATATTCTGAACAGTGATTTTATGGCTCCCTTTTCCAACTATTCCGCCATTGGCAACAATCAGATTGCCACCGCATGATACTTCAGCAGCGCCAAGAGTGTTATGCACTAACAGGTTCTCATCACTATGTATTTTAAAATCGGTCTTGACTTCTCCGTGGATTACCACTGAGCCGGGGAAATGGATGTTGCCCGTTTTAAAGCTCACCCCATCTTTCAATACCAGAATGTCCTTTATGGAAATCTCATTTCTTTTGTATAGGAACTCCCCTTCGCAGGTGGTGGTTATTTCTCCTGATTTATCCATTTTCAGATTTGAGCCGATTTTTATCAATTTCTTTCTATTAGTCTCAAAGGGAATTGCCGTTCCCTTGACTGTTATTCCCCTAACACCAGTGACGTTATTATGCTTCTGAGCAACTTTCATACCCTCGTTTAATATGCATAATCTTGAAAACTTTTTATAATCGATTTGCTGGTTCTTATTTTCTTCAATAATTTCATTTACCAGAGCTATGTAGTCTTCAGGATCAAAGACAACTTCTATATGTTCTGGAATATTGTGAACCGGTAATTTCCCCTTTGCTATAATTTGATTTTCTACATCTTTTTGTTGATCATTAACATATGCAAGGGTTTTATTTATCATTTTTGTGTCGATAACCGAATCAATGATATAAAAATCATGTAATCGTTCTATGACATCAAAAATCTTTATTGGTTTTCCCTTGCCTCTGGGAGCATAAAAGTTTGCTGATACTGTAATCTCATCTTCTGAAATCGTTAGATTAAATTTACCGTTTATATCTTTCAGATTATCTTCATTCACCATATATAGTAATAAATATCGACAGGACATGGATTAAAATCAATTAATATCAATTTAGAGCTCAATAACTTTATTCAGTTCCAGTTTGAGAGACTCCCTGTTTGATTAGTATCTTTTCATAAGTGTTATTTTTTACACCAGTGTTATACTCCACAACATGAGCACCCAAAAAATACTTATACTCGATTACTCAACTGACAGAAGCGAAACTCCGGCCATATTTCAATGGTTTCCGAAGGATTCTGATGTGACTCCCTATGCCATCTCTCAGGAAGAACCATTTCCTGATAATCTTTCCAACGAGAGATTCACTCATATCATTCATTCCGGTTCGGCTCTCTCGATAAACAATGATTATCCATTTGTCGAAAAAGCTTTGCATTATATAAGAGAAATGAAAGATAGAGGAGTTGCCCAATTCGGTATTTGCTATGGTCATCAGCTTACGTGTAGAGCTATTTGTGGTCCCCGATCAGTTGGAAAATCCCCAAAGGGATTGGAAGCCGGGTGGGCCGAGGTCAGATTTACCAGAAAAGGAAGAGAGCTTTTAAAATTAGGGGAGATGGAAACAGTTTGGCAGTCTCATTTTGATGAAGTGAAATCTGTTCCTGCAGGATCTATGATAATCGCCACAAACGAACATACGAATATTCAGGCTTTTCTCAATTGGGAAATGAAAATCCTTGGGACGCAATTCCATCCTGAATTTGATAAGACAACGGGAGACAGGTTTTTCATTGATGATATGAAACTCCTGTCCGATAACAATATTGAGTTAGAAAATATATTAAAAGCGTACCCATCCTTTGATACGGGACGAGTATTTTTTGATTTCTTTCTCAGTTTGTAGTTGTTGGCTTTTAGCACACCGTCAACCATTTTCTGATTGACCAGCCATCAACAGGGAATTATTTTAAAGATTCTGGAGTCGGTTATAAAGGTGGGCGCAAGCATCCTTTATTTCAAAAAAAATGTTAATAGAATATGTAACTTGATGTAATTTAGAGTTGTTCTATCTATTAATTTGTTTGCCATACCAATCTGACTTATAATAAATCACATGAACATAACCATTATACTCCAATTCTCATAAGTACATAAAAAAAGTCCTGAGGAAGAAAATGAAAAAAAGTTTAGTTGTAACTGCCCTATCGGTAATTTTCCTATCAACATTTTCATGTGTCACATCTTTTGATTCAAAAAATAAAGATATTTATCCAGATTCTTTTGAGATGGTTTCTCAAACAGGACATGCAATGCAGATTGATGTTGTATCATTCAGTCCAGACGGGCAGTATTTCGCAACGGGGTCTATGGATAAATCAATTGCTCTCTGGAGAATGAGTGATGGAATGCTTATTAGAAGATTTACGGAATTTAATGAAGGTGTGCATGCTCTGACATTCAGCCCCGACGGACAAGCTATAGCTTTGAGTAATGGCTTTCATGTTTTAATAGTGAATGTAGTGAATGGAACAGTAACCAGAAAAATATCATGTGGCGATGAATTTATAAAGCATTCTAAAATTGAATGGAGCACTGATGGTAAAAAAATAGTTTTGGGTAGAGGCTTTGAAGGATCGGGCTCAATACGCTTATTTAATGCAAACAATGGAAGATTAATCTGGACTAAACAATATAGCAGTGAGATCAATACAGTCAGTATTAGTCCTGATAGTTCATTTATAGCCTCAGGATCAGATAGCGGCTATTTATCTATTTTTGATACAGAAACGGGGAAGGTAATTTGGAAAAATAATATTGGCGTTTCCATTTTATCCTCTGATATTAGCTTTGATGGAAAACTAATCGCCGTTAGTAATCAAAACTGGGATGTTACTATATTCAATACAGAGACACAAGAGCAGATCTATTCTTTCAAAAGTGAACTGGGACAGGTTAACAGTATGAAATTTAATAAAAATGGTAGCTTGCTGCTTGTTGGAGGTGATACACGAATGCCGGGAAGAGGGGATTGGACTGGTACCGGATTTGTCTCCATCTGGGATATTGAAAAAAAAGATTGGCAACTTACTATGCCCAATTATCATACTGCTCCTGTCAACAGTGTCGACTGGAGTCCTTTAGAGAGCAGCCTTGTCTCTGTGTCAGGGCTTTGGGATGAAGGTGAGATTTTTCTATGGAATCCCAACGGAACTCTCCAGCGGAATTTGACTTCACCCCATTTTATGATGCAAAACGTTGTATTCAGCAATGATGGAAGCTTTATCATGTCAGGTGGACATCATGGGAAAGGCGCAACAGGTGGATCTGATGGTATTGTTAATTATATAGGGTTGAATGATCTGCAGACTAAATCATTCAATACAGGACTCATTACAGGTGTATTGGATATAAAAATCAGTAACGACGATACCTACTATGCAACAGGGCATAGAGATAGTCAATCTCCTCAAAGTTGGGAGATCGCAAATGGAAAGAAAATTGAAAAACCCGAAAGAGGAGGAAGTGGTTGGAGTCATGCCATAGCGGTGAGCCCTGATGGTAAATATATCGCAACAGGTGTGATTAGCAGTACCTCTTCTGTTACAATAAGAAATGCTGAAGATTATAAAGTAATCAATTACTTCAATGTTACAGGCAAGGCTCTCAGAGGATTGGATTTCAGTCCCGATAGTTCTTTAATCGCTGCATCTTTTGATGGTGAAGGCAGTGGACAGATAAATGTCTGGGATGTTGTATCCGGTGAGGAAACCTTAGTCATTGAGAATATTGATGACTTGATGAATAACGTGCGTTTCAGCCCAGACGGCAAATATCTGATATCGGCAGGTAAAGGGAGAATATGGAATGCGTCTACCGGTAGGAAAGTAAGAGATTTAGGAGAGGATTATTATTTATTTTACTGCATTGAAATCAGCCCTGACGGCAAATATTTAGTGACGGGGGATTTTTTCAATAAAGTAATATTATGGAGTTTTTCCAGTGGAAAGAAAATAAAAGAATTTAGGGGCCATGAAGCACTGGTCAACAGTGTCGTTTTCAGCCCTGATGGAAAATATATCGCGTCTACAGCTGATGACGGTACTACTAGGATCTGGAATATTGAAACAGAGGAATCTATAGCGATATTAAGTACCGGAACAGAATGGATAATTTATACACCAGATGGATATTTTGACGCTTCCGCAAATGGTGGACATCTATTGTCAATGGCAAAAGGATTAGAAGCTTTTGGCGTGGACCAATTTGCTCTAAAATATAATCGTCCCGACATTATTCTAAAACGTATGGGATTCTCTGATTCTGAGACAATCAATTATTTTCATAATTTATATTTAAAACGTTTGGTTAAAGCAGGTATTATTGAAGATCAGTTATCATCGGAACTCCATACCCCATCGGCAAAAATTATTGATAGTATTCACGAAGGTAAATCCCTTATATTAAATATAAGTCTTGCTGATGATCTTTATAATCTTAAAAAATATAATATTTATATTAACGATGTCCCTTTGTACGGAGCACATGGTATAGAAATAACTGGGCAGAATTTTAATTTTTCAAAAGAAATCGAACTGAATTCCGGCCAGAATAAAATTGAAGTGTCCTGTATGAACGAAAAAGGTGCTGAATCCTATAGACCTGTAACTTTTGTAGAATATAAGGGCAAAGTCTCCAGAGATCTATATTTTATAGGATTTGGAATTTCAGATTATATGGATGATTCTCTGGATTTGAAATATGCAGCAAAAGATGTTCAGGATCTGGCTGATGTGTTAAAGAAGATGGAAGGTGTTCAATTCAATTCTGTATACACAAATCTCTTTATTAATGAAGACGTAACGATAGAAAATATTATAGAAGCTAAAGAGCTGCTGGTTGAAGCATCTGTAGATGACACCTTCATACTATTAGTATCGGGTCATGGGATTCATGATTCTGATCCCGATGCTACATACTATTTTCTGACACATAATGCCGAGATTGATAATATTGCGGGAACTTGTGCTGATTTTGAACTGATTGAAGATCTTCTTCAGGGGATTCCTCCCAGAAACAAATTGTTCCTAATGGATACATGTGAGTCGGGAGAAGTGGAAACTGGAATAGAAACAGAATTTATTACAATGGCTGATTCAAAAGGTTTTTTTCCACGAACGGTCAGGGGACTTAAAACTAAAAAAGATGACACTGAATTAGTTGAAAGTAAGCCAAGAACTTTTATTTTTAATAATAATCGGTTTATACACAATGATCTTTTCCGCAGATCCGGAGCAATTGTCTTCTCATCATCTAAAGGAGGGGAATTTTCATATGAGGATGAGACTATTGAAAATGGTTTTTTTACAGAACAGATAATCAACTGTTTTTCCGATAGTCAGAGTGATGTGGACAAAGATGGTTATATTTCTACTGATGAACTGAGAATATATGTTTCCAAACTGGTTTCAGAAAAAACATATGGAATGCAAAATCCAACTGTAGATCGGGATAATATATTCCAGAAATTCGGTTTTTCTATAATTGGAGAATAATTAAGTTCTGGTGTAGTTTAATTCCATCGGTGCCTGAAATGATGAAATATTTCCACATTCCGATAATAAAAGTATGCTCAACTTCATTTTGAATCTACTCAAATCCATATTTTCAATCATTTTCACTTTCCTCCTACTGAAGAAAGAAAACGGGATTTTGAAACGTCATATTAATCTCGCTGGAAAGAGAATCGCCCAAATCACTCCGATCGTCTATGTTTTTCACTTATATCAGTTCTATCAAGACGAGCAGTATCTCATCTTACAATTATAAAACCAGAAACTCTTCTGGAATGGCAACGCCGATTTATTAAGAGGATATGGTCTTTCAGACCTTTACGGGATGCGCTAATTTCATTTAATGGAAATCCCTTTTTTACTCATTATATATTGAAATTTATTTAGCGGATCCGGGTATATTTTCCGTCCCGTTTTTACAATATCTTTTGGAGCATCTTCATAAGAGTCAAATGCAAAAGAGAGGTTGCTGTTTCCATTTGTATAATCAACAAAATCCTTATGATAATTTTGAACATATTCCGCCGGGACAGTCCCTGTAAGGTAAAAATTGCTATTTTTTTCAAAAATATCCAATATTCTGGCCTTCTTTTTTCTTAAATCATCAATTATTTTTCCGTAGTATTTCTCCGGTATCTGTATTTCGAATTTAAAAATCGGCCATAATAATTTGGTATCAACTTTCTCAATTGCCTCAAAAAGAACCATAGGTGCAAGATTGCGAAAATCTGCTGGAGTGCTGCTGGCTATGCGGTCAAATTCTCCTTTTGATATTGTAATTATCGTATCTGTGATTTCCCATCCTTTTAATCCCTGTCTCAGAGAATATTTAATCCCATCAATTGCTCCTTTAAGAAGTCCCTGGGGAAAAGATCCTGCTGCTTCTTCCGATGTAATAATATTACCAGCACCTGGAAGATTGGGTTCAACCTTGATTCCGATAGTTGCATAATAAGGATTATCTTTATGGAATATAGGCATATAACTTCTTCCACTCGAGATTACAGTCTCCCTATAAATAATTTCAGGTTTTTGAAAATCTATTTCTACAGAATATTCCCTAATTAAAATATCCTTGATTATCTCCATTTGGATTTCTCCAAATAAATTTAGATAAATCTCTCCCTGTGTTTTATCCAGTTCATACTCAAGATATGGATCGCTTTCTGCAATTCGATTTATTCCCGATATAAGTTTTCTTTTATCCGATACACTAATAGGTTTAATGGCAAATCTTAGCGTCGGTTTTCCAAGCTTTACAAATTTATTATTGCGAATATTGCCAAAGGAATCATTAATTTTAGAATCATTAAAACCTTGTATTATTCCAATCTCACCTGCAGGAATAGACGTAACAGTTTCTGTCTTCCCGTTTTTTAATATACTTATTTTTGTAATTTTATTTGTACCATAAGTATCCCACAGATTAACCATGCCACTGAATACTTTTATATAAACCTGCTTTATATTTTCCCGAGTTCTATTTATTTTAAAGACATGCCACGATACGTCATTGTCACACTCTGGGTTTTCAGAAAATGAAGGGAGAAACAATCTAATACTTTCACATAATTGTCTTATCCCTGTTCCAAGTAAGGCACTTCCAAATAATAAAGGGTAAATATTTGTTTTCTTTGACAGACTGATTATTATATTCCGGATTTCCGAATCGGAAATTATCTCATCATTTACAACTTTATTTAATAATGTCTCATCATAGTCAGCTAATAGTTCACAGATATCATCTGTTGGGAATTGGAAAATCTCAGAGACTGAAGCATCTCTTGTTCCCTCGTTGTATACCTGCTGGACAGGAAAAATGTTTGCAGCTAATTTCGATTTAAGGTTGATAAGAACTTTACCTGTATCACACCCTGCTCTATCAATTTTATTAATAAAAAAAACAACTGGGATTCCCAGCTTTTTCAGTGAATTAAATAATAAAAAAGTGTGCGATTGTAAACCTTCTTTTGCAGACAGAACAAGAATTGCACCATCTAATATGTTTATTGTTCTCTCGACCTCTGCAATAAAATCAACATGTCCCGGTGTATCAATAAGATTTACCTTAAGATCATCGATTTGAAATGAGATGGGAGCGGCCTGAATGGAAATCCCTCTCTCTCTTTCCTGAATCATTGTATCTGTTTGAGTATTCCCTTTGTCTACGCGGCCTGTTTCTTTTAAAATACCACATTCAAATAAGAGATTTTCTGTAATGGTTGTTTTGCCAGCATCAACATGGGCGAAAATACCAATATTTATAATTTTATTTTTTTCCTGAATCATATAATTCTACCTTTATCAGCATAGAATTGAAAGTAATCAGGTTTTTGATATTAAATTCTAATTAACTATTACTTTCAGATTCTATATGTACTTTTTTTCCATTTTTATTTCATCCTTATTAATTAGTTTGTATCCCATTCTGTTCTCCCTTAATTTTTGGATTCGATGTTCTTTATTAGTCAGTAAAAATCAATAATAAAAAAGGGAACAATTAATTCTATTTATTTTTTATGCGGAGTTTTAGATTGAAGTAAAAACCATATCAAAAGGTATTCTGAATCGAGCGATACTCCATCTACGGCTTAGTCTTACTATTTATTACTAAATATCGCATGTTCCCGATGCAGCTATTTTGCAGAAGATACTTACTACTACAAATCTGAAGATTGAAGCACCGCAGTATAACGAATATGTATTTAATAGATAGTGGATATTCAACTCCAGATTTTATTAGGTCTTCTTGACATAAACTAAACATTGACGTATTTTTCAAACATGGTCGTACACAGCAAACATGATAATAAATTTACTCAACAGGAGATACAAATCTCAGAGTTAGGCAGACTTCTCAGCCATCCTGCCCGGATCAGAGTGATGAATCTGCTACTGGAAAACAAATCCATGACTTCCAGCGAAATAGCCTCTTCGATTCCACTGGCCAGGACTACGGTGCTGCAGCATATTGCAGCACTAAAGGACGGGAATTGGTTAAACACAAGCAGCGACGGCAGTACAATACAATATAATATAAACGGAGCTGTTTTTAATTCCCTGTCCCATGACCTGGAAGCACTCTTTCAGAATTGCATAAACAGCGTACAGGAAAAGTCGGATCCCATAAAAATACTGTTCCTCTGTACGGGAAACAGTTGTAGAAGCCAGATGGCCGAAGGTTTTATCAATGCCTATGCGGATAAATACAATGTCCGGGCTTTCAGTGCCGGAACCAGACCGGCCAAAAAAGTGCAGCCCATGGCGATCGAGGTAATGGCTGAAAAAAAAATAGATATAAGCGGGCATTACCCCAAAGCAGAAAAAGAATTTATCGGTGACAGATCCATCGATCTGGTAATTATTGTATGCGATCAGGCTGAAAAAGAGTGTCCCTACGTCTTCCCCTTTTCAAAACATAAAATATTCATGCCTTTTAAAGACCCGAAAACTGCTGAAGAATTCAGAGAAGTCAGGGACTCTATACAAATAAGATTAAAACATTTAATGGAAGAATTACCCACCAGATAAGGAGATAAAATGCCTAAGAAAGTATTAATTAATGGGTTTGGTAGAATGGGAAGACTATTTTTCAGAGCTGCTTTTGATAATAAAGACTTTGACATCATTGCCGTAAATGAATTGAAAGGCGTTGCTGCAAGTTCCGCCCATCTGCTGGAATTTGATTCGATCCACGGATTGTGGAAAAAAGATATTTCATCTTCTGAAAAGAGTATTTCCGTAGATGGAAAAAAGATAAAATTTACCAATGGCCCTTCTCCAGGGGAGATAAACACCGATGGTATTGATATCGTTGTGGAATGCAGCGGCGTGTTCAAAGACGAGACCTCTCTGCAACCTTATTATGATAAAGGCATCAATACAGTTCTAGTTTCGGCACCGGTTAAAGGGAGAGCCTTGAATGTGGTATATGGGGTAAATGATGATCAGTACGATCCATCGGAGCACAATCTGGTGACTTCGGCATCGTGTACGACAAACTGCCTCGCGCCCGTTGTCAAAGTCATCAATGAGAAACTGGGGATCAAACACGGTTCCATGACGACCATACACGACATCACTAATACTCAGACCATTATAGATGCTCCCCATAAAGATATGAGAAGAGCAAGATCCTGCAGCCAGTCGCTCATTCCCACGACAACCGGTTCGGCGACGGCCATAACCATGATCTACCCGGAACTGAAAGGAAAGCTGAACGGTCTGGCCGTACGGGTTCCTTTGTTAAATGCCTCTCTGACAGACTGCGTCTTCGAAGTGAACAGAGAGACAACCGCCGAAAAAGTGAACGCTTTGCTGAAAGAGGCATCGGAAACCTACCTAAAAGATATTCTCGGCTTTGAAGAGAGACCTCTGGTCTCCGTCGACTACAAAGACGATATCAGATCCTCGATTATAGACGGTCTCTCGACAATGGTAATCAACGGAACCCAGGTTAAGATTCTGGCATGGTATGACAATGAGATCGGTTATGTTAACAGAATGGCTGACTTCTGCAGAAAAATAGCGGTTTCAATATGAACAAGTTGAAATCATATGGAATCGTAACAGGATCCTACTGGGCATTTATGCTGACCGACGGGGCTCTGAGAATGCTGGTTCTTCTGTATTTCAATAAGCAGGGTTACTCTCCTGTAACACTGGCTTTCCTCTTTCTCTTTTATGAGATATTCGGGATAATAACAAATCTCATGGGGGGATGGCTGGCCCAGACAAAAGGATTGAAATTCACACTGATTCTCGGTCTGTCCGTACAGCCCATCGCACTGATAGCCCTCTCATTTATGGATAACAGATGGAGTCCCTTACTCGCCATCCCCTATGTCATGATCATTCAGGCCGTTTCGGGGATCAGCAAAGATCTGACGAAGATGAGTTCAAAAACAGCTGTAAAGTTTCTGGTTCCCTCAGATAAAAGCTCATCGCTGTTTAAATGGGTATCGCTGCTGACCGGATCAAAAAACACCATTAAAGGTCTGGGTTTTTTCGTAGGAGGTCTTCTGTTGCAAAACGTGGGATTCCGCTACGGCCTTTGGATTTTAGCGGCTGTCATACTGCTCGTTCTGACACTGTCTCTGACATCTCTGCCCGACAATATCGGTGAGACAAAAAGCAAGATCAGTTTTAAAAAACTCTTTGATATCAGCGGCTCCCTTAAACTTCTTTCTGGAGCAAGAGTGTTTCTCTTCGCTTCCAGAGATATCTGGTTCGTCGTGGCGTTACCGGTTTATTTTTCCATGTATTTCGGCTGGAGTCACACTCAGGTCGGCGGTTTCATGGCTCTGTGGGTTATAGGATACGGGATCATTCAGGGTTTCGCTCCTGTCTTACTCAAACTCTGGACAAAAGGAAAAGCCCCCACCGGGATTGCGGCGACTAACGTTTCCAAACTGCTCGCTCTGATCATGATCATCATAGCACTGTTGTTTGCCTTTGATCTCCAGCCGGCCTATTCCATAACCTTCGGCTTGATAATATTCGGAATGGTTTTCGCCGTGAACTCATCAGTTCACTCATTTCTCGTTTTGGATTATGCTCACAGAGATAAGGCGGCGGTCAACGTCGGTTTCTACTATATGGCCAATGCCACGGGGAGACTGATCGGGACATTAATGTCCGGGCTGCTCTTTCAGTTCGGCGGCATACTCTGGGCATTAATCGGATCAGCCCTGTTTCTGCTTATCAGTTATGTAATAACCAGAAAGCTTAAATCGTGAGGTCTTATTTATAGAAATTGAAGCGCTGGAAACTTCCAGTGTGTATATTACTATATGAAAACCTGCCAGCTCAAAAAAATATCAACCATGTCAGTCTACGACCGTCCCAGAGAAAAAATAATAAACCGCGGCGCTGAAAGTCTCTCGGACATAGAACTGATGGCCATACTCATCGGAAGTGGATCAAAACAGCATCCGGTTGAAAAAATAGCCTCAAAATCACTCAGATTGATTGATGAATCTAAAGATATCCTTGAAGCAGATGATTTCCTATCTATTGAAGGTATTGGACCTGCAAAAGCAACTCTATTGGCTGCATCTATGGAGTTATCTCGAAGGATATACAGTCCCAGGAACAGAAAGATAAAATCTCCGGGAGACATATATCCTCTACTTTCCCATTACGGAGACAGGCAACAGGAGTATTTCTTCAGTATTTGCCTCAACGGTGCCCATGAAGTTATTGACGTAAAAACAGTATCCAAGGGAATTCTAAATCGAGCAATTATTCACCCTAGAGAGATTTTTGGCACGGCTATTGAATTGCGAAGTGCGAGTATTGTGGTCGCCCACAATCATCCTTCGGGAAACCTGGAACCGAGCAAAGAGGATCGAGATATTACTTATCGCCTTCAGGAAGCTGGTATGCTTCTGGGAATTGAACTTCTCGATCATGTAGTCTTCTCTCATAAGGGGTATTTCAGTTTTCTGGAAGAGGGTGAGATTTGAGACATGATCCCCGTTATTTACTCCTCCACCCGTACCTGAAGAGTCATAAAACTCTCGTCGCGGGAGTAGAGTAAAGTATTCAAATCATCGATACTGAGCTTCTCTTCCAAAATTGTCAGACCGCGGCTTGTGGCTTCTCTGTCAAACTCATCGAGAAGGCGGGGAATATCCCTGTAGGAGCTTAACCGGACTGTTCGACTGAGATAAAGCCCTGCAGGAATGGTGTAACGGTCAAGAGAGGGATAGTCTCTTTTCCCCTTTGAATCGTAAAGACATAACCGCTCGGTTCCATTCTCTCCATAGAACATGTAGAGCTCATTATTGTAGTCCATATAATCCAGCCGGTGTGTCTGTACAAAGTCATATACTTCTTTAATAGAATTTTCAGGGATAAAGCTATCATTCAGGATGAAAACTTCCCTGGCCTGTCTTTTTTCCAACCGGTAACTAAGATCTTTGAAAGCTATAAACTGATCCCGCATTCTTTCTATATTATGACGCTTCTTCTCCAGTTCCGAAATTTCCCGATTTAGAATATTCAGGGAATCGTTTACGATCTCTTCATAATCGTACCGGTTACCTTTTTTCATGGTTTCACGGATTTCCTTCAAAGGCATCGCCAGGTTCCGCAGAAGAATGATGATCTCCAGTGTAACTGTCTGATCATAGTCGTATAACCGGTAACCATTGTCATCAACACGGGCCGGGTGGATTAAACCCTCTTTTTCGTAGTACCGGATCTGAGAGGCGGACATGTGTAAAAGTTCGGCTGTTTCGCCGATGGTTAGCAATTTCCTCATGTTCTATCCTTTTTATCTTGACCTTAAACCTACTTTAACGTTTATCTTCATGGTTAACAAGCGAGAGGATTATATGAGCAATAAAAATACAAACCAATTGGATTTAGGCAAAACGCCAATAAAAAAACTATTTTGGACATATGCGATCCCTTCTATTCTCGGGATGATTGCCCAAAGTACCGCCGGGTTTGTAGACTCAATTTTTATGGGCCGCTACGTTGGTCCCGAAGGCCTGTCGGCAGTGACCCTCATGTTTCCAATAGTGGGGCTGTTAGCTGGAGTGGCAATCATGTTCACCGTAGGAGGGACAACTCTGGCGGGAATAGAACTTGGCAGGGAGAATCCATCTAAGAGCAACAACTATTTCAATCTCACAGTATTCTTTCTGGCAGCATTAAGCTTTCTTTTGGTTCTGTTCGTACTTCTATTCATTGAAAAAGTTCCCGCACTAGTGGGCGCCCATGGAATAACCGCAGAATATTTAATAACATACGGCCGTACCCTGGGTTTATTTTTTCCCTTCTTTTTACTGAATTTCGCCTTTATGTTTTTTCTTAAACTCGACGGCAAACCTATGCTGATGGTGGGAACAATGATTGCAGGAACCATCATCAATATTCTCCTGGACTACCTTCTCATCGGCCACCTGAAAATGTCGGTTTACGGGGCGGCACTTGCTACGGGGTTGTCTCAGCTGGTTCCCTGGCTGATACTCTTCTCGACTGTGCTGTTCAAATCTCAATGGAAGATTCGGCTGCCGAAAATTCGTTGGAACGAAATCGGCCAGATTCTTTTTAACGGATCATCGGAGCTCTTAAGCAATATAGCTTTCTCTATCTCGGGATTCATGTTCAACCTGATTATCATAAACCGTATGGGGGTAACTGGTGTGGCGGCTTATGCTGTATCTCTCCAGATCGCCGGCCTGGCTACTTCTATTGGTTATGGATTTGGAGAGTCGAACCAAACAGGTATCAGTTACAACATCGGTGCCGGAAACTTTGAGAGAGTAAAGGGCTTCTACCGCATGACACTGGCCGCAGGTCTTGTATCGGGTTTGCTTCTCTTTGCTGCCGCCTTCTGGGCCGGTGAAATCCTGTCGGGAATGTTTGTCACTGACCGGGCGACCATCACTCTTGCTACAAAGATCTTAAAATATTACGCTTTTGCCTTTATATTCCTGGGAGCAAATGTATTTTTCGGAACCTATTACACTGCTATCAACGATCCTATCCGATCAGGTGCTATTACCCTTTACCGAAGCCTCGTGGGATTAGTAATCGGGTTAGCACTATTTGTTCCGCTAATGGGGAACAGTGGTATATGGATGTCCCTGGTGTTTGCCGAAGTTACTACCTTTGTTATCGGTTTGAATATGGTGAAAAGAAAACCTTTTGGAAGGGAGGGAATAGTTCTAGCTCCGGCTGATCCGATAAAAGAAAAGATGGTAAAACTGACAGGTTGAGTGTTTTCAGAAAAGAATAGTTAAACCCGCTCCCCCGTCTATGTATTTATCACCATATTGCTCTTTAGCCAGATCTTTAAATGGTGCTCCGGAACAGTGGGAAGGCGCCATATATTCCACTCCCATCGCTACAAGTTCTGATAAGATTCCCGGAAGTTCATCTCTCGAAATCGAGCTGAGATGGAAGCCTCCCATAAGCAGGGAGATGTCTTTGTCGGGAAACTGATTCTGGATTCTATTGGCAACTTCAACTATTCCAGGATGAGCACAGGAAACTATAGCGATAAGTCCTTCTTCAGTTTCTATCACAAGTGACTGTTCATAAACAGCACTGGATTTTGAATACACAGAACCTGTACTGAATATATTCTCTGAAAGAGGAGCCCATTGCTCATCTATGATTTGGTAATCGATTTCAGCATCTTTAAATCTGTCTGCATCATAATCTTCCAGGGGTGCATAAACCGAAGCATCGGGATTGGCTTCCATAAATCCCTTCAAACCTTTCGCCTTATGCCAGTGTGAAATGAAAACTATATCGATTTCCTTTGGTGAGATTCCAATTTTTTTCATATTGCCAAGGATTATTTCATCGGGATTATCCATGTCATAATCGCCAGTGTCCACCAGAATATTTAATTCAGGAGTTCTGATGACAGAGGTAAAACCATAACCTGTTACCAGATCAGAATAAAATGTTGTGGTATCCAAAATATTGATAATGGCAATACCATTGGAACTTTCAGGTGTCAAATCTACTGTATACAGCGCTTTAGAGCTAGTGCAGCCTGAAATAATAAGTACCATGAATAAAATCATTGTTTTAATAATATTTATCATTTTTCACCTCTCCTATCAATATAAATAAGTACCGTTCCACAATCGTTCCACTGAACCGAGGTATAACTTTAAATCTTTATAGGGATAGACTTTTCCCGCTGTCCAGTCCGATGGATAATTGAGTTTGTAATAGGCGAAGACTTTTAGCAGCTCTTTGCCCAGATCCAGATCGTCAATGGACTTCTTCCCAGTATGATTCTTGTATAATGCATCAAAAGAAGCCAGCACTCTGGCGGCATGGTGATGATTCCCGAGCCTGTTGGCTGTCATACCAAGCCAGCTGAGAATATGAAGGGCATTACTTTTATCACCGAGCAGATCGAATTTCACAAAAGCCTTCAGCAGAATCTTTTCAGCTTCTCCGTATTGTTTATCAAGATATAAAACTCGCCCGAGTCCTTCCAGATTCCATGCGATCATCCAATCGTCTTTGATTTCTGTAAAACCTTTTAGAGATTCCTCGTATAAAGGACGGGCCTGATTGTAGTTTTCAGTTTGTCGATAGAGTTCCGCCAAACCGAGAAGAGAGTGGAAAATCCCCCAGTAATCACCGAGTTGCCTGGCAATATCCAGAGCCTCTTCCAATTCCTGAACAGGAGGTGAGAAAGAAAAAACTCCTCCTGTAGTCGAAAAAGCCCAGATCAGTGCATAGAGAATGTTATGAGGCTTTCCCCGGGATCTTGCCATATCTATGGCTTTCAGACAAAGGATATTGCCTTCATCATAATCTCCAAGCCATCTCAATACTGTTCCGAGATCTGATGTTGCGGAAATCTCACCTATTGGATCTCCCAGTTTCCGGAAGAGATCGAGACTTTTCACTTGAAGATCTCTAGATTCGGACCAGTTTCCTGTTATTATGGTCATCCATCCCAATGCATTGAGTGCCCGTGCTTTTGTTCTATTAGATACAGATTCTGTCAATGAAGACAAAGCTTTCTCCAGATAAGCTCGGCCTACTGAAAAATGGCCGTGACGAAACCAGAACCACTTTAAGGCAATGGCCATCTGAAGACACTTTTCCATATGGCCGGATTCATAAAAATATTCGATGGCGCAATTGAGATTGTTCACATCATTTTCCAATATGTTTAGTTTTTCAATCTGATCGGGTCCATGGAGTTCCGGAGCTATATTCTGTGCCAGTTTGAGAAAATAATCGGCATGACCGGCTCTAAGCAAATTGATATCCTTCCCGGCAGAACTCATTTGCTGAGCATACTCTCTTATTGTCTCCAACATGTGAAACCTGGTTTCATTTTCATTAATATCAAGAAGAATCAGATTTTTTTCAGACAGTGAATATAGAATTTCAAGAACATCAAAATTGAAATCACTGTCTCTTTTACATATACTCTCCAGAGCATTTACAGATCCTCCGCCGGGAAACAGGGAGAGATATTTGAAGACTGTTTTTTCAACATCCATCAAAAGGGAAAAGCTCCAGTCGAGAGCTGTTGCGAGGGACTGTTGCCGTAGAGGCAATCTCGGAGAATTATCAACAAGCAGCTCTATTCTACAGGATAATCTTTCTGAAATGGCTTTACATCCGAGAATTTTCATCCTCGATGCGGCAAGTTCAATAGCAAGAGGAAGACCATCCAACTGCCTGCATATCTCGTGAATATATGGAAGATTTTCTTCATTGGCTGCAAAATCCGGCCTGATGAGTCGTGTTACCTCTTCAAATAATGCTATTGCATAATCCCCCTGTTCTGGTACTGAAAAAGGTAATAAAGTGAATACTCTCTCTTCTTTTAGATGCAATGATTCCCTACTTGTTATGAGCATTTTTATTCCCGGGCACTGCTTTACGAATTCCAAAACAATCTCAGAACCTCCGTCTATAAGATGTTCAAAATTATCGAGTACGAGCAACAGCTCTTTATTCTCAAGGTGTCTTTGAACTTTCCATGATAAAGTCATACCCTTCCCAATCGTTTCTTTTATGCCAAGAATTTGTGCTATCGCTTTCACAATCTGATCGGTTCTGCTGATAACTGATAAATCAACAAAAAATATTCCATCGGGGAAAAGATAGGAGAGTTCTTCTGTTACTGTCAGAGCCAATCTGGTTTTCCCTACACCTCCACATCCTGTTATTGTCAGGATTCTGACATTTCCATCTGATATAACCGATCGTATTTCACCTATCTCAGTCTCTCTCCCGATGATATTGTTTCTGTATTCCGGTATATTCTGCAAAGAATGAATTGGCGCTAAAGGAACCGACCTGTTTCTGATTCTCATGTATAGGTCTTCAGTTTCTTTGTCAGGTAGAGAAGAAAACTCATTTTTAAGAATTTCCCTGCATTTTTCATATTGTTTTATAGATGATGAAATCTGGCCTGAGCGGTAATAGAGTTCCATGAGTAAACGATGATAGTCTTCTGAAAAGAGATCCAGATCAAGTCGTTTTTTCGTATAAGAGACAGCATTTTCGAGATCCTGTTTCCCCATTGTCTGGACAATAAGTTTATCGAGAATTGCAATATATTTATTTCTAAAAATCTCCTGTTGATTAAAAAGCCAATCTTCAAATTCCCCATTATTTTCAAGATAAAAACCAGCCAGAAAATCATCTTTGTATAATTTTTCAGCATCTGCCGGAAATGTCTGTTTTTCCAGTTCCAGGAAATCAAAGACATCGGCCTCTATGTTTTGAGTGAAATTCATAGAAATACCCAGGTTATCAATATGTAATCTTTCTTCTCCGATTAATGACTTCAAAACAGACAAAGTCTGTCTGAAATTTGCTCTGGCCCGGTCTCTACCGGCATTGGGAAAAAGAATATCAATTAGGAGATCTCGAGCTATGTGTTTCTGATTGACTACCAGGTAGATTAGAAGGGCAAGAACTTTCCGTCGTTGGAAAAAGACCTCCTCTCCTCCCAGGAAAATTTGAGGAGTGCCAAAGAGTTTTATTTTCAACGGAATCCCATGATTTTTCATGTTCTGTTATTACCTGATAATTTGAATTATAAGAGACTTTAAGGGAATTGATCAAATAGAATCTCCATTTGCAACGTTCATGGAACGATAGATTTGTATATTTCATATTGGAGGATATTAGTATGACCAGATATATATGCTTTTTACTTGTTTTATTAATCACTGTGCTTATTCCCGGTTGCTCTTCAAAACCTGAAACAAATGAGTTTTTTAACAAAGGATATCAGGGTAGCCTTTGGCGTTATGATGGAGGATACTCAATGGATACATGTGAAATAATGATAAACCATCTTGATAAATCATCTGTGACGCTCTTTCCAACTGTTGTACATGTGGCAAACCGATATGAATTTGGAGAAGACGGTTACCAACGTTTGCAGTTTGTCGATTTTGAGTCGCTTAGTATATTAGAGGATTTTATTTCTTCAAAAGGAACTGGCACAGCCGAAACCAGTCAGAATGCCATAGAATTTCCAACTCCGGGAAAGATATGGGAAGCGTTAATTGCCGGACAGTCATCTATCAGGATATACAATAAGAGAAATCCTCTTCAAACTGATTATCTGATGCTTGTTGAAGTATTAATTGCTCCTGTAGATAAAGGTACTGATGAAGAAGTCTGGGGAATCAATTATTATATTGTCGATAGGGATTCGAAGGATCTATATACAATCATGCTCTTTGATCATTGGAAAATTATGAGCGATGCAAATCTGAGAAGAAGTGATAGTTCTGATGAATCAAGAAGAGAACTTGTACAAAATGCGGTTCAAGTAGCAGTAGATTCACTTCAAAGTCATATAGAATATTTCCAGAAGAACCTATAAATAGAAAGAGGCCGGCAAAAAGAGGTCAATAATTGAATCAATGCTTCTATTGTCTATTTTCTCATCAAAAATAAGTTCATCGGAAATTATTGCATAGATCCTTCTGGCTCGATTGCACAGGTCTGTGCTCCGGGGGATTCCGGATTTCATCTGAATGGATATAAAGGATTCAATTATCTCATTGCGGATATCCGCAAAGAATCTCAAATAACTGTTGCCTTCTATTTCAATACCCAGACCTCCCCTGTTTACAACATCCTCGTGAAGAATCTTCAGGCCTGCTTTCATTGCAGACCGAATCGAAAGATCACTATCCTCGGACAGAGCTGTTAATCTGCTTAAGGTATTGTTCCAGCTCATTTGAAAAAGATCGTGAAGGAGCTGATCTCTCGATGGGTAATAATTATAGAGGGTTCCAACAGCGACATTGAGTTCATTTGCCAGATTGCGGATTGTACAATGATTCAACCCCTGGGTCATTACAATGTGCTCAGCTACATCGAGAACAGTCTCTTTTGTCAGGCTTTTTACTCTCAATTGACAGCTCCTTTTCTCTTTTTGATGAAATAGTAGGTGATAAGAAAAATAGACAGAATAACAGTAATAATATCGGCAAAAGGCTGTACCAGGAATACTCCCCGAATTCCCAATAGTTGTGGAAGAATAAAACAGAGAGGGAGAAAGAAAATCCCCTGCCTGGACATGGCGAGAATAATTGACTGTTTCCCTTTTCCTATGGATTGAAAGAATACAGAGATAGTGTTGTTTACAGACATGATGATTATGGTTATGGACATGTAATATAAACCCTGAACTCCCAGTGCTGATACGCTGGTGCTCGGTTTGAAAACTGATAGAAGATTCTCACTGAAAAGAACCATCAAAGCGGCACAGAACATTGAGAAAACAATACCTAGAAACAGTGTATAGCGAAGTGAATTTCTAACTCTATTTTCATTTTTAGCTCCAAAGTTGTAACCCACTACCGGCTGGAATCCCTGTCCGAGTCCGAAAACCAGATACATGGGCATCATGGTAATACGGAAGACAAGACCAACTGCAGCCAGAAGATCTCCCCCTCCCTGATTCACTGCAGCCTGATTGAGAACGCCTATTGAGATACTGAATAAAAGCTGTCTGATAAATGTGGGAATGCCTATCTTCATGATTTCCGCTATCATCAATCTTGTAGGCCTGAAGTCCTTGAAATGGATCTGCACCACAGTTTTCTTTTTGATGTATTGTATAAGAAGAAAAAGAAATGTCACGCCCTGGGAAAGAGATGTGGCCATAGCCGCCCCTTCAATACCCAGATTGAAAGTAAAAATAAATAAAGGGTCAAGAATGATATTGAGCAGAGCTCCTGCGGCCATACCCACCATGGAAATTTTCGCACTGCCGTCAGATCGCATCAGGTTATTCATCGCCATATTGGAAACTGAAAACAATGTTCCCAAAACGATATAAATTCCGTATTTACGCGCTTCAACCAGCACAGCTCCCGAAGCTCCGAAAAACCCGAGAATCGGCACAAGAGAAATTAGGAGTAGAACTGTCAGAACGAAACCGGAGATAATAGATAAAAAGAGAGCGACTGTAGCTACCTGATTAGCTTTTTCTCCCTTTCCGGCACCTAGAAGACGGGAGACATATCCCCCTCCTCCCATTCCAAATGCCAGACCTACTGCCGAGACTAACATCATAATGGGCATAACGACCTGGGTGGCCCCGGTAGCCTCAGTCCCCAGCCATGCTACAAACATTGTGTCGACAATGTTGTATACGGCCATAACCATCAGGCCGATGACAGCGGGAGCCGCCATGGAATTTATTGCCTTTGACACAGGCGCTTCTTTCATTAAATATATTCTTCTATCTTCCAAGTACTCACCCTTTATAAATCAAAAAATGAACAGCGTTCATTTAAGATAGATGAACTCTGTTCATTTTGTCAAGAAGGATAAAATTTTATACCTGGTAAGATCTGACAGCTTCCAGAGGCACCGGGGGATAAATCTGCTCACTATTGGGCGGCATGGAATTGTAAACCCAGTCTATACTCACTGTTGCAGCGTGAACTGCTCTGTGATTATTAAATCCTGAAAAACGGCCTCGCACAAGAACACTTTCCAAAGTCAGTTTTGCAGAAAACACTGTGACTTCAGTCCCGATGGGAATTTGATGCAGCTCTTTTTTGTAAAGTCCCCCCGAAAGTATCAGCTTGCTACTGTCCACAGCCCGGCAGTTATGAACGGGAATAATAACCGGCCAGCCCTCAGAGCCGATATAGGCAAGATAACGAAGGCCTATAGGTGCTTTGCAGATCTCCACACCATATGGTTTGAGAATTTGATCCCCTATTCTTTTTCTGAAAGATCGCGCGGCAACGGTACTGGCCAGGCTTCCCAGTCCGACACCGGCAAACCCAAATGACTCGGGACCTTGCAGATCCACTAGATCAAGATAGTGCACAGTATGTACAGGAAAATAAGCATTATACCTGTGCATAGGCATCTCTTTATACGATTCGAGTTCAGGACCTTCCTTGGATTTTCCTTTCCAGAGAGCCCTACCCCTCCACGATTTAAATCCCTGAAGGGATAACATGGCAAAAGCGACCTGCCGGTTTTCCTGCATATATCCCTTACTGCGACCATGGACAAACTCACCGATAGTCAGTTTATCAACAGACCGGGGCATTAGCGAAGTGAGCAGGCTCATATGTAGAGATCCCTCTCCATTTTTGACAGCGATCAACGCTATTTTCTCCATGGGAGAAAGGGTTCTAATCTCTTTATCAGTAAATTGCGTTCTGCTTTCCATCACTATCTCCTTTTCTCAATATCAACGGTTCCGCTCCACGATACGATCTCATTTCGGGGCACACTTTTCCGCGCGATCTCAGCAAGAGACTCCATCTCTTCTTTATTAATCAGAGATGTTGATTCAAAATCCCATTTTTTGTCGAGCCGCGTATATTTATCGCGACATAGATTATTAAATGCACAGAGTTCCCAGCGGTGAACTGCACTGCCGAGTTTATCAGATATGAACCTTCCGATAGCAGTGATATTTTCTTCTGTATCTGTCACTCCCGGAATAATCGGCGTACGAATCCAGAGCGATTGAAAACTATCGTCGCCTCCGACTGACTGGGAAACTTTTACAGCATTCGCCAGTATCCCACTATTATCAGCACCGGTATATTTCCTATGCTGTTCTCCGTCTATCAGTTTAAGATCATAAAGAACAAGATCGATCCACGGGAGGATAGTTTCCAATGATTTCCACGAGAAAAAT